>JAALLR010000497.1_pt1 | contig 13164 bp, 9 predicted proteins | sample 7245931 | NCBI WGS metagenome assembly JAALLR01 (sample SAMN13049201, study PRJNA578106) | oil field metagenome | isolation source: filtered produced water from oil reservoir B9 | place: USA:offshore Texas | collected 2016 | reverse complement strand
CGCAGCAGATGTCGCCAGTGAATGGGCGGCCATTGCCAACTATCGTAAACACCAGCGCATGATCGATGACCCATACGTCAAGAAAATCTTGGATAGGATCATCTTAGATGAACTGCACCACGTTGTGTTGTTCAATCAAGTAATTGAAAAGTACTGCCAACCACATTTTCCTAAGTACAAACCGTAAGCTGGTTTTAATCCAATAAGGGCCGGGTCAGTAAAACGACCTGCCCTTTTTGTCTACAGTCAGGCGGTTCTCAACAGCAGCGGACCCTATAAAAAAACAGATCTACCAATCTGAACTGCACCGTATCTACCAAATATAATTTATTATTCGACTCGATAGGGGATTCTACCTAAATATGTATAATATGTTATAATGTTATTGACGTCATCAAAAGCATCTTAATTTTTACAGGAATTCTTTAATGCCTCATCTACGGTAAGACGTTATCGGTATTTAATTCAACGGGATTATATCGCAACTAAGGTGGAGGAACGGATTACCAGATTCCATTAGGCTTATTGTCGTTAGTCGGTTTAGCCTACTATTTCCGTCAAGCCTTCACATCACAAAAAACAGAACCAGAATCGTAGATTTACTCGTGATAGGCATCGTACTTTTCATGAGCCCAAAAATCCATGTGTTTACTGAACCTTACCTCTACCTGAATAAAATATAAAAAACCTGCAAGCCGAAGAAGGAAAAGAAAAAAATTCGTTGTATATTTATATCCCGCCCTCCGCATGTCAATAACTGGTTATTGGGATTAAAAATCTTTAGGTAAAAGCTAAAATTTTTTTAAGGAAGAAGGAGGAGTTTTAAGATAAAGCGCGAATTTACCTCTAGATACAAATACTGGAGGTAAACAGGATGTCGAATAACCCATATGTTATGCCTGATATCACAGCAGTCAGTCCGGGAGCCGTTCCGGTGATCACCATGCTCTGCCGCACAGCGAAGATCGGCGAAATCATCAACCAGATGGTCCACTGGAACGAGAACAACTCCAAAATCCCGCCGGGTCTGCTCATCGAAAGCCTGATCGTCTGCATCATCTGCGGCCGTAAACCGCTCTGGAAGGTGGAAGAGTTTTGGGCGAAACAGGACCTGAAGCTGCTTTTTGACGGGACAGACATTACTTTAGACCAGCTCAATGATGACGCCTATGGGCGTGCCCTGGATAAACTATCCGAAGTAAAGATGGAAGAACTGGTCAGCCGCTGCTCCCTGGTCATGCTTGCAGCCCATGACCTGAAGATCTCAACCGTTCACTTTGACACCACCTCCAAATCAGTCCAGGGTGTTTATGAAAGCGGCGCCTTTGGTGACTTCCTGATCACCTACGGCCACAGCAAAGACCGGCGCCCTGACCTTAAACAGTTCAAGATCGGGGCCGCAGTCCAGGAAGACGGCCAGCCTGTCATGGGCCAGATCCTCTCAGGCAACAAATCGGATAAAGAATGGAACCCGGAAGCAGCGCTCAAGATGTTTGAGTTCTTCGATAAAAAGGGATTCAAAGATGTCGTCTTTGTCTCCGACTGTGCCATCGTATCAACAGATTCCTTAAGTAAACTGGCCGGGAAACACATTCAGTTCATCTCCCGGCTCCCGGAAACCTTCGCCCTTGCCCAGGAACTCAAAGACCTGGCTTGGCAAACCGGTAACTGGAATGAGATTGGTCCCTTAAGCGATGCCAGGAAAGCAGCAAACTACAAAACCTTTTCCGTGCGCCGGGAGCTTGACGGCAAGAAATATGACTTTGTGGTGGTGCACTCCTCGGTACTGGAGGCGAAAAAGGAAAAAACACTGAAGCAGCGCATCGCCAAGCAAAAAAAAGAACTGGAAAAGCTCGCAAAAGAACTGGCCCGGCAAAGGTTTGCCTGTATACCCGATGCTGAAGCAGCCCTCAAAAGTCTGCAGGTAAAGGCCGAAGCAATGGGGTTTGCAACTCAGGGCGAAATAAAACTTGAAGAAAAGCGTTCCTATTCCGGCAAGGGCCGCCCCCGGAAGGGGGAACAGCCGGAGGTCTCTGTTACCTACCGGTGTCAATGCCGGATTGGAGAGATGCAACAGGAGTGTTACGAGCATCTCCGCCAAAAGGAGTCCACCTTTGTCCTGATTGCCAATGTCAAGGATAGGCAAAAGTGGAATGACCGCAGGATTCTCCAGGAATACAAAAACCAGAATTCGATAGAGACCAAGTTCCGGTTCTTGAAGAGCCCGGTCTACCTCGGCCCTGTCTACCTGGAAAAACCCAACCGCGTTCAGGCTCTCGGTTATGTTTTTATCCTGGTGCTTCTAATTGCTTCCTACCTGGAGTACCGGGTGCGCAAAAGTTTGAAAAAGAACAAGCAATACGTGCTGCTGCCGGGCAAGAAGAAGACCGACCGACCTTCAACCAAGACTATTATGGAGATCTTAAGTTTTATCGTGGTGGTTATCGTCAACGGGAAACGCTATTTCCCTCATAATTGCAATGAGCAGGCTCTAAATATGGTGAGGTGGGCCGGATATGATCCTGTAGATGTCTACCTTAAGCCACTGCCCTGGTATCCGGGGCGTGATAAATGAGTTTTAATTGTCGTCGATAAAATAATAGGAAATGGAATATTCTGGCACGCGGAGTATCGGTTATATCTATAAAATAGTTATAAAAACCCAATATTGGAGTGTACCGGCCCGCTGCTGTCTCTGGCAGTAATCGGAAGGACGGGGCGGTATTCAAGGCCAGACGAATGGCGTCACTCCACGAAAGCCCTTGCGAGGCAATCGAAGAGGAAATGCGAGCATTTCCTCTTCTTTTTTTGAGCCCCGCAGCGCCGGCCAGGGGTACGGCGGAAGCGCCAACCGCCGGGCACAACTTCCCTGCCGGTGAAAAACCTTCTATCTTCTCTTCTGGAAAGGGGTATCAGGACATGGCGTGGAAAAAAACGCTCATGGGGGAAGCAGGCTGCGCTCCGGAGAGGGGCAAGGGTGAACAGGAAGACCTGAGGTGCGTGTGCAACAGGCTCATCTGCGTCTTCAACGGGAACGCCATCGAGATCAAGTGCGCCAAGTGCAAGCGGCTGATCCGGATCGAGACGGCGGGGATAACAGAAGTGCAGATCCGCTGATCTGAAATAGAATAAAATGAAACCGCAATTATAACTCCACAAAAGCCCTGAGAGGCAATTGAAGAGGAGGCCGGGAAGCCTTCTCTTCTTGTCTATAAAAACAACCGATAAGGGGGTGGAGCCGGCGGCATTGTGACACAAGCAGGCAAGCACAAGCACCTGAAGGAGGTGGTTGGCCGACATCGAGTTGAAGGCCTATCAAAAAGAAAGCCGTTTTTCAAAAAATCTGCTAATTTTGCCAAACTGAAAGGAGAGGTGAAACTGATCTATGGGAATCTCTAGCAAAAGGCTGAGGAGCAGAGGGCTGGCAGTTCTGGCTTTAGTCGCCCTGCTGGCGTCCCTCCTGCCGGCCGTGCCGGCATGGGCAGGTAATGTCGTTAACCTCAGCATTACATCCGACAATTACAAGGCGGGGGCGACCACCGACTACACCGCGGATTTCACGGCCACCAGCGGCATACAACCGGGCGATGAAATCACCATGGTGTTCGGCACGGGTTACGTCGTGTCGCAACAGGCGACGGCAAAGATTGTATACGACGATGAAACCTACCCGGCTACCACCAGCGTTTTGGGCACGATCGTCAAGGTCTTTGCGCCTGCGGAACTCGACGTCGCGAATGGCGGTGCGGTGACCGTCGCCGTCTACGGCGTGACCAACCCTACTGCGGCTGGTAATTACACCATCGCGCTGAGAACAACGGCCGATGCAACAGCAGTCTCAGATTCTGTAGAAATTACCGCCGCAGACCCGGCCAAGCTGGCCATTGACAGTTCCTTCGATGAGAATACATCTAAAGACGGCATTCAGGTGACGGCCGGATCGTCTAAGACGATCACCATTAAGCTCCAGGACGAGTATGGAAACGACGACAGTGAAGCCACTGCAGATATTAGTGTTAAATTGAGTGACACGTCAGGACAAAGCGTTACAGCAACAATATATGCTGGTAGCCCATCAACCACTGTAACCTGGACGGCTCCAGCAAATGCAGGTAGCTATACCCTCACCGCCGAGGACGTGACCAAGGACGCCAGCAAGCTGATGCAGGCTGCTTCGGTGGATGTGGAGGTTGTGGCGGCCAGTGCCACCAGTGCCGACATTACCGGCCCGGGCTACCTGGACGTCAATCAGGAAGGTACCTACACCATCACACTGAAAGATGAAAACGGCAACAACGCCGAGGCGTCTAGCCAATTGTCCTTGAACCTTACCTCTAGTCCAACTGACAGCACGATCTTCACACCGAACCCTGTCACCATTAACGCCGGTGAGAGCAGCGCCACCTTCAAGTTCAAGAGCAGCAAGGCGGGCATGTATACCATTACTGCCTCCGACACAGGCGTTTCCGGTAGCAAGAATGTGGCGGTCGGCGTGACGGGCTCAACAGCCTCGCGGTGAGCGCACCGGCGAACGGCGAGGTGGGCATCGCCAGCGAGATCACCATCTCCCTGAAGGACCAGTTCGGGAATGCGTTTGCTGCACCGAGCGATCTTACTGTGACCCTGGACACTGACAACAACGGCACCTTCTACGACAAGCCGTCGAACGGCACTGAAATTACAGGCGGTTCCGTGATCATTCCGAAGGGCCAGAGCGGCGTCAAGGTCTACTACGTGCCCGGCACCAACGCAGTGGGCGAGCACAAGCTGACCTTCGAGGTGGATCAGGTCCTGAGCGACGGGACGTCCACGGGCGATAAGGTGACCGCTGAGGCCAAAATCAACGTGGGCACCGGCGCCGAGCTTAGCCTCGTGGTGAGCGGGTTTACCTTCACCGCCGGCCAGCGGGGCGAGGTAACCATTACGGTTAAGGACGGCCACGGCAACGACGTTCCTGCGGGCCCGAATGGCCGTGTGGTCTACCTGGAGACCGAGAGCCCGACCGGTAAATTCTACGCTGCTGCCGAGGGCGGCGACCCGATCACCCAGGTGACCATCCCGGCGGGGCAGGCCAGCGTGAAGGTCTACTACGTGGACACTGAAAGCTGGACGAAAAAGGCTCTGGAGGATGGCAAGCTTTCCACCAGCGAGGTTGTATACGAATCTGATTACAGCTACACCGTGGCCTTCCGCTCCGAGGGGGTAATCGGTTTTTCCGGCCAAGCGATAGTCGATCCCGCCGAGACCAAGGCCATTACCCTCGATCTGGCACGGCAGGATGTGAACGCTGTGTCTGATGATGAATGGGTACAGATCGGCTCGAAGATCGGAGCAACCGACCTGATCGGTATTGCTAAGATGCGCGTCGGCGTCGTTGACCAGTACGGCAACCCGGTGCCGCAGAATGGGCTGCTCCGCATCTCGGTGAAGGACGATTCCTCGTCGGCGTTCCTTGATTGGGACTACGCTGAGCTCGAAGGCGGCGCCTGGGCCGTTGAGAACGATGCCTGGCTCATCGTCACCGCGCCCGGTGCCTACAATGTGACTGCCTCCGCGGGCGGCCTGTCCGGCGCGACTAAGCAGGTGACCTTCGAGCAGCCGTCCCTGGAGATTACGGCACCGTCCGCTGCGCTGCCCGACACCCGCATCCCGGTGACAATCGGCCTCACCAACCTCTGGGCCTCGGGCCGCGACCTGACGGTCAGCCTCAGCACCGGCACTGAGAACAGCGCCTTCTATGCCGATGAACAGACAGCGGAGCCGATCGACCAGGTAACCATCCCCGCCTACAGCGCTGAAACAACCGTCTACCTCGAAAGCGATGATCCGCTCGGCACCGCTGTGGAATTAACTGCAGCCATCGCCGACCTCAACCTGACGGCGCAGGCGACGGTCACCCTCGGCAGGGGTCCGGACGGCATCGCGACGCTGAGCCGCGGCTGGAACATCGTGTCCACGCCGTGGGTGCTGGCGGACGGCAAGAACACCATCGATAAGATCCTGGCCAACCCGGACTATGTAGAGGTGGCCTATGGCTACACCAACGGCCAGTGGTATCTGGTGACTGCTGCCGAACCGGCGACTATGGAACTCCGGCCGCTGGAGGCGCTCTATGTTAAGCTGAAGGGTGCGACCGATGCCACCTTCTGGGCGAAACAGGGTATCGGTACGCCGCCAGTGCGGGATCTAGCGGACGGCTGGAACCTGGTCGGCAACCCGGCTGATGAAAGCAAGGCAATTAACGAGGCTCTCTCCAGCATCACCGGCAGCTACGCCGTGGTGATCAGCCCGGCCGGGTGCAACCAAAGTGACTGGGTCTACACACCGCAGACATCACCCGGTCCTGAACTCGATCAATACCGCGGCTGCTGGGTCTACATGACCAAGCCCGACAGGCTGGCCGGCCAGGTCATGCCACCGCTGCAGTAGGAGGTAGATAGGACATGATGCGCAGGCAGCGCCACATAAGGCTCTTGAGCGCCCTGGTGGCCGCTGTCCTGCTCCTGGCAGTCATGGGAGGAGGGCCTGCCCTGGCACAGGGCACGCCCTCCGCACCCGTTCTGCCTGAGAGCTTCTGGGGCAGCGTCAAGGACGCCAGCGGCAACCCCATCCTCACCGGGACGGTCGAGGCCTGGATGAACGGCGTCAAGCAGGACAGCATCGCCATCGTCAACGGGCAGTACGGCGGCCCCGGTTTCGATGATAAGCTAGTGGTTGGAAAGACAGGCGGCGAGAGTGGAGATATAGTTGAGTTCTACGTAAATGGTGTTAAGGCAAAAGAAACGGCAACATATGATCCGACAAAAGGAGTAGTCAAACTCGATTTAACGGTGAGCGGTACGTCGCAGCCGCCTCAGGATACCACCCCTCCGGCCGTTGCGGCAACCGACCCGGTTGACGGAGCCACCGGGGTGGCGGTGAGTAAGACCATATCGGTAACTTTTGATGAGGACGTGCAGGCAGGAAATGCCTACAACGGCATCTCGGTTAAGGACGCCTCGGGCAATACCGTTGCCGTGGCAAAGAGCATCGCCGGCAAGGTGCTGAGCCTCAAGCCGAACGCCAGCCTCGCCTACAATACCAAGTACACCGTAACCATCCCGGCCGGCGCGGTGAAGGACCTGGCGGGCAACGCTTTAGTGCAGGACTATACATTCTCCTTCACCACCCAGGCCGCTTCCTCCGGCGGAGGCGGCGGTGGCGGTGGAGGGGGCGGTGCACCGGCGCCGTCTACCGATAAGTTAGAAAAGCCCGTGCAGGCGGGTGCCTCTACCGTGGCCGAGATTTCCGGCAAGGCAAAGGTCGAGCTCCCAGCCGGTGCCGTGACCGGTACAAACGCCACCCTCAAGGTGGAAGTCCTGAGCGACGACAAGGCTTCCGGGGCTGGAATGCCCCTGCTCAGCAAGGTCGTGAATGTTACCCTTAAGAACGGCACGCTGAGCGGCAAGGCGATCGTAACCCTCTACTACGATAAAAGCAAGCTTACGAGCGATCAGGTGCCGGTGGCTTACTGCTACGACGAGCAGTCCGGCAAGTGGGTGCGCCTCGAGGGCACCGTTGACGCCGCCGGCGGGACCGTAACCGCGCACGCCGACCAGCTGGCCATGTTTGCCGTCTTCGCCGAGACAAAACAGCAGGCCCCACCGGCTCCGACGACCAGCTTCAAGGACATGCAGGGCCACTGGGCGGCCGAGGCGGTCGGCAGACTGGCCGAAGCCGGGATCATCTCCGGCTACCCGGATGGCACCTTCGGGCCCGACCGCCAGATCACCCGGGCCGAGGTGACGGCCATCATGGTGAAACTGCTCGGGCTGGAGCCGGGGAAGGAAAGCGAGCTCAAATTCAAGGACAACGCCGCCATACCGGCCTGGGCGAAGGGGGCCGTTGCCGCGGCGGTGAAGGAGGGCATCATCAAGGGCTACCCGCATCCTGACGGGAGCCTGACCTTCGGGGCAGGGCGCCAGCTATCCCGGGCGGAGATGGCAGCAATGGCGGCCGGAGTGCTGGAGAAAAAGCTGGGCTCCATCGCACCGGCTGAACTCAAGTTCACAGACGCCGCAGCGATTCCGTCCTGGGCAAAGAATAGTGTTGCCACGGTGGTGGCAAAGGGGATCGTCAGCGGGTACCCTGACGGAACCTTCAAAGCGGCAAATAAAATAACTCGTGCAGAAACTGCGGTGATTGTGCTGCGACTCCTCGAAGTGCTGGGAGAATAGCCAGCTCAAGGGGAGGCAGCCGCACGGCGGACGGTGAGGGCGGGAACCCATTCCTAAGGGGCCTCCGCCCTCCCTGTTTTTATCTGGAATGATAGCGTTCCCCGCCCCTTGTGGTCGTCCGAAACCACCAGGTCAACGCCCTTCAGTAGTCCACGGCTCTTTAGCCAGGGAAAAAATTACGACCAACTGGGCTCACATTTTCACTATAGACCACCATGCCGCCATCGGCGGCACCAACAGAGGAACGAAAAAAGGGGTTATCCTTATCAGCGCAGCGACCTGACGGAGGTTGTTACTCGCCCTTGACGAAGGAGAAGCTAACGGCAGCCGAATCGAGATAGGATGTCGAGATAGGCGACTCTGCGCCAGGGAAGGCGCATAGGAGCCGGTCGGCTGCTTATCTATCGACAAGCCTTAGGGCGAGTTAAACCGGAGTCCGGGAGCAAGCGCAAGGATAAACCGAAACGTATTTTCAGGGCAGGGTAAAAAATTTATTTTTGTCTGGGGGCCATTACCGTGGCGGAAACGTGGCACTAATACAAGCCACCCGTTGACTTATCCCGAGCAGTCTCTGTTATCTCTATTATGATATGACACGGTCCGGGTCAGTGCCGCCGCCTCAGTAAAAAAAGTATTTCGCCAAGCAGTGTTATCAGGGTACCCCCCCCCCCCCCCCCCCCCCCCCCCCCCCCCCCGTGGCAGTATTTACCATTTCCTCTCGCGGAATCCGTAAAAATGCCTCTACCACCCGGGGGTCAAATTGCCGGCCTGCACACCGTTTTAATTCATCCATTGCCTCCTGCGTGGTGAATGCCTGCCTGTAAGGCCTGGCGGAGGTCATGGCGTCATAGGCATCGGCCACCCGAATAATACGCGCCATAAGCGGGATTTCCTCTCTTGAAAGGCCGGCCGGATAACCTCCGCCCCCATAGTCTTCATGGTGGTGCCGTACGGCTGCAATGACCGCAGCAGGGAACCGGGCCGGTTCCAGGATCCTGGCTCCTATTTCGGGATGACCCTCTACCTCTTTTCTTTCTTCCGGGGTGAGGGGTCCCGGTTTAAGAAGAATGTCCTCTAGTATGCCAATTTTGCCCAGGTCACGCAGAAGTCCGGCCAGGTAAACCTGTTCCTCCTCCTCAGCATCAAGTCCCAGCTTTCGGGCACAGGAGCGTGCCCATTTAGCTACCCGGATGGAATGACCCCTCGTGTATACGTCCTTGGCCTCCAAGGCCGCTGCCAGGGCCTGTACGTTACTCAGGTAGTATTCTCGCAGGGAGGAGTAAAGACGGGCGTTCTCCAGCGCCAGCCCGGTCTGGCTTGCGATTGTCGCCAGGTAGCCGACCTCTTCTTCCTTCCAATAATGCGGTATAGGATGATAAACCGTCAAGGTGCCCAGAATCTTTTTGCCGGTCCGGATAGGCACTGAAACTACTGCCCGCATCTCGGCTGCATAATAGGGCGGGCGCATACCCGGTTCGCTAGCGGTCAGATCTCCCACAATGACAGGTTTTCCAGTCTGAAGAACTTTCTCCACCAGGGTACCCTCCGGACGCACACGGCTTACCCTAACCTGTAATTCAGCGCTCAGGCCCAGGCTGGCCTTCAGCACCAGTTCACCCGTTTCCTCGTCAAGTAACCGCAGAAGACACCACTCTACCCTTAACACGTCCCTCACACTGGCCAGGGCCGATTCAAGTACTAGGTCTACATCCAGATTACTCGATAATACCTGCCCTACTTCGATCAGGCGTTCAAGCATCGCTGCCCTTTCTTGAACCTTCCGGAAAAGCCGGGCATTTTCCAGAACCAGCCCCAGAATGGTGCCCAGGGTGGTCAAGAAAACGGCTTCATCTTCGGAGAAGCGCTGCCCCCCTGGCTTGCCTGCTAAGGTAAGCACTCCCGTTACCTTGCCCCCAGCTGTAAGAGGTATCGCAACTGCCGGTCGCTTTTCTTCGGGCGTGCTTTCTCCGGAACGGCTGTCAAAGTGCGCGGCAATAGCTTGCCGCCCAACAGAGGCTATTATTTCTCCAGAAGGAATGACCCTCAGTTCGTTGCACGGCTCCAGGGTAGCCGCCACCTCAAGAGTTGCCACCCCTGGTTCCGCTTCGTCCAGCATGATCACCGACCCGCTGGTGGCACCCGTCAATTCCAGCACCGACTGGAGTCCCCGCCGGGCAGCTTCGGACACCTGCAGGCTGCCTGAAACAGTTTTGCTGAATTCAAAAAGAGCGCTGAGTTCGTCTACCTTTTTCTCTAGTTGCAGCCTGGTGTACAGCAGCCGGGCCACGGTTTCCGCCGCTGCCCGCATCATCTCCGCCGTAGTCCAGAGCCGTTCTTCAGGCCAGAGGGGTACTGTTTTGGCCGCCGCCAAAAGCTCCTCCCCGTCAATGCCGGTCTCCCGGGCGAGGCCGGCCACTTTCTCTTCTGTAAGCGGCTTAAGCGCTACACTGCTGCCCACAAGTACCGCTACCGTTTCTCCCGCTACCCGTAGGGGTACTGCCAGGTGCACCAGTCCGGCATGACAGGTGTCGAGAACCGATCTCCCTGCATCCACGGCAGCCCTGGCAGAGATTATACGTGAGGCCGCGCACCTGGCTCTTCCTTCCGGATTTGCATTAAGCAGGGCGCAGAAAGAGCACAGCTTGGAGGTTTTGGTGAGCGGACGCCCATCCGGGTAGGTGACCAAGGCTGCCAGTCCCACGACCTGGCACATGCTGTCTTGCAGTCTTTGTAAGCCGATCTGTTTCAGTTCTTCGTAGTATTGCATTGATTTCCCCCTCTCCTGAGCGGCATACCTCCCCCGAGTAGTGCTCGCCCGAAGGAGGGTTAAAGAATGATGGTAAGTGGGTCGCTTTCGGCTTCGCACTGGTACCGGCGTGAAGACCCGGTCGGTTTCTTAAACGCAACAACATACCCATTCCAAGAATCCGAACTGCCCAACAGGTGTGCTAGGTGGCAGATCCTTCGTGCCGAGCCGGTGCACCTGGCTTTTCCCAACTCTCTCTAAGGGAAGCTTCGGCATAAGCGAAAAGCTCTTCACCGTCGTTCCCGTTGTCAGGGTAGACCGCAAAGCCGTAACTCCAACTGCCGGGAAGGATCTTCTCCAGTTTTTTTATTACCACCTCTGCCCCTTTTTCCCCGGTCAGGGGAAGGACCAGGGCCAGGGTGCTCTTGCTAAGCTCGATAACGGTGTCTATTTCCCTCAAGCAGCGCCGCGTCTGCCTGCCGGCTTCGCTTATCTTTCCCCTGCCGGCATCCCGTGAGCGCGCCATGACCAAAGCCAGGTTGAGGTTCCCCCTGTTAGCCCGGTTTATTTCGTTCCTGAGCACTTTCTGCAGCAAACCGGCAGGGGTCAACTCTCCCCGGGCACCGGGGCCTATAAGCCTCTCTACACGACGCACCAGAAACTCAAAGGAGTAGGGCTTACAGAGAAAATCCACCGCTCCAAGCTCTATGGCCCGTTTCACCACCTCAAGGTTGCTGTCAACTGTTACCACCATGACCGGCACATACCTGTAGTCGGGAAGCAGCTTTAGATTCTCCAGTACAGCAAGACCGTCCATGCCGGGGAGATGGATGTCCAGGATCACCAGGTCATAAGGATCCCTTTTCCCCCTGATCCTCATCAACGCCTCCTGGCCGCTGGATGCTTCCTCCACAACGTAGCCCCTATCCTCCAGGGCCCTTTTTGAAGAAAACCTGGTAAGAGTCGAATCTTCTACCAGCAGGATGCTCTTTTCGACCTGGGCTACCAATTGTCTTTGCTCCTCTCCCAATCTCTTTTCTGCAAGGGATAGCTCATAGATATAGATCTTGCCCTAATCCCAGGGGAACAGGGCAAGGGCAGAATCATGGTCTTTAAGCAATCCCATTGCTCCGCTTCTCCGCTATTAACATTATCATTATAATTCGACACAGACTGCCAATTTCCTCTAAAATAATCCCGTTTCAAGACACTTTTACCATTACGGATCACTATCCCCGACTCAATCTATCAGCTCCCAGTATCTGTATATTGCTCCTCCTACCACTCCTGCCCTTAAAATACATGAAGTTCATCCGCCGGTCTACCGCTCGACTCCCCCCGGCACTTAACGAAAATTTAAAGACTTTTAGCCGTTAAGACGGACATTAAGTGCCGGGGCCGGACAGGACAACAACCCGTAACTCCGTAAAAGGTGAAATTTAAGTAAGCGGATATTTTTACCATACAATGAAAAGAGGGGATGATCGGAGCTATGAAGTTTTATGAAATAACAGCCCCGGTGAACCAGGAGGCCGTCAACCAACTCTTCACCAGAGGCAAGTACCCTTCCTTGTTGCGGTTGTGATCTGTGTCTTTCTTCTCTTTTTCTTAAGCGGAGCGTCGCTGCCTAGTAGCATGCTTGTAAGAGATAAGGAGAATACTTAATGAAGAGATTTTTGGTCTATGCTGTCCTTTTAGTGTCAATAGCCCTGAATTTATACTTTATGCTTGGTTACCCGTGCGTCGACAAGTTCTCTCCACTTTTAACCTATAATGTCAACGGGATGCTTAACAGACTCAACACTGCAGAAAGCAGGTTACTTGAGGGTCAGAAGTCAGGATGGTCGGACAAGGCGTGTCTTTGGCAAGCTTACGCCGCTATTGATTCCGCCGCCCAGTACGGTTGGGAGGCTAACATTATTGCCCCTTTACTGGGTAACAAGGCCGATCAAGACTTTCGGAGCAGCCGGATTGACGACCTGTGCCCTTTGCTAATGCAATTTGAATCCATTATAATTGCCCAAGCTGAGAAAGCCGAGAAAGGACAGCCAGTGAACACCGATCAGCTAAACGATCTGTTAGATAGATTCTGCTGAAAAAAGCAATTTCCTGATTACTCTTCTATAAGTCTTAGGTTGCTCCTTGATAACTTGATCATGGTTTGGCACTACTGCCTAGCTTAGATCAGCTTGGCTATCCGGT
>JAALLR010000313.1_pt1 | contig 13171 bp, 11 predicted proteins | sample 7245931 | NCBI WGS metagenome assembly JAALLR01 (sample SAMN13049201, study PRJNA578106) | oil field metagenome | isolation source: filtered produced water from oil reservoir B9 | place: USA:offshore Texas | collected 2016 | reverse complement strand
TGGCGAAACCTTTATAACCCCCTTCGACCGGGAAGATATTTATGGTTTAGCCCGGGGTTTTAATGAAATAGCCTTAACCATAAATAGTGCGGCCGTAAAAATGACCCTTTACGAAACGGGTCGCCCTCCCCGGCGGTTGCTGGAACTGCTGGAGGTCCTGGTAAATACGACCGGAACATTGAAGAACCTGGTTACGGCTATGCGAAACCTTAAGAAGAATGCGGTTTTAATTTCACGCCTGGAAAACTCGATTAAAAAATACCGGGAGCGCGGGGATGAATTATACCATCTGGGACTTGGGGAGCTGTATAAAAGCCGTGAGGGTTATTATACAGACCTCGATAAGGATTTTCAAGATCTACTGGCAGTTATGAAGTGGAAAGAGGTATATGATCAGGTACAGGCTATCACCCGCGAGTGCGCCGGGGTTGCTAGATTGATTCTCGGGATTGTAGTGAAATATGTTTGAGTTACTTCTAGTAATCATCCTGGCCCTGGGGTTTGACTTTATCAACGGTTTTCACGATACCGCCAATGCTATTGCTACCTCCGTCACCACCAGGGCGCTCGCCCCGGCGCGGGCTATTATTATGGCCGCCACCCTCAACTTTGGCGGCGCCTTGGCCAGCACCGGGGTTGCCCGGACCATTGGCAATAATATTGTCAGCCCCACCGCCCTCGACAATCAAGTAATAATTGCCGCCTTAACAGGCGCTATAGTCTGGAACCTCTTTACCTGGTACTTCGGCCTGCCCAGCAGTTCCTCCCACGCCCTCATTGGCGGCCTGGCCGGGGCGGCAGTCGCCGGGAAAGGTCTGGCGGTGCTCGACGCCAGTGGGCTGGTAGAGAAAATCGTTCTTCCTTTGCTTGGCTCGCCGCTCCTCGGCTTTACAGCCGCTTATGCCGTCATGACTTGTATCCTTTTGCTGGCAGGTTATACCCCACCGCGGCGATTAAACGGCCTTTTCTCGCGACTGCAGGTTTTGTCGGCCGCCTTTGTGGCCTTCAGCCACGGCTCCAATGATGCCCAGAAGTCCATGGGCATTATTACGGCCGCTCTCCTGGCCAGGGGAATAATCCCCTCTTTCCAGGTGCCCTATCCGGTGATCATTGCTTGCGCAACAGTCATGGCCCTGGGTACCTCCCTGGGGGGTTGGCGGATTGTCAGGACGGTAGGGTCCAGGATTATTAAACTGGAACCCGTCCACGGTTTCGCTGCGGAGACCTCAGCGGCCATTGTTATTATCTCTGCCTCCCTCCTGGGTAGCCCGGTCAGCACCACCCATGTCCTTTCCGCCGCGGTTATGGGGGTTGGGGCAACCGCGCGGTTTACGGCTGTGAGGTGGAGGGTGGCCAGGAGTATGGCCCAGGCCTGGCTGTTGACCGCTCCCATGGCGGCTCTGGTAGCCGGGGCCGTATATAGTTTGCTGGCTTTGGTGTAAGCCATTCGAGGTCTACCGGCAACGGGTAGCAAAATATAGCGAAACAGGCCATCTTTTCAGATGGCCTGTTTCGCTACAATCCTTCGTAATGGTGCGGCAGAAGGGATTTGAACCCCCACCCTGTAGATCAGGACTAGAACCTGAATCTAGCGCGTCTGCCAATTCCGCCACTGCCGCATATCCTTTGCTCCCCCAGGAGCAAGACTTATTATAGCAGCCCATCCGCCGCCTGTCAAGGGTCCCAGCGCAATGTTACGGCATCGCCTTCCGCCAGGGGGGTGGTGAACTCCGCCGGGCGGCCGTTGACCTCCATGACCAGGGTCTTGCGGCCTGGCGGCGGGCTTGAGGGGAAATCCAGGTAGTTAAAGACATCGGTAAATAAGGCGTCTCCCGCCTGGACCCTGAGGGTGGCCGGCCTGCCGTTAATGGTTATATTGATGTTCCGGTCTGTCGCCCCGGCACCGGTGACCAGGTTATCGCCGTCTTTAATCGGGGCCTCCGGCCGTACCTGCTGGCCGTTTAAGAGGACGGGACCGTCCAAGGGCTCTCCCAGGTATTCCAGGACCCGGGCCACGGTGTCCAGGGGGTCATAGGTGATCCGGGCCTGATCCTGGACTGGCGTCCGGTAATCGACCCGGTTACCATTCATAATAATCTCCGGTTCCAGGGTTATCCGGCGGCCATTAAAGGTAATGGTTTTAGGAGCCAGTTCCGGCACCAGGTCGCCAACGGTACCCCGGGCGTCGGCGCCATCTCGTCCTGGGGTGACGATAATGCGGTCCCCGGCCTTGAGGACGGTTTCCAGGGTGGCCGGGACATCATTTACCAGGATGCTACCCGGCTCCCCGGGCTGGCCGCGGAGAAAGGTTAGACGGCCGTTGACCTCTACGCCCAGGCCCCTGCCGGGACGACCGTAGAGGTGGCGGGCCGGGATACCTGCCGCCAGGAGCGCCTGGGTAACAGTCATTTGCTGGCCGGCCAGGAAATGGACCGGGCGGCCGTTGACAATGACCCGGGCCAGGCCCAGGCCTTCCCGCTTCAGGGCTGTTATGGCGATGCCTATGGGGGTGATAGCCTGGGGTCCCTGGAGGTTTTTGGCTCCGCTGATACCGTTTAAGACCTCCCGGCCTCGCACAGCCACCCTCTCGGGGGAAATCTCCAGCTGGCCGGCCAGGGCTGCCGCCAGCCCCGGGGTCAGGCTACCACCGCCGACCAGGAGGACGGCCTGGGGCGGCTTTCCGTTGAGGAGGATGATCTGGGTGGCGACCTGCCGGGCCAGTTCTGTTACTGCCGGTCTAATTATCTCCACTAGCTCTGCTGCTGCCAGGGTGTGTCTCTGGCCGACGACGTCGGTAAAAGTCAGGTTCTCCCGGGTCAATAACTGCCTTTTGACCCTTTCAGCCGTGTTAAAATCCAGGATGAGGGCCGAGGCCAGGGCTTCAGTAATTTCGTCGCCGGCCGAGGGGACCATGGCGTAACCGCTGATGGTACCCTGGCCGGTGATGGCGATATCCGAGGTGCCGGCCCCGATGTCCACCAGAGCCAGGTTCAGGCCCCGCATGGCAGCCGGTACGGCTACGGCGCTGGCGGCAATGGGCTCCAGGGTAAGGGAGTGCATGGCCAATCCCGCTCTTTCCAGGGCTGTTACCAGGGAATCGACCACGACCCGGGGCAAAAAGGTGGCTATTACCTCGGCGGCCATACTCTGGCCCCGCTGCCCTACCAGGTTGCCGATGGGGTGGCCGTCCAGGTTGTAGCCCACCACGCTGTAGCCGACACAGTGATAGGCCAGGGGGTGCTCGCTGGCCTCCAGGAGGAGTTTTTCGGCCTCCTGGACAGCCGCAGCCTCCAGGGCCAGGACGGCCTGGGGGGCTATTTCCTGAGCCGGCGATAACTGGGACGTGGCGCTGGCCCGCCAGGTTTTTAGAGCCCGGCCTGCTGCCGCTACGGCTGCCTCCTTTAAAGATATATGTAGCTTTTTCTCCAGCTGCCCTTTAACGTCACGGATGGCCAGGGCTACCTGGGGGATATCGTGAATCTGGCCGTCGAGCATGGCCCGCTGCTGGTGCTCAACAACCGCCGCAGCCCGTATGTGATAACCCTTTTTCCCCGGCGCCAGCACCAGGCCGGCAACTTTGCGGGTACCTACATCCAGGGCAAAGATTGCTTCAGCCATGCAATAGCCTCCTTCGGAAGGAAACTCAGATTTATTTCTCCCAAGTTAAAGGGAAATCCTCTTTCTTCCCGGAGATATTACCCGGGCGACAAAAAGGCAGGAGTCTGGCTCCTGCCCCTTTAACCTGTTTTAATCTTTTTCACTGTAAGGGGGATATCCCGAAGGACCCGCCGGGTCGTGATACCAGCCGCCGTGGGATGCCAGGATCGACTGCAGGGTGTGCATTTCTTCTTTTTCCCGTTCTATCATGGCCCGGATAATCACCCGCAGCTTTTCCGAGGGCGCACCGGCAGCAATTTCAGACCATAGGGCGAGTTCCGTCTGATCGAGTTCCAGGACACGCCGGATTTTATCCCGCCAGTCCATTTTTAAACCTCCTCAACTTCCTTTTTATTCGGCTTTTCACTCACGGCATAGGGTGGGTCGGCATAGGGCGGGCGATGTGGCGGCGGGTAGGGCGGATACGCCTGCCAGCCGTCGCAGGCAGCCAGGATGCCATCCCAGAGACTGGCCTCCCGCATCTCCGCTCCGATCATTCCCAGCATCTGGTGGGCTACAGGTACCGGGGCCTCACGGGCGGCTTCAGCAAACAACTTGATTTCCTCCATATCCAGGTCAAAGGCCCTTCTAACCTTGTGTAACCAATCCATCCAGTTGTCCCCCTTTTTTGGCTTTACATTCCACTATATGCCAGATACTTCCGTGATGTGATGGTTATACCACAACGGGATTGACGTTGACTGGGGCTTATTATAAGATTGAACAGGTAAGGAGGGGCTTGCTGGTGCAACCACAGGTAGAAGTAAGTACTGTAGAAGAGAATTTTAGCTTTTATTTCACCCAGGGGTTCCGGGCCGCCCTGCCCATTGTCCTCGGTTATTTACCCCTGGGTTTTGCCTATGGTGTCCTGGCCCGGGAGGCAGGGTTCAGCCTTTGGGAGACGGTACTTTTGTCCGTGTTTCTCTATGCCGGTTCCGGCCAGTTTATCGCCGTCAGCCTCTTCAGTAACGGCGTGGCCCTGGCAGCTATTATTTTTACCGTCTTCCTGGTAAACCTGCGGCACCTCCTCTTCAGTGCTTCCTTCGTTCCCCACCTGCGGCGTTTCAAGCCGGCTGTTCTAGCCCTCCTGGCGGCCGAGATTACCGATGAGACCTTTGCCGTGGCCATCAACCACTATGCCGGCCACGAGCCCCGTCTCCCCTATCACTTCGGCCTCCACCTGACGGCCCACTCTTCCTGGGTCCTGGCTTCTTTACTGGGCGGGCTGGCCGGCAACCTCATAGGTGATCCGGCCCGTTTCGGCTTTAACTTTGCCCTGCCGGCCATGTTTATCATCCTCCTGGTCATGCAGTTAAAGGATAAAAAGACACTGCTGGTCGCCGGGCTGGCGGCCTTCTTTTCCGTCGCCATCGCCCTGGTTTGGCCGGGGAACTGGAATATTATCCTGGCTACCGTCCTGGCAGCTACACTGGGGGTGATCCTGGAACTATGGACAGGCAAATCTTAGTCCTCATCCTGGGTACGGCCCTGGTAACCTACCTGCCGCGCATGCTCCCCCTGGTTGTTTTAAGCCGTGCCCGGCTGCCGGAGGTTTTTTTGCGCTGGCTGGGCTTTATCCCGGCGGCTGTCCTGGCCGCCCTCCTGGCCCCGGGGTTGCTGTTGCCCCAGGGTAAACTGGCTCTTACCGGTAACCCCTACCTCCTGGCGGCCATTCCGGCCGGCCTGGTGGCCGTCAAGACCCGCAGTATGGCCCTGACCATCGTGAGCGGCATGGCGGCCATGGTGTTATTTCAGTACTGGTTATAGATAATTTTAGACCCGGCAAAGGGAGGGTTAACTCTTGACCGCCTATCATTCTGTCTGTCCCTTCGACTGCCCCGATGCCTGCGGCCTGCTGGTGGAGGTTAATGATGGCCGGATTACGGGAGTCAGAGGGGACCCGGAGCACCCCTACACCAGGGGTTTTATCTGCGCCAAGATGCGTTATTACGGTAAACTGGTGCACTCCCCGGAACGTATCCTCACGCCCCTGAAGCGCACCGGTCCCAAGGGGAGCGGCCTCTTTACCCCCATCTCCTGGACCGAAGCCCTGGAGACCATTGCCGGGCGCTGGCAAAAAATTATAGCCGGCTATGGCTCCGAGGCCATCCTCCCCTATTCCTATGCAGGGGTCATGGGCCTGCTCCAGCGCAACGCCGGCCATGCCTTCTTCCACCGCCTGGGGGCTACGGAACTCCAGCGGACTATCTGCTCCCCGGCGGCAGAAGCCGGCTGGCAGCAGGTGCTGGGGGCGACCTGGGGCAGCGACCCGGAGACAATTGTCGCTTCGGACCTGGTCCTCATCTGGGGAATGGATCCTGCCGCTACCAGCATCCATTTCCTCTCCCTGGCACAGCAGGCCAGGAAAAAGGGAGCCCGAATTATTGTTATCGACGCCTACCGCACCCGGACGGCGGCCCTGGCCGACGAGGCTATCCTGGTGCGGCCGGGAAGCGATGCCGCCCTGGCCCTGGGTTTAATGCAGGTCCTGGTGAGAGAAGAAATGGTGGATAAAGACTTCCTCGCCGCCCACGTTCTCGGCTACGAAGAGCTCCGGGATAAAGTCCTCCCCCTTTATACCCCGGACCGGGTCGCCGCCCTTACCGGGGTGCCGGCAGAGACCATCGTCAACCTGGCCCGGGCCTACGGACGGGCCAGGGCGCCCTTCATCCGCATAGGTTACGGCTTTTCCCGCCACCAAGGGGGCGGTATGGCGGTACGGATCATTGCCTCCCTGCCGGCCCTGGTAGGGGCCTATGGTAAAGACGGCGGCGGAGCCCTGCAGAGTTCCGGTACCGGCAGCGCCGTCAGGTTGGAGGTCGTGACCAGGCCGGACCTGCGCCGAAAACCGGTACGGGCCCTAAACATGGTCCAGCTGGGCCGGGCTTTGACCGGCAACCTGGAGCCGCCTGTTATGAGCCTTTATGTCTATCACGGCAATCCGGCCACCGTGGCACCGGATCAGAACCGCGTCCTGGCGGGCTTGCGGCGGGAAGATCTCTTCACAGTAGTCCACGAGCGTTTCCTGACGGATACGGCCCTCTATGCCGACATCATCCTGCCGGCCACCTTTTCTGTAGAACAGGAAGACCTCTACCGCAGTTACGGCCACTATTACGTCCAGCGCAGCCGGGCCATCCTTCCTCCCCCGGGGGAAGCGAAGAGCAACTGGCAGACCTTTTGCCTCCTGGCCCGGGCTTTTGGTTTTGAGGAGGATATTTTCCGGCGTTCCGAAGCCGAGATGGTCGCAGCGTTGATAAAGGAGGTCAATCTGGAAGCAGAGGACCGGGAAGCCCTGGCTGGCGGCAGGCCTGTAAAACTAAAACCTGCGCCTGGTTTTGCCACCCCCAGCGGGAAGATCGAACTCCTCCCGGCCGGGGCGGGGCTACCAGTTTACCGGGAGCCGGATGACGGCCCTTGCGAGGAGCGCTACCCCTTTCAGCTCCTTACGGCTCCGGCCCATTTCGCCCTTAACTCCAACTTCGGGCAACTGGCTGAACTCCGGCAGCGGGAAGGCGGCCCCAGGGTCCTCGTTAACCCGGGAGACTGCCGGCGCCGGGGGCTGGTGGAGGGCGCCTGGGCCCAGGTGGTCAACCAGCGCGGTTCCTGCCTCCTGAGGGTAAAGGTAAGTACCGATGTGCCCCCGGGCATCGCCGTCGCCCCGGGCGTCTGGTGGTGCCAGCACTCACCTGGAGGCCGTAATATCAACAGCATTATCGGTGATGAGTTAACCGACCTGGGCGGTGGAAGCACCTTTTATGACCACCGCGTAGATATCCGGCCGCTATAACCAAAAACCAACAGGGCCTTGAACGTCATTGCTCAAGGCCCTGCTGGCTCAAGGAGGTCTTTGAAGAAGTGAGTGTGTATTCCTAGTATAACCTTTCCGGTAAATGTTATACATGGTTACCAGAAAAATTTTTTATAAACCGGTTCCGGGTGCAGCGGTTGGTATTTTCACTGCGCCAGCGGTTAGCTATCGCCATGGGCAACCCCTTTGAAAGCCTCCCGGGCGGCGGCGATGGTGCAGTCGATGTCAGCCTCGGTGTGGGCCAGAGACATGAAGGCAGCCTCAAACTGGGAGGGGGCCAGGTAAATCCCCTGGCGCAACATAGCCCGGAAATAGGCGGCAAAAGCCCTGGTGTCGCTGGCTGTGGCCGTGGCATAATCTGTTACCGGTCCCGGGTTGAAGAAGGTCGTGAACATGGCTCCCACCCGGTTGAAGGTTACCGGTACCCCGGCCTCGGCGGCAGCTTCCTGCAGGCCCTTTTCCAGGCGGGCGGAGAGACTTTCCAGGCGTTCGTAAGTGCCTGGTTTTTTTAATTCCTTCAGGGTAGCCAGGCCGGCGCTTACGGCCAGGGGGTTGCCGGACAGGGTGCCGGCCTGGTAGACCGGCCCGGACGGGGCCACTCTCTCCATGATCTCCCGCCGGCCGCCGTAGGCTCCCACCGGCAGGCCGCCGCCGATAATCTTGCCCAGGCAGGTGAGATCAGGTCTAATGCCGTAGAGGGCCTGGGCGCCGCCGAAGGCTACACGGAAACCGGTCATTACTTCATCGAAGATTAACAGGCTGCCGTATTCCTTCGTGATGGCCCTTAAACCGGCCAGGAAGCCCGGCAGGGGGGGGACACAGCCCATGTTACCCGCTACAGGCTCAACAATCACAGCGGCAATCTCTTCCCCTGCCTTCTGGAAGATATCCTCCACAGCCGCCAGGTCGTTATAGGGGGCGACAATGGTGTTGGCGGCTACGGTGGCCGGGACGCCAGGGCTGTTGGGAACGCCAAAGGTCAGGGCTCCGGAACCGGCCTGGATGAGGAAGTAGTCGGCATGGCCGTGGTAACAGCCTGCGAACTTGACGACCTTTTCCCGACCGGTATAACCCCGGGCCAGGCGCAGGGCGCTCATGGTCGCCTCTGTACCAGAATTCACCAGGCGGACCATTTCTACTGCCGGCATGGCGGTAATGATTTCCCGGGCCAGCTCGTTTTCCAGTTCCGTAGGGGCGCCGAAGCTGGTCCCCATCTCGCGCAGGGTTTTTTCCAGGGCGGCTGTGACCTCCGGATGGCGGTGACCCAGGATCAGGGGACCCCAGGAAGAGACGTAGTCAATATACTTATGGCCGTCTATATCATAGAGGTAGGCCCCCTCCCCCCGCTGGATAAAGGGCGGGGTCAGGCCAACGGATTTAAAAGCCCGGACCGGGCTGTTGACGCCACCTGGCATGAGTTTGACGGCCTCGGCAAAGGCGGCTGCCGACCGGGGCCAGGCTTCCGAATCAGTCAAGGATGATCCCACCTTCCCAATATTTATTCTCCGATTATCGCACGGCGGGATTTAATTGTCGTGCGCCGCCGCGCCCTGCCGGCCCCGGTAGAGGCACCAGGGTTCTCCGGCCATATAATCGCCGTGATAATACCAGGCCCGGGCCCGGCAGCCGCCGCAGATTTTTTTATAGCCGCAGCGGCCGCAACCGCCGCTGTACTCTTCCGTGCGCAGGCGCTGGAAGACCGGGCTCTCCCGCCAGAGACGGCTGAAGGGTACCTCCCGCACGTTGCCCACTGGCAGGTTCAGGTAGGCGCAGGGCTGGACATCTCCCCGGGGGTTGATGAGGCAGTAGGCGATGCCGGCCAGGCAGCCGCGCTGGTAGCGCACCGGTATTCCCAGCTGGCGGGCCAGGCGCATGAACTGGGGGGCACAGGTAGGCTTTAACTCGATCTCCACCTGTTGCTGCTTTTGTAAAATGCGCTTGAGGGTGGCCTCGTATTCGGCGGCCCGCAGCGACTCGGCTTCGATGCTCGCCGCCCGGCCGGTGGGCACCAGGAAAAAGAAGTGATGGGCCACGGCCCCCAGCTCTACCGCCAGGTCTGTTAGTTTCTCCAGTTCGTCCTGGTTCCAATCAAAGACGGTGGTGTGCACCTGGAAGGGCAGACCTGCTCCCCGGCAGGCCGCCATGCCGTCGATAGCTTTCTGCCAGGCTCCCTCCTGCCGCCGCAGGCGGTCGTGGCGGGCCGGATCGCGGCTGTCCAGGGAAATCCCCACCGCCAGGGCCCCGGCGGTTTTTAATTCCCGGGCCAGGTCCGGGGTGAGGAGGGTGCCGTTGCTACCCAGGACCGGGCGCAACCCCCTGGCTGCCGCCCGGCCCACCAGCTCCGGCAGGTCGGGCCGCAGCAGGGGTTCGCCGCCGCTAAAGATTATAATCCTGAAGCCAGCTTTAGCGGCCTCGTCAATGAGATGGCCGGCCTCGGCGGTTGTCAACTCATCCTCCACCCTGGCGCCGGCATCCCGGTAGCAGTGGTCGCAGTAAAGGTTGCACTGGTTGGTCGTATTCCAGGATAAGAGCATTACTTTAACCACCTGGCGACATCTTTAGCGTAATAGGTGATAATGAGATCCGCCCCGGCCCTTTTGATGGCCGTCAGGGCTTCCAGGACGCTTTGCTCTTCATCCAGCCAGCCGTTGGCGGCGGCGCTTTTCAGCATGGCGTACTCGCCGCTGACCTGGTAGGCTGCCAGGGGGGCGTTAAAGTTGTCTTTCACCCGGCGGATTATATCCAGGTAGGGCAGGGCCGGTTTCACCATGACCATGTCGGCCCCCTCCTGGAGGTCGAGTGCCACTTCCCGCAGGGCCTCATCGCTGTTGGCGGGGTCCATCTGGTAGCCCCGGCGGTCGCCGAACTGGGGCGCCGAACCGGCGGCATCCCGGAAGGGCCCGTAAAAAACGGAGGCATACTTGGCCGAGTAGGCCAGGATTGGAGTCTGGGTAAAGCCGTTGGCGTCCAGGAGCTTGCGGATGGCCCCCACCCGGCCGTCCATCATATCCGAGGGCGCTACGATATCGGCCCCGGCTTCGACGTGAGAAAGGGCGGTTTTAGCTATTAACTCCAGGGTGGGGTCGTTGAGGACCTGGCCGTCGTCCACCAGGCCGCAGTGGCCGTGGCTGGTGTACTCGCACAGGCAGACATCGGTAATGATCAGGAGTTCCGGGTAGGCCTTTTTCAGGGCCCGCACGGCCTCCTGGACGATGCCGTGGGGGTCGTAAGCCCCGGAACCGACCTCGTCCTTGGTGGCCGGGATGCCGAAGAGGAGGACTGCCGGGATGCCGGCGGCCACCGCTTCCCCGGCTTCTTGCACCAGATTATCGATGGAAAGCTGGTAAACGCCGGGCAGGGAGGGTACGGGATTCTTAACTCCCCGGCCGTGGATGGCAAAGAGGGGGTAGATCAGGTCGCGGGGGTTAATCTCCGTCTCCCGGACCATGGACCGCAGGGATGCGTTCTGCCGCAGGCGCCGCGGCCGGCAAACGGGAAAACCGGTCATCAAAACCACCTCCGAGAGGACTTATATGAAGTTTAGACTGTTAAAGGCGTTCACCTTGAGTATCCTGTTACCGCCACTATGCGCCTCATAGGCTTCGGGACATACGCCAGCTACCGCATCTCCTCCCCAGATGCCCCTTTCTTTGATTGGTCTTGTTCGCGCTCGCCACATGGTCCTAGCTTCAGACAAATGTCAGCTATATATTTTCATCCTGCAGGAGCCCATCATGGGGGCTGACGCCCCCGTCAGCGAGCCATGAAAATGTAGAGGCAAGGGGCCGGAAGGTACAGGCGGAGGGCGACTTGGTTCGCGGCGCTAGCAGACCCGGCGAAGCTCCGGGGAGGCGCGGTGAACGGGATGGGATCGCAACGCGGCTTCAGGAACGAGAAACACCTCGCCCCGTTATGATTGATCAAGGGGAGAAAAGCCAGGCCACCCCGCCCCTTAAGCAACTGAGCCCCAAGTTTGCTAGCTTAAGCACCCGCAGCCAGGAGCCTGTACCTCCAGCCCCTAAATAAGCTGGAGTATAGCCCAACCATCAATAACCATTTTTTTGGCAGAACCCCGTTTTCGGAGGAGGTATCGCCATGAGGGGCTTTCAGGAAGCACCTGATATTTCCCCGTCTGTCAAATAACAGGCCGGATCGGATTCCCAGAAGTCGCCGGTGACGCTTTCCGCCCGGGCGCGGCAGTTGCCGTTACACAAGTCCAGCCAGGCGCAGGTGCGACAGCGGCCCTTTAACAGGGGTTTGCGGTCCCGCAGGCCCTTCAGCAGGGGATTGCTGAGGTCTGTCCATATCTCGCCGAAGGGGCGTTCCCGGACGTTCCCCAGGGTGTGGTGCATGGTGAACTGGTCCGGATGGACGGCACCGGCCCAGTCGACGGCGCCGATGGCGATACCGCTGCGGTTGCCGCCATTCAGGCGCAATAACTCCCGGACGGCTGCCGCCCGTTCCGGGTCTACCCGGAGCAATTTCAGGTAAAGGTAGATTCCGTCGGCATGGTTGTCCACCGTCAGGATTTCAACTTCCCGGCCCTGCTTTTTCATGCGCCTGGCGGCGGTAATCAGAAAATCCATAGCCGCCCGGCTCTCTTCATGATTCAGGTCTTCACCGGCCAGTTCACTGCCCCGGCCGCTGTAAACCAGGTGGTAGAAACAGGCCCGGGGAATGTTTTCTTCCCGGATCAGGTAAAAAATTTCCTCCAGTTGGTCGACATTGGCCCGGCTGATGGTAAAGCGCAGGCCCACCCGCTGGTCTACCGCCAGGCAGTTGCGGATGCCTTCCAGTGCTGCCTGGAAGGCCCCCTTCACGCCCCGGAAGGCGTCATGTTTGGACTCAATGCCATCCAGGCTGATACCCACGTAGCTGACGCCGATTTTTTTCAGCTCCCGGGCGGTGCCGCGATCAATAAGGGTGCCGTTGGTAGAGAGGGTGACCCGCAGTCCCTGTTTGACGGCGGTGGCCATCAGGTCAAAGATATCCGGCCGTGCCAGGGGCTCGCCCCCGGATAAGAGGAGGACCGGCACCCGGAAAGCTACCAGCTGGTCCAGGAAGTTCCTGGCCTCCGGCGTCGTCATTTCGTCCCCGGCCGCCCCGCTCCCGGCACCGGCGTAACAGTGCCGGCACTTGAGGTTGCAGTCCCGGGTGCAGTTCCAGACGACCACCGGCCCGCTGTCCCGGCGGGCGCCTGCCGTCGCCTCACGGACAGCCTGGCTGTAACGCAGGTTGTCGCCAAAGTAGTTATCATCAAAAAGCAGCTTTGTGAGACTGATCAGTTTGCCTCACCCGCCTTGCGGTTACTCTTAAAGGCTCCGGGGTTGGTTGCTATCACCGCCCCCGGCCCTTATAGTTGTATAATAGTTTTCCAGGGCCCGCACCAGCCCCTCTCCTGTATACTCGCCGGCCGTGGCGGCTACCTGCAGGCCGGCCTCCCGGGCTGTGGCCGCCGTGATCGGGCCGAGGCAAAAAACGTCTACTCCCCGCACTAAATCCAGGGCCCCGGCCCCGAGCAGGTCAAGGAAGGCCCGTACCGTCGAAGAACTGGTAAAGGTGACGGCGGTTACCTTACCGGCGGCCAGCATCTCTTGGAGATACCCGGCGTTTTCTTCATTCTTCACCGTCCGGTAGGCCGTTACCTCCGTTACTTCTGCCCCCTGGCGGCGGAGGTCCGCGGCCAGGAAAGGACGGGCGATA
>JAALLR010000457.1_pt1 | contig 13241 bp, 10 predicted proteins | sample 7245931 | NCBI WGS metagenome assembly JAALLR01 (sample SAMN13049201, study PRJNA578106) | oil field metagenome | isolation source: filtered produced water from oil reservoir B9 | place: USA:offshore Texas | collected 2016 | reverse complement strand
TGTATCATTCCGGTGTAACGTAGCCTGTTCAAGGCTCGGGCTAATCAACCGGGCTTGCTGGATTGCTCCGGCAAGCCCCCACTTCAAACGGCGTTAGCCGTTAAGTGGGGGTAGTTGACTTGCCAGTTTTATCATCCCCCCGCCATTCATCCCCCACCTCTACAGGTGGGGGATGAATGGCGGGTTGCTTGACAGGGTGACTAAACTACCCGAAGTCCTTTGCCATAATACAGATGATTGAGTAAACCAGCCTTGACCGGCTTGGGTAGCTCCGCCAGCCGCACGTAATCTCCGCGGTTCTGGGTGCCTTTGACAGTGTACTTCTTGCCCTGAAATATTACTGTATCACCAGGCTGGAACGGATGCCGTTTTCTACGTACCTGTACCCTGCCTTTGGATAATTTTTGGCCACGATAAATGCGCAGGTTCGGACCGTTAAGGTTACGGTTTCTGGTACGCTTGCCACAGTTCAAGTCCTGGCCGGTTGCTTTCTTGCCAGTGCGGATGTCAATGTATTTTGCATCGTAAAATTTCTGCAAGCTACGGTTGTTGCGGCGCACTTGGATTATAGTCAGCGGTTTGTACCGGGTTTGAGCAGTACCACCGGCGATAACAAATGCATCGTTAATATGGCTCTTGGACAGGTTTAATTCCATGCGTTTTTTCTTGGTAATGTAACCGTAAGTATAATCGCTGCCCAGGATGTTGACCATTTTCCAACGTACAGTAGTCATGAAAGTTTCTGCCTTAAAAGAGTTGACTTTGGGTTCCCAGCCCCACAGTAGCCCGCCTTTTTTGTGGTTTTCCGGGCGGTGGCATTTAATGCAAAGGGTAATCAGGTTGCCCGGCCGGTCTGTCCTATCACCTTTCCAGTAACCGATATGATGTACCTCAAGTTCCGGGGTTTTGGATCTGCAGTCTGGATTCTGGCACTGGTGGTTGTCCCGGTGCAGGATATATTCCCGCAGGTTCCAGAAACCGTACTGCTCGCCCTGCTGGTACTCTTTGCCCTGGATACCCGGGTTCTTGATGGCCTGGATGTCGAAACTGGCAACTTCAACAACTACCCTGGTCACCGACAGTATGGATTTGACCAGGTTCACCAGCCGGATATGGCTGTCCAGCTTGTGTTGAATGCTAGGCGAAAGCCAGCCTGCGGGCTTCTTGCGGTTGTCAAACCGGGGCTTGCGGTATCTTAATCTATTGCGGCGTTCGCGGCGGTACATTGCGCGCTCTTTGTTACGTTCTGCTTGGCCGGTCAGAAGCTGGCACTCACCGGCAATCAGCTCTTCTTTTTCGGTGACTGCCGAAAAGCCTACTGTTTCGTAGCCGGCGTCTATGCCAAGAGTCACCGGTTGTACGTAGTTGGTGGTCTCGTAAGTTAACTGGATGGTGAAAGGTTTAGCTCTTACCACCCTGGCACGGTTATCTTTTAACATACGGCGTACCTTGCCGAAACGTTTGGTTGGCATAAGCGGGTTGCCTTCACAATTCAGTACGTATACCATTTTTGAATCTCCTTTGCAGAGATAAATCAGCCTTTGTGGCTGTTGGTCCACTTCGCCAATGTTATCCCGTGGTTTTACGCCAGCAGCACTTCGCCTACCCGTCAGCGATGGTTAACCGCTGGCCGCAGGGTTCGGAGCGTGTGGAGTACCCGGAAGTGCCTATATATTCACGGGTAACGTAGCCCTGTCAGCTTTTCGCTGGTGGCTGAGGCTAATCAACCGGGCTTGCAGGTATGGCAAATATCTTTGCTATACTTCTGCAAGCCCCCACTTCAAACGGCGTTAGCCGTTAAGTGGGGATAGTTGACAGTTATAGCATTGCATGAGAGCATCTCCTTCCCTGTTATGATGAACCTTTAGTCATCTTCAGCCAGGCTTCGTGGGCTTCTATATAAAATCTGGATAGGTCTTTTTCTTCGTTCTCGTAACCGCTCAAATAAAGCCAGTTTTCTGCCCGGGTCATTCCGACGTAAAATATTCGGCGTTCTTCTTCAATGGCGTCTTTAGTGTACGCTTTCCCGTGCGGGAAATGGCCTTCGGTGCAGTTGACTAAAAAAACGGTATCGAACTCAAGCCCTTTGGCGCTGTGAACGGTCATCAGCTGGACTTTGCCTTCTTGTTTACCCTTGGATGAGGCTTTAGATGCACGTACGCGTAGTATCCAATTTTTAAAGTCTTTTACGGTAGTAAATTTGGTGGCGATATCTTCGATGATCCGCAGGCGGTCGTTGCCTTCGTTGGTATGAAAGTATTGGTCTATATCCGGGAAGTTACGGCGGATATAATGAACCATGGCCCCTGTGTCGGTGAGCCGTTTTGCCACCAGGCTGGAGGTGCGCAGGCTGTCACAAAATTCGGTAACCCGGTCTTCGCTGGCCGCGCTGCGCAGATAGTCCAGCGGGTAAGTAGTGTTTGCTAATATTTCTTCGTATTTGTCAGGCTCCCAGGACCGGCGGGGTAGCTTTAAACAGCTTAAAAGAGCGTCTTTATCGTTCGGGTTTTCTAAAAGGGTAAGGTGGTTTAAAACTGTTTCGATCTCTACGGTCTCGAATAGTGAAGTGCTGCTATGGTGCAGAAAGTGTGGTATTTTTTCTTCTGTCAACGCCATGGCAGCAGCATCACCCTGGGTATTGACCCGATAAAGAATTGCTATATTGTCGGGCTGTTTACCGGCCTCAAGCAACTTATTTATTTTTTTTGCCACCCATTCCAGCTCGTCCATCATACTGTTGAATTCACTAAAAAATACAGATCGGTAGGTGTCGGTACGGTACGGGATGATCTCTTTGTTCCGGCGTTTTTCGTTATGCTGGATAACCGCATTGGCGAGGTGTACGATTTGAGGATGCGAACGATAGTTGGTACGCAGATAGATCTCCCGCAGGTTAGGGAATGCATCAGAAATATTCAGTATCCGGTCTATTGATGAACCACGGAAGGTATACAGAAGCTGGTCTTCATCTCCGACCCAAAAGGTGTTGTCCCAGGGAGCCATAAAAAACCGTGTCAGCACATCTTGGGCCAGGTTATTGTCCTGGGATTCGTCTACTAAGACAAACTGCCACCTTCCTTTGGGGTGTTTGGGATGGTCACCTTTAGAAAGGTAATTCATCAGGAATTTACGTTTTTTAGGGTCGCTTTTTAGCTCGGTATACAGGCGCAAGAGCATGTAGTCCTGGTCTACCATCCCCGCCTTTTCTAATCGGTTAATATAGGCGGCATAGACTTCAGCAAATTTTAGTTCATCGTCGTTTTGTGGTTGAATAGCCGCAGGCAGTACAAGGTTGTTCATTTTGTCGCTGATATAGGCGTCTAGGTTCTCTAAGCGAATATCAAACCCGAATTCGTTCACCAACTCTTGCAGGGTGGTGTAACGGTTTGGCAATACGTTTATTTTTTTGCCAGCAAAATGTTGCAATAATGAATAAGCCAGCGCATGGTAGGTTTTTACGGTGACGGCCGAGCCTTTTTCTTCGCCTAAGGCCCGTACTAGACGTTTTTGCATTTCAGTTTGGGCTTTGCGGGTGAAGGTGATGAAAAGTATCCGGTCGGGTTTGATGTTCCGTTTAACGAGGATGATTATCCGGATAACTGCCGTAGATGTCTTGCCGCTGCCTGCCGGGGCGATTACGCAGGCCGGCCCGATAAAATGTTTGGCGGCGTTTTCCTGGTCCGGGTCCAGTTCGGTCTGTATCACTATCTCTTCTTCGGTAGGGTTTGACTTAAACTGGTTCAGGGTTTTTACCTGCGGCAACCGCAGTAGGTGTTGTACCGCTTTCTCTCCCGTCAGCGGGCAGGAGACCGGGGGTGGGTCGGATATGCTCTCCAGGGTCTGGAACAGTTTTTTCGGGTTCGGTATTGCAAAAATTGCCGGGTGGTCGCTTAGATAGTGCGGATAGAGGGCGAAGTGGTACAGTTTGTGGACTTCGCTGTAATTGGTCGGGGCTATATTTTTATAAATTATTGGTGAATCGTTATCCGGCTGTACTGGTTGGGTAAGTTTGTTGATGTCGACTCCTTCCAGGTTTTCTGCTGCCGGGCCGGTCAATATAGCAGCTTTCACAGTACTACCTCCTTTGGAGAAGCTTCTTTATAAAAACAAAAAACGAGCCTTCTCTCTCACAAAAAAGAGAAACGGCTCGTTTTTCTACTTGAAAGGGTTGCCTTTTTGAACCTTTTTGACGCTTACCTTAGAGTAATTAAGACCTTTCTTCTGCTTGTCCGGTTGTGGTACGGTGTGATCCTTTTCCCGTTCCCGCCCAGGCGGGGCATCTTTTTTGTGCAGGGGTGGTTGTTTGTTTTGTGGCTTAATTTCTTGGGTGCCGGTGGGTGTGGATGTCAGGTCATCTTCTATGACCAGCCAGGCGTCGTTGAGTTCTTCTGCTTTTATGTTCTTTTTGTGCTCGGATTGTGGTGTGAGGCCAGGGTTTTCATCTATTTTGTTATCTTTATGCTCTGGGACTAGATCATCTTCTTTATGTTTGCGTTCTTGTGTTAACGCTCCTGGTGTCGTGATAAGTGCTGCTTCTTCCATCATTTCCTGCTCACTGGGTACGGTTAAGGGTTCCGTCCGGTAAAACAGCAGGCGACGTTCCTGCAGGAGTGCTTCATCCTGCCCTATCTTGGCCAGTTCTTTCCACTGACGGTCTTTAAAGTATAACGGTGGAGCGACATGTACAGGCCCACGGTCACCGGCGATAACCAGTAGGTCTTCTGTTTTGCTCAGTTTCCGTATTTCATCCGGGGTTATTAGCCGGCGCTTGACGGACTGTTCTGAGACCCGGTGTTTTAGTTCTGTATATAAAAGATTTCTGTTATGCATCTTATGGGTTACCAATCGGGTCTCGTCGCCGATCATTTCCGAAAAATATTTAGCGTCATCTAGCCCGACACGTGGGCCGAAAATGTATGTGGCGCAGGAGTTCATTATTGTTTCGGCACCGTTCTTTTCGTAATTTTCTTCCAGCTGCGAGCGGCTTTGGATTCCCATCACAACGCTTACCCGGTAGCCCCTGACCACGGTCAGGAAGTTTTGAAAGCCGGGAATATGGCCCAGGTTCGCAAATTCGTCCAGGTAAAAGCAGAGTGGGCGGGGCAGTTTACCTAACTCCCGGCCTTTTTCCTGGACCACTTTGAACAGCTGGGAGAAGAACGTGGCGAATAAGGGGCGGAGTTGGTCTTTTTTATCCATGGGAGTTACTACAAACAGTATGGTTTTTTTGTTTGAGCAGAGTTTAGAAAAGTCTATTTCGTTTTTGCTGGTAACTGCCCGGATAGGGTCGATGGTCCAGAGTTTGAACATGCGCGGCATGTTCGCCATAATGTTACCCACTACCTTCGGGTTTTCTTTGATACGGGCAAAAAAGCCGGCGGCGTTCATACGGACTTTCGGGTTTTCGGAGTTTCGGAGGATTACTTCAATATTGGCAGGCTTGGAAGCACCGGCCATAGCCTGAACATGGTTTATGGTGGCTTCTTCGCCGAGTTTCACACGCAGATCGTAGCAGATCATGTTGAGCAGCTGGTTAGCTTGTTGGTCCCAGTATTCTCCGTCACCTTTACTGGCACTTTCTTTTGAGTTTCTTATTATACTTAAAACCATATCGTCAACTGATTCATAATCATCGGCGTAGTACATCATATTCCATGCCGAGGATATTTCGGGGGCGTAGGGGTGGAATACCATGATGTTATAGCCTGCTTTTTGGAGTTCCGGCCCGCAGATGGAGAGCAGTTCCATCTTGGGGTCGGTAACTACTACATTGGCGTAAGGGTGCTTACTAAGGCGCAACAGATTAGGGATGAAGTTTCCGGCGGATTTACCGGCCCCGGGTGCGCCTACAATCATAATGTGTTCAAATATTTCTTTTAGCGGTAATACCACCTCTTGTTTCAGCCAGTTCTTGGTCCAACCGAGCAGGAACCCTTCTTCGTTTTTCAGGAGCCCTTCCTTGGCCGGGTCGGCTTTTTGTGCTGATCCGTGCAGGCCGGCGCTGTCTTTTTCATGTGGGTCTAAACGGCTGGTGTTGAACATAAACAGGCCAAATAGAAACGGTAAAAACCAGATCTGGTGTAAAGCCCAGGTAGATCTAACTTTGCCCGGAAGGTCTAGGCCGCCGTAAGTTGTTAATAGATATATTACCGTCTTATGTGGCTGTGGGCCTAAGTTTTGTATTATTTGCAACCGGTCCATTATCCCGTCCCCAGTGTATGTGGCTGCAAGTATCAATGCCCAGAAGTGAGTGCTGACCAGGAACAGTAATGTGGTGATTATGGCTGCCTGGGTTTTATGAGCTGCTGGTTTCCGTAACACCCAGAGCCAAAAGATTGCGATAATGTATACTGGCCACAGTGCTTTTATGTAGATTATGACCGGAATGGTTGCGGCTGCAACTGCCATCAATGCTAATATCAGAAGTAGAATTTGCCTCGTGCGGGTATTTAGTTTGTCTTCAAAAATCAATCGATTCCCTCCTTTCCTCAATCGTTTTTACCAATTTTGTATTTAAGACCTCGCGGAGCATATGCATAGGTTACATCGACCCGGTTGTGCCCGACGTTTTGGGTTAATTTTTTACGGGCTTCGATGTCATCAAAACCAATTTCCGTGAGTTTTTTATATTCTTTTACAACGTAGGTATGGCGCAGGTTATGGGTTTTAGAATTTTTAATCCCAGCCATCTCACATGCTTTTTTCAATGTTTCCCGCAACCTACCCTCTGTAATCTCCGGAAATAGCAGATCCTTGTCTTTTTTTCCGTAGCATATATAGTACAGTAATTTGGCGGCGTTGCTGTCAGGGAATGGAACTTCGCGCAAACGACCGCCCTTGCCACGCCATACAACCAGTTTTTGTTGGGGGAACAGTATATCGCAGCAACGCAGACCTAATAACTCTGATATGCGAAGCCCGAACTGGAGCTGGACATCCAAGGCTTTTGCAGCCTGCGGGTCGATTTCTTCTACAAACACTTGTATATCTGCAACCTGGAAATCTGTGAAAGCACCTCTTCCCTGTCGTTCGGATAGTTTCCTGATCGGTATTTTAGGTGTATCCTGAGGTATTATTATAACTGAGTGGTGATAGGCTTTTTTTATGCCGATTTCCAGTTTTTTTAGGGCGCTGCGGATCGATTGAATGGAATAAGGTGAATAATTATTATCAATTAGGTACTGTATGTATGCTTTACCGATTTCCGGTGTTATATCGAGCAACCATTTTATACCGTAGCGTTTCTTTGCCCATTTTACAAACACAATGGCATGGCCCTGGTATACTTTGAATGTTTTACCATGGAATATACTTTCTTTAACTAACCGTTTGTTTTTTTTGTTCTTTTTTTGACCAACCCGGTTTATGGTATCAAGCGCAGTGTTGACCTGGTAAATAAGTGATGGACGTGCCAATTTTTATCAGCTCCTTGTCTAATTTTGGGCGCAAAAAATTAAGGAGAGTGGCCACCTGTTTAGATTTCAACAGGTTAGGCTATGAAATTGTTGGCCGGTTAAGTTGTTACGCCAGGTGCCTTACTCCTTGATGGAGTAATAATACGGTGTACCAGCCGGCAGCATTTTCGCCGCACACCGTCTGCTGCCTTGGAATCGGCTCTATTTCGGAGAGCCTGTGGGTGGCAGTAACCCACACATATCAAATTTAAAGTTTATAAATAGTCTTAGACTGGTATTAATCGAAATATTTTTTATAACCACCTGCCAGGGGCCAAAGGGTCACTCCCGTCGTCCGTTCGGCCGTGTACAGGCAATGGTGGTTGATAGCTCACCTGACTGAAGGTTACTCACAAAAATTTAAAAAACCACGCAGTTTCCCTTCTTAGGAAAATGCGTGGTTTTTTGCGGGTTACTTTTATAAGGAGGGCACAGATGCCCCCCCTTTTTTTAATAAAAGTCCATGGAATTACGCAGTTATACTGCCAGAAAATTATCTGCGGTCTTTTTTGCCGCAGGATGAAAAATAAATTTGGAGGTTTTTTCCTCCCCTTGTTTGCCCATAAATATATCATAGCCTGGTAAAGTTTTGCAACATATTTTTGGGTACCTCTTTGTTCTAATTATTTTTTTTTCCCATTGTGACCATTGCGTCCAGTGCCGGATTAGGTTTGGGTTTATCCTTTTCTTTATTGCTCCTCTCCTGCTGTTGTGGTTTTTCGGAATTAGTATTACCAGCATCAGGGTCTATCTTAAAAATATCGGGGATTTTTGCTCCGCTTTCTAAGCCTTTAAGCATTAGAATTTTAGCTACTTGTCCTCGATACCCCAATTGGACATTTTTTAATTGTTCAATCAAATGGTCGTAAGAACCTAAATCTCGGGGCCCAAACCGGATTTGAAAAGGCTTTAGCGGTAGTTTATTTGGACTATTGGCCATCGGCTACTGCCTCCCTTTCTGCTTCCTCCGTCCGTATGGCCCTCAAAGCAGCTTTATGAAATCCATATACATTTGCAAACATTGGCCTGTTCACTAATTGCAGTTTGGTGTTTTTGGCATTCAACTCGATATAGTCATAAACTTTAGTACCTCCGCCGCCGGCAACGAACACAATTTCCAGCATATCTTCTTTGTACTCCCACAGGGCATTTACACTGTTGGAGACCTCTTTACCCAACCGCATTAATGAATTTTCAATTACTGGTGCCAGGTCGCGGGTTTTAATTGTTGTCCTAGCCCTTTCGCTCTGTCCGTTTACTATTTCCTCTACCCAGCCGTCCTGGTTCGGAGCATTTTTGCTCGCCAGTGCACTGGCCACGGCCCTTTTTACGGATTCAATACCTACATCTTTTCCGGCGCAGAAATTTTGGTTTAGTTGCAGATTTTCAAACAATTCGATATCTGTTGTTCTGGTCCCGACGTCAATCAGCCCAAAAGTCGCTGTGTGAAGCAACGGGTGGTCTTCAATATAGTCTCCGTTTTCATCCATTATCTGATCGAAATATACGCCGACACCCTGCGGGTAAATAAATATATATTCTTCCGGGACAGAGAATTCGACAGTTTTACTCGTTTTGCCGTCAACGATAAATTCAACTTTATATTCACCAATCAATCCTTCAACGTATGCATCCCTCAATTGTCCGTAATGCGCCCAGGGTAACCCTGTCGCAATGGCAACCGCCTGGCCTGTGTTATCTTCGGCGCATAGCGCAATGGCAGTTATCAATGAGGCCCTGGCCATTTCTGAATTGACCCTGTCCTTGGCTTTTATAAAATCAGCGTCATGGGATTCGTTTTTCCCAAGCTCTCCAACAAAGTATTCGCCTGATGCTTTCGAGTCGCTGTAGATTTTTACGTGAAGATTTGCAAGCGGGTCTGGATTTGTTGTGTAATCAAAAATCTTGGGGTGGCCGTGTGTGACGATATTAGGATACGCTATCTTTTTAGTTCCGAATCCGTGATCAATTGCAATTACCTGCATAGATATCCCTCCATTGGTTTAATTTGCTTGTCTTATAGTTTATCTCAATCTTTTACTACTTACAAGATATGTTTTGAGTATTTTTATATGTGTTTCCCTACATATTTTAAAAGTTACAAGAACGGGTTACGCATGTTTTAGAGTTTATTTTAATTTGTTTGATATATTTTAACATTACTTTAAAGCTGTTGAAAATATTTCAAGAGGTTGTTTTAACATTTTCAAAACATATTTTAATAGTTCTAACACTGTTACTTAAACGTAAAGTACATCCGCCAGCATAATTGGACTAAGCTGAGCTTCCCTTTGGTTGAAATACCCCCGCTTTAAAAAGGCGGGGGATTCTAGACTTTCCTAGAAATCCCGTTCAACTGGGTACAATTTGAGCCGGGTTTCCTGACCCTATATAACCAACGGCAGTACCGAAGGTATTAGTCCACGCGAGCAAGACCTAGCCAGAGAATCCATCCTCACACATAAACTCTGCCCCCTAACTCAATGAAGGTTTCGCATTTTGCGTGAAAACTCAATAACCGCTCAATACTGATCAGCAACAAAACAACAAACGTAGAATTAGCTCAATAGCTAGTTAATAACTAAATAACCACCAGGCAACAACTATTTCCAACAGGTCAACAATCACACAACTTAAAACAACAACAGCTCCACAAAGAGTCAATTCAAAACAACAACAATACTACAACAACTCGACAATTATATAATTATTCTTCAACCAAGCAGGAAACTTGTATGCATAGCGTAGAATTGTAACCCCGACAGCGACCTCCGCAACATGAAGTTAAAGGGGTGATATTTTTTGTGACTATTAATACTGAAGATTATATTTCGTTGACTGACCTAGCCCGGGAAGTGGGGATACCGTTATCATCGGTTATCTATTATCGTAATAACTTCGAACAGTTCCTGCCCTACATAGGGGAGGGGAAGGACCGTCGTTATAAACGAGATGAATGTGTAACTATCTTAATGGAAGTCCGAGACTTGATGTATAACCAAAAATACAAAGCTAAACAGGTTCGTGAATATCTAAGTCAGAAATACCCTCTCAATATTGAGTATGAGTCTGACAGTGCCGATTCCAGTAATATTCCTAAAACCGGATTAGTAAAACGGGAGGAAGAATTAAAGAATTTTTTAGAAAGAATTAGGGCTGAGTATTTGGAGTTAACCGAAACAGTACACTCTTTAGGAGAGAAGTGCGAAAGTTTAGAGCAGCAAAACAAACAGTTAACCCAAAACCAAGATAAACTAATAAAAGCCAACCAAGAATTGAAAGCAGAAATTGCGGAACTTCAGCAGCAGGTGGAAGAAACATCTGATTTAGAAGATGTCTTAACGCAGAGAATGCAAGAATCCGAGAAAAAAATAAGAGATTTTCGGATTAAAATTCAGGAACGGGAACCCAAGGGATTTATCCAACGACTGCTGTGGGTTTTTGGAAAAAACACAAACCATCAAGATCTCCCTGAAACAATACCTGCTACACGAGATACTAAACCAGGCTCTGAGGATTGAGATTAATAAGATGTACATAACAACGTATTTTTTGTTTAGCTCGGCGCATTGCGTTATCGATTGATTTGTTATTGATTTTTAGCTCATTTCCTATACAGGAATACACATTATGATACCGGCCGCTTTCACGATGCTTAATCATGAGGGTGGCCACATTACGTTCCAGCTGGGTGAGTGAGGCATTATTTAGAACAGTTTCGAGCAGATCCTCGAAATAAATATCTTCGTATGTATTATCCCGGGCAGGTATGGTTTCTTTTAGAGGGAGACCATTGCCAGGGTTGCTGTCCATAGATACGGCGTCAATATAATTATTAAAGTATGCCTTGCGCATATTCAAAAACCGGCCCCGCAGGCGGATACTGAGATAGCTGACAAATTTGCCGCGAGTCCGGTCGTAGTGTTTATGAGCCTTCCACATTTCTATTCGGCCTTCCTGAAGGATATCTTCTATTTCAAAAAGTCTAGCGATATCGCATTGGCGTGCGATATGTATTATCAACTTATCATACTGGGAAATTTTTTCTTGATCAACGATTTTAGGTTCTCTATAATCACTATAATTTATCTGTGTTGCAAGTGATGTTATCAAATTATTATCCCTCCCAGATTAATAACATTTTCCATTTCAGGTCTAAGTCTTATTTTGACAGAATGTGACTGTCAAAATTATTCCTTCCTATTATTTTTAGAAAAATTTGTACAATCTGAGGGTCGAATTGGGTACCTGAATACCTTTCAATTTCTTCAAGTGCTATTGTATCCGACAAAGCTTTTCGATAGGGTCTTGTTGTGGTCATAGTATCAAAGGTGTCAGCAACCGCAATTATCCTGGAAGCTAAGGGAATGCTTTTTCCGGCTAGCTTATCAGGATAGCCTGTCCCATTCCATCGTTCGTGATGGTGTCTTATTGCCCGGCTAATTTCTTCCAAATTTTCGTCTGATTCGAAATGGGTTTTTTTTACTAGTTTTGATCCAGAGATAGGGTGCCGCTTCATAATAACCCATTCTTCCGGAGTTAGATGTGTTGATTTGAAGAGAATATTGTTAGGTATCCTAACTTTCCCGATATCATGTAAGGAGGCAGCACTTATTACAATTTTATATGACTCGGGAGCAATTTCGATACAGATAAGTCCCGAATAGAGAGCGACTCCGGCATGATGTCGTGATAAATATGAGTCTTTACGAACGGAGATTTCTCTTAATAAACTGGGATAGTTCAAATTAAAAATCACCCTCTCGGCATTTTTTATAGGCTGCATTCCGATGACACGAGAAATTGAAGGTTCTGGGCTTGCCGGTGGTATGGTTCACTGAGAAGTTCCCTGGCCCTTACCAGGTGGCAGGGCATCAGCGAGTGGTTGTCCCTTTCCGCACAGTCTTTTCATGGTATTCACTGCGCACTCTTTGAATTCAGAGCAGGTGAGTACCGGGGTGTCTAATTTAAACAACAATGCTTTTAATATCTTATCAAATTGAGTCTGCTTTTTTCTGCTACAAAATATATCGGATTCCTTTAATGGAGCATAAATCAATAAATCATATTGCCTAGCAAAACAAGCGTTATGGTATACGGTACCGTCAATATCTTCACCGAGCCCGAAGTATGACCAGGCAGCTGCATAGTCTACTAATGTTTGATCGGTAACGAAATTATGATGTCTGGCTTCGAATTCGATTTGGGCTAATAAAACGGCTACCAAGAATTCCCGGGCCAGGCTTCTATCTTGAATGGCATACCAGGGGTAGTTAATTTCCATCCTTTTTGCAATTATTTGGGCTTGACTACCTATTAATGGTAATTTGAGATTCTTTGCAATATTTTCAGCAAGTATAGTTTTGCCGGTTTGGTAGGTGCCACATATACCGATGCGCAACTTGTTCACTCCTTTTAAAAACTCCTTTATACAACTAGAAGAAACCCGACGAATTAGCCGGGTTTCTTCTAGTTGCTTCCCTGAATTACAGTTGTCCAGTCTTCATATATACTTCCTTTTGTTTGAATAACTCCGGCCGCATAAGGAGGAGTATCTAGACTAGCAATACCAGAAGCACCGGCATCACCACTTAATTCCATTTCAACTATCGTACCAGTTGGACAAACTTCCAGGTTAGCATTAGTCCAGAAATCAATTTCCCAGCGATTAACCGCATTTCCGGTAGGGAAGTGGTTAACTACAGGCGATTTTACAGTTGCCTGCTGCACATTCCCGGCCCCATCTGTATACGGGAATCGTGCTTTGCTTATCGGCACAGTGATAGG
>JAALLR010000311.1_pt1 | contig 13279 bp, 16 predicted proteins | sample 7245931 | NCBI WGS metagenome assembly JAALLR01 (sample SAMN13049201, study PRJNA578106) | oil field metagenome | isolation source: filtered produced water from oil reservoir B9 | place: USA:offshore Texas | collected 2016 | reverse complement strand
GGTAGTTAAGCTCACCAGTGCCGATGGTACTTGGGGCTTTGCCCCCGGGAGAGTAGGTCGTCGCCAGAGCTTATTTTTAAAGCCCTCCGGATTTTATCCGGAGGGCTTTGTTTATGTTCAACAAAAGTGTCTGGCACTTGTGTTGATTTATTGAGGGTGCCAGTGGGTTAGTTGCCTTGTTTGCTTATAATATGTTAATATATTTAAGGTGAAAAATAAGAAAAAAATTACGATATGTTTTAAAAATTGGGGGGATTAGTTTGGGAATGGAGGGGTTGGCAGAGAAGATTGTCGACTGGTTGGAAAACGAGGCGACAGAGAGAAACGCACAGGGATTTGTTGTCGGTTTAAGTGGTGGTATTGACTCTGCCGTTACTGCCGCCCTCTGCAAGAGAGCGTGTCCCGTTAATACATTCGGTGTTATTATGCCTTGTCATAGCGATCCTCAGGATGAAAAAGACGCTCGCTTAGTGGCGGAGCATTTTAACGTTCCCTACAAGCTTGTCAGGCTGGACAAGCCTTTTGACGAATTGGTTCAATTGTTGGATGATGAGCCTTATGATCCTGCCAAGAGAGATATGTCCTTGGCCAACATAAAACCGCGGTTGCGCATGACCACCCTGTACTTCTTCGCGGCCAGGAGACAGTCACTGGTTGTGGGTACGGGTAACAAGAGTGAGCTGACCGTAGGTTATTTTACCAAGTATGGAGACGGTGGGGCAGATTTGCTGCCCATTGCCAATCTTATTAAGCAAGAAGTATCGGAGTTGGGCAGGGTATTGGGGGTCCCCGAACCGGTTATTGAGAAGGAACCTTCCGCCGGCCTGTGGCTGGGGCAGAGTGATGAGGAAGAGATGGGTTTCAGTTACCGTGAGCTGGATGAGTATATAAAGACCGGTAAGGCGCCCGACAGGGTTAAAGAGAAGGTGGATGAACTGGCCCGCAAGAGCTTGCATAAAAAACAGCTGCCGGCAGTACCCCCTCTCTGGGACATAGATTAAGAGTAACAGAATGCCTGGCTTTTTAGCCAGGCATTCTTTATGGGCCGGGCAGTATTGTGATAAAATTAAATATCGAGAAAGGAGACGTGAAAGCATGGCCGGACATTCCAAATGGGCAAATATAAAAAGAAAAAAGGCAAAGGTTGATGCCCAAAGGGGCAAGCTCTTTACCAGAATTGCAAAGGAGATAATTGTAGCCGCAAAAAACGGTGGCGGGGATCCGGAGGTAAACCTGCAGCTGAAAAATGCCATTCAAAAGGCTAAAGAGGCCAATATACCCAATGACAATATACAGCGGGCAATTATGCGTGGGACCGGTGAACTGGAAGGAGCTAATTACGAAGAAGTAACCTATGAAGGCTACGGTCCCGGCGGGGTGGCGGTACTCCTGGATATTCTCACCGATAACAGAAATCGCACCGCAGGTGAAATAAGACATTTTTTCTCCAAATACGGCGGCAATCTAGGGGAGAGCGGCTGTGTATCCTGGATTTTTGAAAAACAGGGGATAATTATTGTTAAAAGGGACGTCGGTCAAAGCGAAGACGATCTGATGCTTATGGTCCTTGAGGCCGGTGCCGACGACCTTAAGGCCGAAGAAGAGGTCTTTGAGATCACCTGTCCCCCTGAAAGCTTGCCCGAAGTACGCCGTTACTTGGAGGATAACGGTGTTCCAGTAGAGGAGGCTGAAGTGACAATGGTGCCCCAAAATACCGTTAAACTGGAGGGCAAAAACGCTGAAAATATGAATAAGTTGATCGATCTGCTGGAAGACCACGATGACGTGCAAGAGGTATATACAAACTTTGAAGAATAAACTCACGGGGTTACTAAGGCCTTAGTAACCCCGTAATTTAGTTTAAAACATGCCCAAACGGGAAATAATGGACGAAAGGTCTGCTTTTGCAAAGGAGGTTTTGGGCATGTTTCGACGCTTTTTATTTTTAGGCTCGGCCATAGCTTTGATCTTAATTGTAGCTTCCGTAACCTATTTTTCAGTTACATACTTTTTCCCGCCGGCGGAAAAACCCGTCTCTACAGTCTACCAGCAAATTGTAAGCGGTTCAGCGGGAAGCGATCCTCTGATTAAACCCGGTACAATAGTCAGGATAGAGACCCAATACGCCTGCGGCGATGTCATGACCGAGTTTCAGGGCCCGGCAAATAATGAACTGCGGGGTTTGACGGAAAAACAGGTCAAGGAGTTATACTCTCCCGAAGCAGGTTGGGAAATTAACAGGCTCAGCGGGGGAATTATAGAACTAAGCCGGTCCGTGGAAGACCTGTGTGATCGTCACAAGGAATACAGGCACCTGGGGATTTACCAGAACATGCTGGCAGTTTATGAAGGCCCCCTGGGATACAATGAGAGTTTATTGCGGGTGGAAAGGAATATTTCAATGGACAGCTTGCCTTCTGAATATCGCGTAAAACTAGAGCAGGCTATGGATTTTGATAAGCAAGCTGCTTCAGCTAAACTGGAACTGCGCAGGCAATTTGAATTCCCCAATGAACAACTTATGAACACAGCCCTGGACAGCATTGATGAAATGAAACAGGGGTCTGCCGCGCGTTAGGCTGTTATCTAGCTTGACAGCGGCAGTTTTTGTTTTTGCCGGTTATTTAACCAGTTGCTTGGTAGGTGTCTATGTGCTACCATTTAATGGGGAGTGTGAACAATGCTAATAATGGGGATTGATCCTGGTACCGCTATTACCGGATATGGTATTGTGCGTTACCGGGGAAACAGTTTTCAACCCGTGGATTACAACTGCATCAGAACATCCTCCAAGCTGCCCCTTGCAGAAAGGCTCAGGTTACTTTATGCAGGGGTTACGGAAGTCCTCCGGTCCCACAGGCCGGAGCATTTTACCGTGGAGGCACTTTTTTTTAATAAAAATGCTCGTACGGCCATGGCCGTGGGACAAGCCCGGGGTGTAATCATGCTGGCCGCAGCCCACCGCGGCCTGAAGGTACACGAGTATACCCCCCTGCAGGTAAAACAAGCGGTAGCCGGAAACGGCAGGGCAAATAAGGAACAGGTACAATTTATGGTAAAAACGATACTTAACCTGCCGGAAATACCCCGACCCGATGATGTTGCCGATGCCCTGGCCATCAGTATCTGTCATGCCCATTACCACACAGGTCTGGGGGGATTGCTGTGTTAGCTTTCTTAAAGGGAAAATTGGCCTTTACGGAACCCGGGGCTGTCGTGGTAGATGTGGGTGGTGTGGGCTACAGGGTGTTTACCTCCGGTTCCACGCTGGGTCGTATGCCTTCTCCCGGTGAAAATGTAAAGCTTTTTACCCGCCTGGTGGTAAAAGATGATGAAATGCAACTCTACGGCTTCTCATCCCGGGATGAACTCTCACTGTTTACCAGCCTGATCAGCGTAAGCGGTGTGGGACCCAAGGGGGCCCTGGCGATCTTATCCAGCTTCACCCCAGATATATTCCGGTCCGCCGTGGCCGAAGAAAATGCTGCGCTTCTGGCCAAAGCTCCCGGTGTGGGGAAAAAAACCTCAAGGCGCATCGTGCTGGAGTTAAAGGACAAAATAGGGTTGCCGGAATCACCCGGGCAGCAGCAAATTGCCGGAGTCTCAAACGCCGGGGAGGAGGCGGTGGCCGCCCTGGTGAGCCTAGGGTACCGCCAGCCCGAGGCCAGATCGGCGGTGGCCAAAACCATGGATAAAAGGGGTAAAGACCTGGCCCTGGAAGAAATTATTAAGGATAGTCTTAAACTACTGGACAGTTTATAGAATAGTTTATTATATAATGAAAGGATGTTTTTAATTGGGTGAAGATGACAGACTAATATCCGCGGTGGTGCGGGAAGAAGATATGGATACCGAAATAAGTCTTCGTCCCCGCAAGCTTAGGGAGTATATAGGCCAACAAAAAGTTAAGGAAACCATAGACATCTTCATCCAGGCCGCCAAGGGAAGGGGGGAAGCCCTGGACCACGTTCTGCTCCTTGGCCCCCCCGGACTGGGGAAAACCACCATGGCCCACATAATTGCCAATGAAATGGGAGTCAATATACGGGTTACCTCCGGCCCTGCGGTGGAGAGGCCGGGGGATCTGGCCGCAATCCTTACCAACCTGGAGGCCGGGGATGTATTATTCATAGACGAGGTTCACCGTCTCAGCCGCACCGTGGAGGAAATACTTTACCCGGCCATGGAGGACTATTCTCTGGACATTATCATCGGAAAGGGCCCCGGTGCCAGGTCCATCCGGCTGGACCTGCCTAAATTTACTCTCATTGGGGCCACCACCCGGGCGGGCCTCCTTACGTCGCCCCTGCGGGATCGTTTTGGTGTTATTAGCAGGCTCGAATATTACAACTGGCAGGATTTAATGGAAATAATAACTCGCGCCGCCCGCATTCTGGCGGTGGAAATAGATCCCCCCGGAGCCGAGGAAATTGCCAGGCGCTCCCGGGGCACCCCCAGGGTTGCCAATCGCCTGTTGAAACGGGTAAGGGATTATGCTCAAGTTAAGGCCGCGGGGAACATCACTAAAGAGGTAGCCCTGGATGCCCTGGACTTCTTTGAAGTAGACCCCCTGGGGCTGGACGGCATCGACCGCAACATATTGCACGCCCTTACCGGGCGGTTCAACGGGGGTCCCGTGGGCCTGGATACACTGGCGGTATCAGTGGGCGAAGAAGCAGGTACCCTGGAAGACGTATATGAACCATACCTCATTCAACTGGGGCTCCTATCCCGAACCCCGCGGGGTAGAGTAGCAACCCCCTCCGCCTTCCGCCACCTGGGAATAGAAATTAATAAAGAACAAAATCTCTTTAGCGGGTTAAACGAGAAGGAATAGGTAATTATATTGGTGAAGCGCATTGAACGGAAGAACTAGGTTGCATGTAGATAATAAATGTTATTGCGAGAGAGCCTTTTAGAATTAGAGTTGTTAGTTCCTGGCAAATAAATAAGTTAAGGGTCTGACCCCGAACTTGTTAGAAGGAGGGGTGTTAGGTGCGTCTGTTGCTGCACACATGCTGCGGCCCCTGCTCCATCTATCCCGTGGATTCTCTACGGGAAGAAGGCATAGAGGTCTATGGCTACTTTTATAACCCCAATATTCACCCTTATACCGAATGGAAAAAGAGACGCGATACACTGGAACAATACGCTGGTGAAATAGGCCTCAATGTTATATTCGATGATGATTATCCCCTGGAAGAATTCCTGCAAAGGATGGTATACCGGGAATCGGTGCGCTGCAAATTCTGCTATTCCATGCGCCTGAAGAAGGCGGCTTCGGTGGCCAAGCGGGGCAAGTTCGACGCCTTTACTACCACTTTGCTGGTGAGTCCCTTTCAGAAGCACGACCTGATTAAAGAGGCCGGCGAGGCCGCCGGCCAGGAAAAGGGCGTTCCCTTCTATTACCGGGATTTTCGCCCCGGCTTTAAAGAGGCCACTGTCAGGTCAAAGGAACTGGGTATGTACAGGCAGCAGTACTGCGGCTGTATCTACAGTGAAAAGGAAAGGTATTACCAATCCAAAGAAGGTGGTGCATAATGCCGGATTTAGTTTCCCTGGGTAAGGCTATTTTGATGCTTGGGGTGATACTGGCGGTGCTCGGAGGGCTCCTAATGGCCGGCGGCAGCCTGGGCTTCATCGGTAAGCTACCGGGGGACATCTCCTTTCAAAGGGGCAATTTGAGGGTATACTTCCCCCTGGCCACCATGCTGCTGCTGAGTTTAATTCTCACCTTGTTTATGAATATTTTCTTCCGTCGCTGAATTGCCCCGGGTTTCTTGCATCAATTTTCTCCCGGAGCCCCTTTTTTTAGGCAGGAAACCGGAGATTATTGTCGAACTTCCTTCGGGTGTGCTTTTAGCAACATCCGGGGAGGTTCTTTTTTATGCCGGACAAAACAGTTTTTTATGGAATAATACTGCGGGCAATACCGGTTCTTTTACTATCCCTTCTCTTCATTACCGGACCGCTATCTATCGCGGAAGCGGAAGTGCAGGTAATACCCCAGACCGTGCGAGTTTGCCTGGCACAAAAAATTCCCGGTGCATCCTTTATAATCAGCGGCAAATACCGCCTGGTGGACAATTCCTCCGGGAAAGTAATCACCCTTCCAGATGAGGGAAAAAGGTACACACTGCAGCTTTCCGGCAACCGCATAAATGTAATGGCGGGCAATGAACCGCAGGGGAGTTACGTGGGCCCGCTGAGCCTGGAGGCCATAAAGGACCGGGTGCACATAATGTCTGGAAACGGCTCCCTGGTGCAAAAGGATTCCGCTGAAGAATTGGCCATTCAGAGTGCTGAAAACAGAATTGATTATTCTGGAAGCCGCCTTTCCGAACTCTGGGCCCAGGGAAAGGATAGTATGGCAGCCCTCCGGCCGGCCGGCGGGCTGAGTCTTGTGGATGTTAACGCCGGGGATTCATCCTACACTTACCGGGGAGATTTGGAGTTCCGATATACCGGGGACGGTTTATCTGTAATTAACCAGGTGGGGATTGAAGAATACCTGTACGGAGTTGTATCGGCTGAAATGCAGGCATCCTTCCCCGTGGAGGCCACAAAGGCTCAGGCTGTGGCGGCAAGGACATTTCTCATTTCTAGCCTGGGTAACTATTCCGCCCACGGCTATGATCTATTGGCCACCCAGAACAGCCAGGTATATAAAGGTTATACCGCGGAACACAGTACCGGCGTACAGGGGGTAAAAGCCACCCAGGGAGAGGTAATGATTTTCAGAGGGCGGCCCATTTCAGCCTTCTTCCACTCCTCCAGCGGAGGTTATACCGAAAATAGTGAAGATATATGGAACGCTGTATTACCCTATATGCGATCCAGGCCGGATCCCTTGGATAATAACAATAACAACCCGCACTATGACTGGAGTGTAACCTATTCCCAACAGGAATTGGTCGATAAGTTATCCCAACAAGATCATAAATTCCTGGTTGTCTCCGACATTCAGGTGGAGGAGCTTACCTCCTCCGGAAAGAGGGTTAAAAAACTGCGCATTACCGGAATTGGTGAAAACGGTAATCCAAAATTCGTAACGGTGGCCAACGGGGACAATGTCCGTTATGCCCTGGGCCTAAGGAGCGCCATGTTTACCATAAATAAGAAAGTTGATAACCAGGGACGCCTCTCCCAGGTAACCCTCCGGGGTAATGGCTGGGGCCACGGGCTTGGGCTTTCCCAGTGGGGTGCCCGGGGGATGGCCGGGGACGGTTATAACTACCGTGATATTTTGCAATACTATTATACAGGCGTTTCCATAGTCGATAATTACGGAAAATAGCTGGTAAGGTGAAAAATACATTGAAATTATCCCAATTTGATTATTACCTGCCGGAAGAATTAATTGCCCAGGAACCGGTACCTCACCGGGACCAATCCCGGCTTATGGTGGTAAAGCGTGATATTTCAGAAATAGAGCATCGTCATTTTCAGGACATTGTGGACTATTTAAAACCGGGGGATACCCTGGTAATCAATGAAAGCAAGGTTATCCCGGCTCGCCTGCAGGGGAAAAGGGAAGCCACCGGGGCTTCTATTGAGGTATTATTATTAAGTCCTCTGGACTCCAATCGCTGGGAAGTATTGGTTCGTCCCGGTCGCAAAGCGAGAACCGGAGAGCGCATTATCTTGCACCGGGACTTGTCTGCTTTGATATTGGGGCATACTCCCGCCGGGGGGCGGATAGTAGAATTTGATTTTTCCGGTTCCTGGCAGGATATACTAGAACGTGTGGGTTCCATGCCCTTGCCACCTTACATAAAGAAACAGCCGGAGGACCCTTCCCGCTACCAAACAGTATACGCCAGCAAGCCCGGTTCGGTGGCGGCGCCTACCGCCGGCCTGCATTTCACTGGTGAACTATTAAAGGCTATCCGGGAAAAGGGTGTTAGTGTTGTTCCCCTCCTGCTGCACGTGGGGTTGGGAACATTTCGCCCCGTGCAGGTGGAAAATATAGAGGAGCACCACATGCACGCCGAGTATTATGAAATTCCGGAGCGCACGGCAGCGGCCATTGAGGCCGCCAAACAAAGGGGCGGCAGAATAATTGCCGTGGGTACCACAACCACCCGCTGCCTGGAATCAGCCGCAGGCACGTATGGTGGTATAAAACCCTGCTCAGGCTGGACGGACATTTTTATCTATCCCGGATACACCTTCAAGGCCATAGACGGGCTGGTGACAAATTTTCACCTGCCCCGCAGCACATTGATCATGATGGTGGCGGCCTTTGCCGGAAGAGAAAAGATTTTAGAGGCATACAGAACGGCGGTGGAGAAGAGATACCGCTTTTTTAGTTTCGGTGACGCCATGCTGATTATTTAGGGGGGCTTATGTCGCTAAAATTTAGAGTCTTACAAAATGATAACCACACAGCCGCGCGTCTGGGGCTTCTGGAAACCGCACATGGTAGAGTGCAGACCCCGGTTTTCATGCCGGTGGGTACCCAGGCCACGGTGAAAACGATGACCCCGGAAGAGGTTTACGATATAGGCGGTCGCATTATACTAAGTAATACATATCACCTCTACCTGCGCCCCGGGGATAAACTAATAGAAAAAGCCGGAGGGCTGCACCGTTTTATGAACTGGTACGGGCCCATCCTCACCGACAGCGGTGGTTTCCAGGTCTTCAGCCTGGGCCCGCTGCGCCGCGTTGCCGAAGACGGGGTCACCTTTCGCAGCCATATAGACGGCTCCAAGCATTTTATCAGCCCTGAAAAGGCCATGGAGATACAAATGCGCCTGGGCTCTGACATAGCAATGGCCTTTGATGAATGCTCACACTACCCCTGCCGCGAAGAGGAAGCATTGCGGGCAGTTATTCGCACCACACGGTGGGCAGAGCGCTGCAAGGAGTTTCACCGCCATCAATACCAGGCGGTCTTTGGCATTGTTCAGGGGGGTGTCTTCAAAGAACTGCGGCAGAAGAGCGCCAGGGAACTGGTGAAACTGGACTTTCCCGGTTACGGTATAGGGGGGCTCAGCGTGGGAGAACCTAAGCCTCTCATGTATGAAGTTTTGGATTACACCGTGCCCCTCCTGCCCTACGAACGCCCCCGCTACCTTATGGGAGTAGGATCGCCGGATTGTTTGCTGGAGGCGGTAAGCAGGGGCGTGGATATGTTTGATTGTGTTTTACCCACCAGGATCGCCCGCAACGGTACGGTTTTCACCCAAAGGGGAAAATTGGTAGTCCGCAATGCCGTCTACGCCGAGGACTTTAAGCCCCTGGACCCCCATTGCGGCTGTTATACATGCCGTAATTACACCCGGGCTTACATCAGGCACTTAATCAAGGCCAATGAAATACTGGGCATCCGTCTCACCACAATACATAACCTGTACTTTTTGGCGGTACTGATGACCAATATAAGAAGGGCCATTGAAGAGGGTAATTTCACCGAATACAAGAACCGGTTCCTGGAATCGTACTCAAACGATGAATAAAATTACTTTGATAGAAGGGAAACCGCTAAACATCACGAATTACTAAATTATTTGCGGGAAAGGAGGTAAATTTTTATGGACAGTAATATTATTGGCATTCTTTACATTGTGGGTTTATTCGCGCTGCTTTGGTTTTTACTCATCAGGCCCCAGCAAAAGAAACAGAAGGAGCACCAGCAAATGGTGAAAAACCTCAGGGTTAACGATGCTGTAATCACCATCGGTGGAATTTACGGTACCATAGTAAAGGTAAAGGAGGATTCCCTGGTCCTGAGAGTGGCTGATAATGTAAGGATTGAAATACTCAAAAATGCCATATCACAGGTTCGGTCCAGCAGCCAAAAAGGGGAAGACGACGAGTAAGTGCCGTAAAAAAGGGTAGGCCGAAGTCTACTCTTTTTTCGTAGTTTAAGGGATCAAAAACCACATATTGTAACAGGGGGATATAGCTTTGGTCACACTAGAAGACGTAAAAGGAGATCAGTATATAAACAGCTTTATCCGCAAAGGCAACGAATACCTTGGTGTAATGGGTTTTACCGATCATAGCTACAGGCATATCAACCTTGTTTCAGACCTGGCTAAAAATGTTTTGCTCAAGCTGAACCATTCCCGGCGGGAAGCTGAACTGGCGGCAATTGCGGGTTACTTGCATGACATCGGAAATGTAGTGAGCAGAAATGACCACGGTATTTCCGGTGCCACGTTGTGTGCCCCCATACTTCTGCGCATGGGGATGGAGCCCGATGAACTTTCAACGGTTATTTCGGCCATTGCCAATCATGAAGAGCAATACGGCCAGCCGGTGAGTAATGTATCCGCCGCCCTGATACTGGCGGACAAGTCCGATGTTCACAGGTCCAGGGTGCGTAACCGGGATTTCGCTACTTTTGATATCCATGATAGAGTCAATTACGCCGCGGAACACGCGCTTCTCTCAGTGGATAGCGAAGGCAGGCGTATCACCATGGATTTAAAGATTGATACAGAAATTTCTACTGTCATGGAGTACTTTGAAATTTTTTTAAGCCGCATGGTTTTGTGCCGCAGGGCAGCAAACTTCTTGGATTGTAAATTTGAACTGGTTATCAACGAAGCCAAGTTACTGTAAAAAATGCACTGAGGGGGAAAAGCGGAGATGCGATGGAGCAAGTTAATTATTCTTTCGGTCATTGTTCTGGCTGTGGCCGCGGTGGGAGTAACAGCGGTGCTACCGCTGAAAATGTTCCAGGATAATGAACAGTTACCCTGGGTGCAGGAAAATATAACCTTGGGACTGGACCTGCAGGGCGGTGTGCACGTGGTGCTTGAGGCCGAAGAAACCGAAGAAGCACAGGTTACCGCCGATTCCATGCGCAAGGCCAAGGGAATTATTGAAGAAAGGGTCAACCAGCTGGGAGTAGCCGAACCCGTCATTCAAATACAGGGGGACAAGCGTCTCATTGTGGAACTGGCCGGGATAGAGGACCCCGAGCAGGCCGTGCAGGATATGATCAAGCCGGCCTACTTGGAATTCAAAAATGCCGAAGGTGAAACGGTTTTGACCGGTGGTGAGCTGAAGGACGCCCAGGCGGTGCGTTACCCCACCAGCGGCAGGGTAACGGTAAACCTTACCTTTACGGAAAAGGGGACTGAAGAATTCGCCAGAATAACAACGGAGAATGTGGGTAGACCCCTGGGAATTTACCTGGACGGCAATATGCTGCAAAATCCCACCGTTAATGAGCCCATCCCCAGCGGGAAAGCTGAAATAACCGGCTACTCCAGTCTGGACGAAGCAGCAAGGATGGCTATATTGCTGCGGTCCGGGGCACTGCCGGTGAAGCTTGAAGTGCTGGAAAAACGTTCCGTAGGCCCGCAGCTGGGTGAGGATTCCCTGAACAGTTCAGTTAAAGCTGGTATTGTGGGCCTGACAGCTATACTTATCTTTATGGCGGTTTATTACCGGGTGCCGGGGCTGCTGGCCAACCTCGCGCTGGTGGTCTATACACTGCTTGTGCTAGGGGTGTTCATCGGCATCAACGCCGTTATGACACTGCCTGGGATAGCGGGTTTCCTATTATCCCTTGGTATAGCGGTGGACGCCAATGTAATAATATTTGAGCGAATAAAAGAGGAACTGCGCACCGGTAAGGGGCTACGTCCCGCCATCGATGCCGGTTTTAAGAGGGGTTTCGTAGCCGTATTCGACGCCAATGTCACTACCCTGCTGGTGGCCGCGGTGCTCTATTACTTCGGTACTGCGGTCTTTCGCGGTTTTGCCGTCACCCTGAGCATAGGTATTCTTGCCAGCATGCTCACCGCCATCACCCTCACCAGGTGGATGCTGCATTTGGTGGCGGGGGGAAATATAGTGAAAAACACAAAGATGTACGGGGCATAAGGGGGAGTATAAATGTCATTTCATTTTGTCAAGCTGCGTAAAATATGGTATATAATTTCCCTGGCTGTATTGGTGCCTGGATTGATATCCCTTATGCTGCAAGGTCTTAATTTAGGCATTGATTTTACCGGTGGCAGCCTGGTGGAAGTAAGATTTAAAGAGCCCACCGCCATTAATGAAGTGCGCGATGTTGTAACCGGACAGGGACTGGCATCAGCCAAAAGTATCCAGAAGAGCGGCGAAACCGGTTTCCTGATCCGCACCCGGGAGCTCAATGAGGAACAGAGCAGCGCGCTCATATCCGTCTTGCGGGAAAATGTGGGTGAACTGGACTTGCTGCGCAATGAAAGGGTGGGTCCGGTAATTAGCAATGAATTACTTCGGAATGCATTGCTGGCGCTGGTTATAGCATCCGCCCTCATTCTGGTGTACATTTCCATACGTTTTGAATTTAAACAGGGGATAGCGGCAATCGTTGCCATCCTGCATGATGTTCTGGTGGTGCTGGGAATATTCTCATTATTGCAAATAGAGGTGAACAGCGCCTTTGTGGCGGCGGTCCTCACCATAATCGGTTATTCCATTAACGATACCATCATCATTTTTGACCGCATCCGGGAAAACCTTCACTTCCGGCAAAGGGGAGAAGACCTGGAGGACATGGTCAACAGGAGCATCTGGCAGACTGTGGTACGCTCGATCAACACTGTGCTAACCGTGGTTTTCGTACTTGTGGCTCTCCTTTTATTGGGAGGACCTACCATTCACAATTTTGTTCTGGCCATGTTAATTGGAGTTACCAGCGGGGCATATTCTTCCATCTTCACAGCCAGCCCGGTTTGGTTGGAGTTGAAATTAAGAGAGGAAAGAGGCGGTGGGCAGGTTGCCCAGGCCTAGCGTCCCGGTTTCACTTAAATATATTTGTCACTTAGTGCGGGGGCGTAAGAGCACCCCGCTCATTTTTTTTAGCCAGGCGGGGATAATTATTGGGAGGGGCAGTATGGACGATAAGCACAGCAGAGAATTAAATGCTCTGGAAAAAAGAATAAAAGAGCTGGTCCAGAACATGGAGCGGATGAAACTGGCAGAGTACGTGAAGATACTGGAAAGTCCCTGGAAACTTCTGTACGTCAATTTCATCAGCGGAGTGGCCCGCGGGCTGGGAATCGCTGTAGGGTTTGCAATTTTGGGTGCTATATTGGTTATTGCTTTGCAGCGCCTGGTCTCCTTAAACTTACCCCTGATCGGCGGCTTTATAGCTGATCTTGTGGAAATAGTGCAGCTCCAGTTAGGAACAAGATAATTAAACAAAATATGAGTATATTCGACAAACATTAATTCCCAAATGTAAATTGCAGGGCGGTATGTAAAGATATGCAAGTAAGGTAGGCAGAAAAATAAAAATGCGCATGACAAAAAGACCTTTTTAAAA
>JAALLR010000310.1_pt1 | contig 13294 bp, 12 predicted proteins | sample 7245931 | NCBI WGS metagenome assembly JAALLR01 (sample SAMN13049201, study PRJNA578106) | oil field metagenome | isolation source: filtered produced water from oil reservoir B9 | place: USA:offshore Texas | collected 2016 | reverse complement strand
AGTTCTTTGGTAACAGCTCCACATCCTAAAGCATATCCTATATCCATAACTAAAGATCTTATATAAGTTCCTGAACTTACTTCTACATTAAAACTAAATTCTCGCCCTTCTTGTGAGAAATTTTGAATCTGATATATTTTTACATTTTTTGGAGGAAGATTAATTATTTTACCTTCACGCGCATATTCATAAAGCTTTTTACCTTTATATTTTTTGGCCGAATATGCAGGAGGAACTTGCAAACATTCCCCCACAAATGAAAAACATATGTCTTTCAAATTAGAGATGTGTTGCTGAGTAACTTCGTTCTTTTCTTGTACTTTTCCTTCTATATCAAAAGTATCTGTAACAATCCCCAATTCAGCTTTTACATAGTATGTCTTTTTTTCGGTTTGAAAAAATTCTAATAGTCTTGTAGCTTTATTTATTCCTACAACTAGTACCCCAGTAGCAAAGGGATCAAGAGTACCAGCATGACCAATCTTCCTAATGCCAAGCTTTTTTCTGATTATTGAGACAACGTCATGGGAAGTAATACCCTTTGGTTTGTTGATTACTAAAAAGCCACTTTTCATTTACTTTCCTCGTTTTTCTCTATTTTCTCTATTAGTTTATTTATTCTTATACTTGCTTCAATACCTTCGTCTTTATGAAATCTTATCTCGGGAACCTTGAACATTTTAATATTTTTTGCGATAAGAGTTCTAAACATACCCTTTGCATTGTTGAGAATATTGATGACAGTATCAATATCTTCATCAAGGGATGAAACATATACATCTAAATAAGATTTATCTTTTGATAGTCGTACCATATTTATATCAATAAATTTGTCTTTTAATCTAGGATCCTTTAATTGAGAAAAACCTTGGGTAATTAATTTTTTCATTTCAGACTCAAGCATTTCTCTTCTATACTGAGCCATCAGATGTCACCTCCATATCATTGAACACTTCTTTCATATTAGTAAATTCAGGAGACCTATTAATCGTATCCTTGAATTCTTCAAAATAGCTGGCATATTTATTATAATTTAATCCCAAAAAGTTCCAAACCTTTAAATCAACCTCAGGAATATCGAAGCATCCCGAATAACCGTAAAAATACAAATTGGTAGTTATATTCGCAACATTTACAATATACAATAATTTTTTTGCTTCTTCATTACTAGATTCTAAGGGATTATCATGGTAGGTAGCGGTTTCTATGACTAAGTCTGACATATTCCAATTTTCAAAAAGCTTTTTACCGATTTGTTGATGTGAATAAGTTGATAAAATATTTTCTGCTTGAAAAAAAGAAATTTTTTCGTGTTGAGCAACTTTAATGACCATCTCAAAAACATCGGGCATGATATGTGCCATCACTACTTTACTAAGATCATGTAAAACACCACACATAAAGGCTTCTTCTTTATCTGGGGAATTAAGATATTTTGCTAAAAGTTCTGAAGCTACACCAGTTGAGATCAAGTGAACCCAAAAATGCTGTGTATTGAAAAAAGGTATATCTTGGGAAAAATAATTCTCAACGGTAAAAATACTTAAAGCTAAATTCCTGACCGTTTTGAACCCAAGTAGATTTATCGCTTGTGTAAGTTTCGTTACTCTCTTTGGTAGTGCATAATAAGCCGAATTAGATAGTCTTAAAATCTTTGCAGTTAAAGCAGGAGATTGAACGATCATATTATGCAAGTCATTTATATCCGACTCGGGATCGTTAGCTATATCTATAATTCTTTGCACAATAAAATCAGGCGTAGGTAATTCTTTAATTTTTTTGGTGATCTCTTGAATATCCATTTCGTTCATTTTTGTCAGTTCCTTCCATCAAATTTCAATTTATTCATTTGCTTATTGTTTGTTATTCACAACAAATCTTTAAGAAGTAATGCCGCAATAGAAAAATAAAAAAACATACTTAGTATATCCATCAAAGTTGAAATAAAAGGGCCAGAGATCAAGGCAGGATCTAAATGTATCTTTTTGGCAAAAAAAGGTAGGATGGCTCCTAAAATATTTGAAATCATTACCACTATAATTATAGATAAAGATAAACTCAACATAATTAAAGGTTCACGAGTATTAACTATTGATCGTAAAAACATGACTATTCCTAAAATTATACCTAAAATTACACCAGAAAACAACTCTTTTCCTAAAACCTTTTTAAAATCATCCTCTTCAATATCTCCAACAGCCATTGATCTAATTACTATAGCGGACATTTGACTTCCAGTATTTCCTCCTATAGCGTTAATAGTGGGCATAAATGCCGCTAATACAGTAATCTTCTGTAAAACGTCAGAAAATCCTTCAATCACAAAAACCGCAATACTCTCAAAAAGTAGCAAGGCACCAAGCCAAATTACTCTGCTTTTAACAAGCTCCCAAACGGAAGTATGAAAATAAGAAGTCTCTGTTACTCCTACTGCTGCCATTTTTTGGATATCTTCTGTGGCTGATTCTTCTAAAACATCCACAATATCGTCAATTGTTATTATTCCTACCAACCTTTTTTCACTATCCGTAACCGGTATTGCTAAAAGATCATAATCTTGCATGACCCTTGCAACTTCTTCCTCATTATCGTAAACTGTTGAATAGATTGGATTTTCATTCATAATATTTTTTACAATCTCATTCTCCTCTGAAAAAATCAAATCTTTTAATTCTACTGTCCCTTTCAATTTTCTAGTATTATCTATCACAAACAAAGTGTAAATAGTCTCTTTTTTATTTCCTTCAGCCTTAATATGTTGAAGTGCCTCTTTTATAGTCATATTTTCTTTAAGATCCAAAAAATTAGGGTTCATTATCCTACCTGCAGAATATTCAGGATAATTCAAAAGAATAAGAGTATTTTGCCTCTCTTCATTGGAAAGATGGGCTAGTAAACGTTTAACTACGTTCGCAGGAAGCTCTTCTAACAGATCAGCTCTATCATCTGGTTCCATATTTTCTATTATTTCTTTCAACTTATCTTCTTTAAAAAGAGAAAGTAATTCCATTTGATCATCTTTCTCTAACTGAGAAAAAACTTCTGCAGCAGTATCTTTAGGCAAAAATCTGAAAACAACAATTTTTTCATCGTGAGGTAATTCTTCAATCATCTCTACTATTCTTGCGGGTTCTTGTTCTTTTAACAACTCTTTTAGAAGTTTAAACTCTTTTTCGTTTATTAATTTTTTTATATCGACTTTTACTTCAACCTTCAATTTTGTTCCTCCTTTCAATCATTATGGTGGTAGATCAGAAAATTCAAAGAAACTACCGGTACTATCCATCTTTACCACTCCTTTCTTGCTAAAAATTTTACGCCTTTTCAGGCTCTTTTACAAAATAGAAAAGTATTGCCCCAATGATAAACAAAAAGAGCAAACTTGCAACTCCCCATCTTGAACTCTTTCCAATTTGTGTAAAGATCCCTACTAAAAAGGGACCCAAAATAGCTGAAAATTTTCCAAATATATTGTAGAACCCAAAATACTCTGCAGATCTATCCTTTGGTATCATCCGTCCATAAAGCGACCTGCTAAGGGCTTGAATTCCACCTTGAGAAGATGCTACTAACATAGCTAATATCCAAAATTGGACAATGGTTTCTAAGAAAAAAGCAAAAACAGTGATAAAAGTATAGACAAAAATTGCAAAATATATCAATCTTTTTGTAGAAAATCTCTTGGATAATCTTCCATATAACAAAGCAAAAGGAAAAGCTACTATTTGTATCACTAAAAAAGCTACCAGCAAATCGTTGGCGTTAAGTCCGACATCAAGTCCATAGGAAGAAGACATCCTTATTATCGTATCCACACCATCTATATAGAAAAAATATGCCAATAAAAAGAGAAAAACATTTTTGTTGCCTTTCATATTCTTTAAAAATTGCTTGATTCGTTTAAAAGAATCTTTTATTGGAGTTTTCGTTTTTTCTACGTAGTATATTTGCTTCACGTTTTTCATAATCGGTATCGAAAAAACCAGCCACCAAACTGCTGTTATAATAAATGCCAGCTTTGTTGCAGAAGTAGTGGAGTTAAGACCGATTAATGAAGGATTCAAGATAAAAATAAGTCCAATTAAAAATGGGATAGTACTACCTATATAACCCCATCCAAAGCCACTAGAAGATACCCAATTCATACGTTCTTTTGTAGTTACATCAGTTAAAAAGGAATCGTAGAAAACATTCGCTCCAGAGAATCCTATGCTGGATAAAACATATAACATCAAGCAAAAAAACCATTGACCTTCTTGAATCATTGACAACGAAGCTGTAAACACAACACCCATCAAAAGAAAGAAAAGTAAGAACCTTTTTTTATAGTCCTTATAATCAGCTATTGTTCCTAAAATGGGCGCCAAAATCGCCACTATCAAAGTAGCAATAGTAGATGAATAACCCCAATAAGCGGTCGATAAATAATCCGGCATGTGAGCGGCGGCATAATCCTTAAAAAATATTGGTAATAGTGCAGTGGTTATAGCAACTGAATACGCATAATTCGCCCAATCGTACAAAATCCAACTTCTTTCCTCTTTTGTCAACTTTGCCCTCCCCCTTATTTATTATCTTTTTCATTATTGATAAAAAGATCTAAAGGATCTTCATAATAATCTTCCATCACCGATAGAATTTCACCAATCTGAGCAAAGTACTCATCAACGTCTTTTTCATCATAGATTCCCTTTAAGAATTCTTCTAACTTTTCTAAATCCACTTCAGGATTTTCCTCAATGTACTTTTCAGCACTTTTGATTATTTCTTCCATCAAAATCACCTCCTTTTACTATATGCCTTTATTATAACAAACTTTTATCAACTTTTTTTAAATTTTAATAAAATATAATAAAACAAAAAAATTGGGTAAAAATACCCAATCATTTAAAGTTTAAATTGTTTATGCTTGCAAGAAAAAACAAAATTATATTTGCATTCTCATTATTTCTTTATAAGCTTCGACGATTCTATTTGTAACTTCTGTGGTTAATTGTAAAGATAAAGAAGCTTTTTCTGCAGCAATCATAACTTGATGTATATCCGTTATATTACCTGCCGCATAGTCTGCTGCAACTTTATCTGCATTCTTTTGGATTGAATTTACTTCCTCAATTGCATCTTTTAATAATTTAGAAAAGTCTAAATTTTTATCTTCTTGTTTAGTTTTTTCTGGAACTAATTTATTGGGGTCAATCCCATTTATTCCATTTATGCCGTCGGTCATCAATATTCACCTCCTTATTTATCTACCTATTCCGAGGGCAGAATTGTACATACTTTTTGCTGAATTTACAACCGCTGCGTTCATCTCATAAGCTCTTTGAGCAGACATCATATCGACCATTTCTCGTAATACATTAACGTTAGGATAACTAACATATCCTTCAGCGTCTGCATCGGGATGGTTAGGGTCATAAACCAACCTAAAAGGTGATGGATCCTCTACTATAGAAGAGATTTTCACCCCTCCGAAATCCCTTTTTCCATTTGCACTTTGATCGAGTACCTCTTGAAAGATTACTGCTTTTCTTCTGTATGGTCCACCTTCTTCTGTCCTGGTTGTATCTGAATTAGCTAAATTTTGAGAAATAACATCTAACCTAAATCTTTCAGCTGTCATACCGCTTGCAGCAATATCCAAAACCTTAAATAACCCATCCATCATTTACCACCTCTAATAGCTGTTTCATACCTCTGTATCGCATAGGTCATCAATCTGGATAAAGTGTTGTATTTTAAAGTATTTTGAGTCATTCTCACCAATTCCATATCGGGATCGACGTTGTTTCCGTCATCTCTAAGCGATTTGGAATCATCTATTTGAATATTTGGTTGAATTTTTCCTAAAGATAAGGTATTATTTATGTGTTGGTCTCTATTCACTTTGAGAGTCAAAGCTGAATCTTCACTCAACGCTTTTTGCAATTCGTTTTCAAAATCAACGTACTTTCTCTTGTACCCAGGGGTTTCATAATTTGCTATATTCTGAGAAATTACGTTTTGCCTTAAAGACAATGCATCCATAGTATTTGGAATTATTTCGAAATTAATATTATCAAACAATAATTTTCACCTACCTTTATTTTATCTATTTTATTTTTCTTTTCTAAAGCAACATTTTCCTAACTAATGATTTTTAAATAATTAATTTGGAGGAGAAAAGATGAAAAAAATTTTTTTAATTGGGTTTTATGGGTACGGGAACTATGGAGATGATTTATTACTAAAAAGTTTCTTACAAATATTAAATGAAATAAAATTCGATGGAATTATATTTTTACCTGTTGAAAACGACTTGGAATTCGATGAAGAATATATATTTCAAATAATCACTGTTTCAAGATTCAATTTCTACGAAATAAGGAAAACTATAAAAGACAGCGATGTTATAATGTTTGGAGGAGGAAACCTTTTTCAATCCGAAACCTCTTACAGAAGTTTCATGTATTATTACTATATAGCCCACCTTGGCGAAAAGTTTAACAAAACAATATTACTCTTATCCCAAGGTTTTGGATCTTTTAAGGAAAAACGTAGCCTTCAAAAATTAAAGAAAATCCTTTCTTACCCAAAACTTTACGCTAATTTGAGAGATGAAACATCGTATGTCTTTGCAACAAAATACAATAAAAATATCTCTCTAGGTGTAGATGTAGGACCATATCCCTTTTTAAATTATACTTATAAAAAAACTGACAAAATATCAGTTTGTTTAAAAGAAGAGCATGATTTGCGACACTTAACAGAATTCTTATCAACCTTTGAAAATTATACACTTTCTACATTAGTAATAAATGCAACCCAAGATGCGTTAAAAAATTATGAATTAGTTGAAAACATTAGAAAAGAAACCAAGGTGTTCGCTGAATTCCCTTTTAAAGACTCACATAAGATAACCAAAGAAATTTCTCAATCTAAAATAATCATATCTGATCGTTTACACAGTGCTCTGACTGGGATCTTTTTTGCTGGACAAACAATAACTTTCAACAATATTAAGAATCGAAGAGTACTAAAAAATATAAAGGAAGATTATAACTTTTTTTATAAAAACACACCTGAAATACCCTTTATCTACTACGACACTGTTTCTTCAAATTATGATTTCAAAGAAATTTCTGACATATACAGAGATAAATTACAAAAAACAGTGTTTGACATAAAAACACTCATTCAAAGTTTCTTATAACCTGTAGCTTTGAGGAATCGGTACAAAGTACCAAAACTATATTATCCGTAGGAGATTCAACATCGATAGGATAATTATAGGTATTAATTGTTTGATAGACGTCTTCACCGTCTATTACAAAAAGCTTATTTTCTATATGAGAAATAGCGTATAAATATTGTCCGTTAGGAGAAACTGAAATATCACTAATTGGTACTTTTTCTAAAATAACATCGGTTTTCCCAGAGGAAAGATTGTAGTAATAAACACCACCCATCAAGGAATTGCCTACAATATTATTTTTGTACATCTCAATGTTAGTAGTGTACTTCCCGAATTGTGCAATTTTAGGCTGTTTTCTGAAGTCATTCCTATACAAATTGCCATTGTAATATGAAACCATATAAATGATTCCGTTTGATCCTACAATATCTATGGGATGTTCGATTTGATTATAATTTACTATATAAGTATCATTATGAGGGATCAAAAAAAGAAGATCTGTTAAAAATACGTCGTTTTGAAAATTATCAAACACAGGTATAAAAACTTGGGTGCCTATATTTCTTATTAACGGGCTATGTACAGGGAGAACCATTGATTTTTTTACAAACAGATTGTTATCAAGTATGTATAATTTGTAAGGATTTGTACCTAATATGTACAATTCGCCATTTATCAATTTTATATTAACAGGTTTAGAATCTAAAACTAATTTTTGTATCACCTTGTTGTTTTTGATTTTTAGTACTTCCTTATTGTAATTATCAATAACATAAAAAAATTCTCCATCGTATGCTCCCCCCATAGGTAAAGTGGATTGTGTAAATTCCGTTTTTTCTAAAGTAAAGATATCCACAAAATGTATAGTCCCCTGGTAATCAGCAATTATCGCATAATTTTTCCCTGAATCAATATGAAATGCCCTTTCCCCAATATTGAAATTGTTGATTTCTAAAAAAATGGATTCAGCATATAAAAAAGATACAGAGAAAATGGTTAGAATTATTAACAAATGGGATTTTTTCAAAATATTACTCTCACCTCGTCTAAGTTGTTTATAAGATTATTTTACCATATCAGATTTTCTCAATCAACATTTAATTATTTCAATTTTTCAATGAAAAAGCTCTTAATCATCTTTAATCGTTTTTAAAAGGATGTAATTACTAATAATCAAGTATAATTAAGATATTCCTAGGTTGAACAACTACAAAAAAAATGATATAATAAAATTAATTCATTGTTTGTTGTTCTAAATAATTACATAATTTGGAGGCTAGAGATGAAGAAATTAGTTATTTTATTAATTACACTCATTTTTTCCTTAACAGCTTTTACAATCGATGTTGAAGCAGTTAGAGATGTTTACGCAAATCTCATACAGGCCTACAATGAAGAGGAAAGTGCTTCAAACGAAGAATTCGTTTCTTTTTTTCAAGAACTTAACAATTTAGGATTGTACAGATTTTATAGAACTCAGATGATAGGAAGCGCCGAATACGTTGATAGACCTACAAATGTCCAAACTTATCTATCTCAGATATACGATAATGTTCAGTCTCAATTTACAACAATCGAAGAAAAATTGGCTTTTGCCGGGTTCTTAGTGTATGTTCAATCCGATCTTTCAGGTGAACAAATTACACAAGAAATGATAAGGTCGATGCCTGCCTACTTTGCAACCGTTCAAGATTATACAAGATCTTTAGAAAATGATGCTTTAACTTACTTTGGCAACGTTATTATATATTCTTTAGGAATTGTTGACACCGCTCCATTCACAAATATTGAAAGGTTCGAATCTGATGCGGAAATTTTGGATACAAGATTTTACATATATGAAGGAGAAACTAATCCTGAATACGATGAGATAATATTAGAAAATAAAGAAAGTTTGGAAAAAGGTATTCAACAACTTGCTCAATCAGGCATAACCGGAAGACCACTCCAAATTGCAATAGATCAACTCTCTTACAATTATGTCAATTCATTAATAAATGAAACCAACGAACAAATACAACAAGTTACCTATATGTTTATTGAGGAAGGCAAGACCGGCGCCAACATTTCTTTTATAAGAATTATCATCTATGCTGTTTTGATTCTAATAACATTCTTATTTTTAAGAAAGTATCTTTGGGTGACAGTTTTAAGTGTATTTGGGGTCGAATTTGTATACCTTTTAACTTTCTACAATCCTATAAAAGATATAGTATCTTCTTTTCTTTATGGAAGTTATATAGTGACCTTTGTGTTTTTGTTTTTAGCCGTTTTGTTGTTTAAAAGTTTTGGAAAAAAGACTAAAATGAGAGAAAAAGTTATAAACTTTTCCATCTTTTTTTTAGTGCTACTTACCCTGTTCGTTCCGTCGTACTATTCTTATGATCTTTTGATGGAAAAAAATACTCAGTTTGATAACTCTACTTTCGAAACCCAACTATTGAACGATGTCGTTGCTTACCCACACGCTCCTTTACATAAAACTATATCCAGTTTGAACTCTCACTTAGGAAGTGAATATTCCAAGGTTAATACTTTTTATAGATCGACTTTTTCATCCTTTTTAGCTGATCTTTTGAACGCGGAAGTTTTATCAAATCTACAAGGCTCCTCAGTTCAAACGAATAGAGAAGGTTTGAAAATCGACAAAGTAGAAAATTATCGAGGAGTACCACTTGATTTTTCAAAAGAGATTGCTGATTTTGTGAACTCATCAGAAATTGCCGAAAGAAATATTTATAATGAGTTAGGCACGTTAAAAGTTCAAGTCCATGATGTTTTAAAATTCTCTGATATCGAATTCGAATCTAAATTCATAGATGCTTCAAATCAACTCTTACAATCTACTGATCTAATTGATCCCTTGTTGCCCAGTCTAAATTCTTTTTTTGACGTAGAAAAGGTCGACAAAATAAATTTAAAAACCTATAACACTGTTTTTGGTACAAAAATCTTTCTCTTGTTTTTCTTAAGTTTAACGATTTTTGTAATTTTTGAAGAGAAATTTGCAAAATATATTTCTTTAATATCCATGTATTTCCTAAGCATTCTTAGTTTCATAAAAGTAACTCCACTCAAAGTTTTTAGTCAAACCGGCTATCCTACTATTTACACAGTTGATTACAATATCAACTATAATTTCGGAATAATTTTGTTAATTTTAACTTCACTTCTGTTTTTGAGATACTTACACTATCAAAGGAACAAATAAATTTACCTAAAGGAGGTAGAAAAACATGAAAAAGTTGTTAGTTCTTAGTTTAATCAGTTTAATGTTTGTAAGTTCTTTTGCCTTAAAAGTTGTTATGGTAACTGATGTTGGCGGTTTGGGAGATAAGTCTTTCAACGATGGTGCATGGGCCGGTGTCCAAATGGCAGTAGAACAACTTCCCGATGTTGAAGGAGATATAATTATATCCAAGGAACAAACTGATTATATACCTAATCTAACTAATGCTGCTCAAAACGGGGATGTGGTAATAGGAGTAGGATTCATGATGGCAGATGCTTTATTCAATATCGCTGCTCAATATCCCGATACATTTTTCATTGGGATAGATATAGAGCCATCTCCAGGTCAAACGGTGCCAAACAATTTAGCCCTTTATACCTTCAAAGAACATGAGGCAGGATTCTTAGGTGGATACGTAGCGGCTGCAATGACCAAAACAGGTAAGATAGGTTTCGTAGGGGGAATAGAAATACCTCCAGTAAAAAGATATGAAATAGGTTACAGAGCAGGAGTTGAAGCCTACAATCAAATCCATGGGGCCAATGTTCAAGTTTTAATTGGTTACGCTGCTAGTTTTGAGGATCCAGCAAAAGGAAAACAGTTAACCCTTTCTCAGTACGACAATGGTGCAGATATCGTCTTCGCGTGCGCTGGTGCAACGGGAAATGGAGTCATCGATGCCGCAAAAGAAACTGGAACCTCTTTCTACGGTTTACCAGCAAATGCCCCTCTACAACAGGTTATAGATAAATATTATGAAAAAGGTGAAGGTTACTTTGCACTAGGAGTAGACGTTGATCAAGATTATATGGCACCAGGTTACGTATTATTTAGTATTACAAAAAAGATCGATGTAGCGACTTTTGAGGGTATTAATTCAGCATTGTCTGCTAGATATTTTCAAGCTGGGCACAACAATTTAGGGATAGTTGACGATGGTGTTGGAATATCTCCAATGAAATATACCAAGGGGCTAATACCAAACGAAGTTATTGCAGAACTAGCTTATTTACAATCCCTGGCTAAGGAAGGAAAAATAAATATTCCTCAAACCGAAGCTGAATTAGGTTCCTTTAATGCAAGTAGTATAGTTTTTCCATTCTAAAGTAACATATCTTATTTATTCCAAATATGAGGCGGGATAAAATCCCGCCTATTTTGTAGACTATTTTTTTAAAGTTTATAAAAATTTTTAAATTCTTTAAAATTAGACACTTTAGAAATAAAGTAATTTTCAAAAAATAGATTTAGATTTTTAAAGGGTTACAGGGCGAAGCCCTCCCCCAAAATGTGGGTGGGCTGCAAGCCGAAGGGGTGCTAAAGCAGGACAAATGCAACTAACATCGATGATAGTATTTTTAAAAATTTTGAATTCTAGAAATTCTGTTTAAAGCCGGTTTTAGCATTTCTAAAGTAAGTATCTGAAAAATAGAAAGGAGGTTACAGATGGCTCAAACAGAAGACATCCAAGAAGAGTTAAATAAGTACGCAGTATACATGAAAGAGATAACTAAAGTATTTCCCAGGGTAGTTGCAAATGATAGAGTCACATTTAAAGTAAAAAAAGGAGAAATACATGCTTTAATTGGCGAAAATGGCGCTGGAAAAACCACTTTGATGAATCAACTTTATGGTTTATATCAACCTACAAGCGGTGAGATTTATATAAAAGGAAAAAAAGTTGATATCAAAGGCCCTTCTGATGCTATAGATAACGGTATAGGGATGGTCCATCAGCATTTTATGCTCGTTGAAAATTTATCAGTTGCAGAAAACGTTGTTTTAGGTAGTGAACCCAAAAGGGGCCTTACTTTCAATTTTAAAAAAGCCAAAAGTGACGTAAAGGAACTGTCTGAAAAGTATGGACTCAAGGTTGATGTAGAGGCAAAAATCGAAGATATTCCTGTAGGCATGCAGCAGAGAGTGGAGATAATTAAAACGCTTTATAGAGGCGCAGACATATTAATACTCGACGAACCTACTGCCGTCTTAACTCCCCAAGAAACCCAAGAGCTATTTGAAATACTAAGAAGTTTAAGAAAAGATGGTAAAACGATTATTTTCATAAGTCATAAATTGAAAGAAGTGTTAGAGATAAGTGACAATATCACCGTTATGAGACTTGGAAAGGTTACGGGTAACGTTAAGACTTCAGATACAAACGAAAAAGAATTGGCAAATATGATGGTGGGGAGAGAAGTAGTTCTAAGTATAGATCGGCAGAAAATAGAACCCGGAGAAGTACTTGTAAAAGTTGAAAACTTATGGGTAAAAGACAATAGAAAGTTAGATGCTGTAAGAGGCATTAATTTTGAAGTCAGAAAAAACCAGATTCTAGGGATCGCAGGAGTAGCAGGAAATGGACAGTCAGAACTTGCTGAAGCCTTAACTGGCCTTAGAAAAATAGAAAGTGGGAAGTACTATTTCCAAGGAAAAGATGTTACCAATTTATCTGTAAAAGAATTAAGGGAACTAGGCATAGCTCATATACCTGAAGACAGACAAAAAAGAGGTATGGTTCATGAATTCCCAAATTATTTTAATTTAGTGTTGGGATCTCATGATTCACAAAGGTTTTCAGAAAGAGGTTTTCTGAAATCAGATAATATAAGAGAATTTTCGAAAGATCTTACCACAAAATTCGATGTTAGACCGCCTGAAATTGATATATATACGGGAAATTTATCTGGCGGTAACCAACAAAAAGTGATCATCGCACGGGAAATTGGCACTTCACCTAAATTTATAGTAGTTTCACAACCTACACGAGGCTTAGACGTGGGCGCAATAGAATACGTTCACAAAGAATTGATACATTTGAGACAAGAAGGAGTGGCTATTTTACTAATATCTATGGAACTGGAAGAAATTTTGTCTTTATCTGATAG
>JAALLR010000305.1_pt1 | contig 13536 bp, 12 predicted proteins | sample 7245931 | NCBI WGS metagenome assembly JAALLR01 (sample SAMN13049201, study PRJNA578106) | oil field metagenome | isolation source: filtered produced water from oil reservoir B9 | place: USA:offshore Texas | collected 2016 | reverse complement strand
CTGCGGCAGGGATGCCGTCATAGGAGCCGGTCGGCTGCTTATCTATCGACGAGTCTTAGGGCGAGTTAAACCGGAGTCCGGGAGCAAGCGTAAAGGATGAACACATATTTTCAGGGTAGATTAATATACAAGGCGCTGTTTCGTTTAACGGGCTCGGTTGTGGCACCTTGACAACAGCCGTGGTTTGTGACAAGATGAAAGAAAATATAATACTTGCATGACGCCTCGGGAAAGGCAAAAAGGACGCGAAATTATTGGGATGCGAACCAGTACGTTAGTACTGGTTTTTTTATTCAGGATATCAGAATGAACGGAGGGATGCTCATTGCTGTTGATGATCGACAATTACGATTCTTTTACCTACAACCTTGTCCAGTATCTGGGGGAAATGGGAGAGGAGGTAAGGGTCTTCCGCAATGATGCTCTCACCTGCAGCCAGATTGCCGCTCTCCAACCGGAAGCTCTGCTTCTTTCTCCGGGGCCTTGCACCCCTGATGAAGCGGGAATCTGCCTGGAGGCGGTAAGGTTCTTTCAAGGGAGGATTCCCATTCTGGGGGTCTGCCTGGGGCACCAGGTTATCGGACAGGCATTTGGGGGAGAGGTTGTCCGGGCGGAGCGCCTGATGCATGGAAAAACCTCCCTGGTTTATCACGATGGCCGCACCATCTACAAAGGCCTGCCCAATCCTTTTACGGCAACGAGGTATCATTCCCTGATACTCAAGAGGGAAACACTGCCTGCTTGCCTGGAGATTTCCGCGCAGACCGAAAGGGGCGAGATTATGGGGGTCAGGCACCGTGAGTTCCTCATTGAAGGGGTGCAGTTTCATCCCGAATCCATTTTGACAGAGGGGGGTAAGGCTTTGCTGCGCAACTTTCTTAACATTGTTTGGGGAAGAGAGCCTGCTGTGAGAAGTAAATTTTCGGAATCCCTCCGAAAGGAGAGGATCGTAGTCAGCCGGGGGGTGGCCAATCTTGATTATTAAAGAGGTCGACCTTAGGGACTCTCTCTCCCTTTTTGAGCCTTTCCGCAGCCGTCCCTTTCCTTTTCTTTTAGACAGCGGTATGGATCACTCCCGCCTGGGGCGGTACTCGATAATGGGGAGTGACCCCTTTCTGGTGATCCGGACGAAGGGGAGGGATATCGCAGTTTTTGACGGCAGCAGTTGGATCAGGAAAGAGGATGATCCCTTTTCTGTTCTCCGGCAGCTGCTGAACAGGTACCAACTGCCTGGCAGCCCTCACCTGCCGGTTGTGGCGGGAGCATTTGGTTATTGCTCCTACGACCTGGGCCGGCTGTTGGAAAGACTTCCCGAACACTCTGCTGACGACCTCAAGGTGCCGGATCTCTATCTGGGTTTTTACGACAGGCTGGCGATTATTGACCACCTGGAGGGGCGGGCGTTTCTTACGTCCACCGGTCTGCCTGAGGTTGGAGAGGCAAGGTTAAAGGTAGCGGAACGGCGCTTGCGGGAGCTGCAGGAGATCATCGCGAATAGCAGAGCACCGGTCGATCCGGTAAAATCTGCTGGTTTCGGAGGAACGCCGAAGATTTTCGGGCATTTCACCCGTGATTCTTACTGCCGGGCGGTGCAGAAGGTGAAGGACTATATTGCGGCAGGGGATATTTTTCAGGCCAATCTGACCCAGCGCTTTTCTTGTCCTCTTGAGATCCACCCCTGGCATCTTTACCTGCGTCTCCGCTTGGAGAATCCCGCTCCCTTCGCCGCTTATCTGCACTATCCCGAACTGGATGTCGTCAGTGCCTCTCCGGAGCGCTTTTTGCGCGTGCGCGGTCGCCTTGTAGAGACCAGGCCGATCAAGGGAACCCGGCCGCGGGGGAGGAATCAGGAAGAGGATATGAGACTGCGTGAGGAGCTGTTGCACAGCGAGAAGGATAGGGCGGAGCTGACGATGATCATCGACCTGGAGCGTAATGACCTGGGGAAGGTCTGCAGCTATGGGAGTGTGCATGTCCCGGAGCTGATCTGTCTGGAGGAATATGCCACTGTGTTTCACCTTGTTTCAACTGTAAGGGGGGTCCTGGCACCGGGCCGAGACCTGGTTGATCTCTTGTGCGCCACCTTTCCTGGGGGGTCCATCACCGGCGCCCCAAAGATCCGGGCGATGGAGATCATCGATGAGCTGGAGCCGGTGCGGAGGGGGATATATACGGGTTCGATCGGATATCTGGGGTTTGACGGAAACGCCGACTTGAATATAGTCATCAGAACATTTATCGTCAAGGATGGTGTTGCCTACTTCAACGTAGGAGGGGGAATTGTGGCCGATTCCGACCCGGAGGCGGAGTATCGAGAAACAATAACTAAGGCGAGGGCTTTGTTAAGGGCGCTGGGATACCGCCGGGAGGAGGTAGCGGTATGCCTGGAATAGCCTGGGTGAACGGGGAGATCGGCGATCTAAACCGTCCCCGGTTCGGAGTGCGGGAAAGGGGATTTCTCTACGGAGACGGGGTGTTCGAGACGCTGCGGCTGAGGGATGGCCTCCCACAGGATTGGAAAGAACACCGGCAGCGGCTTTGTCAAGGGTGTTCCGCTTTGAAAATACCCTGCCCCTGGGATGATGTTGAGGCAGGAGTAGCAGAAGTTGCGGCAAGGATCGGGAATGGTGTTCTGCGGGTTACGGTAACCAGAGGTGAGTCCCCAAGGGGGCTGCTGCCTCACCCTGACAGCAGGCCGACTGTTGTGGTGGTCGGTCAGGACGAAGAGCCCTATCCCCGTGATATCTATGAGCGCGGGATGCATGCCTGTCTGGTCAGCTTTCCCCGCAACCACCTCTCCCCCCTTGTCCGGCTCAAATCCCTCAACTGTTTGGAGAATATCCTGGGGCGCCTGGAGGCTGCAGCTGCCGGCTCGCACGAAGGGATATTTTGTAATTATCTGGGAGAAGTGGCGGAGGGCACAACGAGCAACGTCTTTATTGTCCTTGAAGGGAGGATTGTAACGCCGTCCCCAGCGAGCGGGCTGCTGCCCGGGATCACGCGGGCCAAAGTGATGTCTCTGGCCCGCGAACTGGGAATCCCGGTTGTCGAGGGGAGTGTCCTCCCCGAAGATCTCTTGGGCGCGGAGGAGGCATTTTTGACTAACTCCTTGATGGGGATTATGCCGCTTGTCTCCGTGGATGGAAGAAGGGTGGGAACAGGGAGGCCGGGGCCGGTGACGGCGAGCTTGCGTCGGAAACTCCAGTTCTTATAATATTTTTTGCCTCGGCAGGAAATCAATATCATCGGAGAGAAATTACAAGTAGCATTTCTTAAAGTTCGGCACCAGCGGGGGGTTCATTTCTTCTAAGTGCTTTTTGAGGAAAGTTCCTTGGAAAATTTAAGCGTTTGCTGCCCGCAGGTTTCTCTTTTCGGTGCTGGTGAGTGAGGAGTGCGGGGCTGTTGATCTTCTATACCGTTCAGCACGTTTTAATCTTACGCCTGCTCATCTGTTATAAGATTAAATCCGCGACGATCCATAATTTGCTCTTTCTGGTAAGTGCAGCAAAGAACGAAGAGCAGGAACTGGCCTTCTACGATTTTGTCAGAACGCGCTTGGGAGCTTACAGCCGTGGGATCCAACGGATTATCGACGAATTGAAGCAGGAGAGGCTGATCGAAGAATCGGAAGATTCTATACGCATTACGCAGCGGGGGATGCAAATCTACTATAACCTTGGTGCCTCCCTTAACCCCTTCTCATCTTTTTGGGATCTTTGTTTGGAGATCATGGAACGCTACGTGAATGACCCGGAGGGCCTCAGCAAAAGGGTCTTCTGTGACATTACCTTCAGGCGGGCAAAAGTCGGCGAGCGGATCTTCAGCTACGGCTGGTCATAATAAGGGGGAAAGCTGATGCAGAATAAGATGGCGATTCTTGCCGTGGATATCGGAGCCGGCACCCAGGATATTCTCCTCTACGAGGAAGGGAAGCCGGTGGAGAACTGCACCAAGATGGTGCTGCCGTCACAGACGAGCATCATGGCTGGGAGGGTAATCCAGGCGACTGCCGCTGGGAGGGATCTCTTTTTATCCGGGCATCTGATGGGAGGGGGGCCGCTGGTGAGGGCATTGAAGCGGCATATTTCTGCGGGGCTGAAAGTTTACGCGCTCCCTTCAGCTGCTAAAACGATCAGGGATGACCTGCGCCAGGTTGAGGCCATGGGGGTGCAGATTGTTACAGAGCGGCCTGCGGGTGATTGCCTGGAGCTCACCCTGCGCGACCTGGATCTAGAGAGCCTCGGTAGAGCGCTGGGCTTTTTTGATGTATCCTTGCCGGACGTTGTGGCCGTGGCCGTGCAGGACCACGGGGAGGCCGTCGGGAGGAGCAACCGGAGGTTCCGTTTCGAGCACTGGGAGAGATTCCTGGAAGCGGGAGGGCGGTTGGACGGCCTGATCTACCGGGAGAATGTTCCCCCCTACCTGACCAGAATGCTGGCCGTGAGGGAGGATGCTCCGGGAGCTTATTTAATGGATACCGGCGCTGCAGCCATCAGAGGAGCGCTGCTCGACCCGGTTGTCGGAGCACGCCGGGAGGGTGGGGTGTTGGTGGTAAATGTAGGAAACCAGCATGTTCTTGCCGCTTTAGTCAAGGGGGAGCGCATTTGGGGAATTTTCGAGCACCATACCGGTTTGATGAATCAGGAGAAGCTTAAGGATTATCTCGCCCGCTTTGTACGGGGAGAAGTTTCTAATGAAGAGGTTTACGAGGACGGCGGACACGGCTGCGCCGTCGTCAACGGCGCTCCCGCCCCCGAATGCTTTTCCTTTACTGCAATCACCGGACCCCAGCGCCACATTGCTGCTGACCTGGGGTATTTTGCCGTGCCTTACGGTGATATGATGCTCAGCGGGAGCTTCGGGCTGGTGGCAGCGGTAAAAGAGGTGTGGGATTCCAACCTGCAGTCATAAGAGGGCGGCGGGTGCTGTGATAATATTCTGATAATATAGAGTCGGAGATGCATACGCTTTTCTCAATGCAAGTGGTCGGAGGGGAATTTTGATGGAAGCAGGAATTACAGCGGTTATCTGGGATATTCTCATCGTGGGAGCAGGCCCTGCCGGGCTGGCGGCGGCCGTCAACGGTCGTATCAGAGGAAAGCGTGTTTTGCTCCTGGGTGCGGAGAAAGGGTCAGAACGCCTGAAAAAGGCCCCTGAGATCAGAAATTATCCCGGTTTTTCGTCTGTTTCCGGGGAGGAACTGCTGGAGAGATTCCTTAACCACGCCCTTGATTTGGGGGCTGTACTGGAAACGGGGCGGGTGGAGAGCATCTACCCCGGCAAGGAGTTTTCGGTGTTGACGCGGGACAACCGGATGTTCCGCAGCCGCTCGGTGATTCTGGCCACCGGTGTCAGACAGGCGCGCCTTCTGCCGGGTGAGAAGGAGTTGCTGGGTCGCGGCTTGGGGTACTGTGCCACATGCGACGGACCCCTTTATCGCGGAAAGAAGGTAGCGGTGATCGGGGAGACCCCGGAGGCGGAGCAGGATGTCGACTTTCTGGCGGAGATCTGCAGCGCGGTCTATTATTTTCCTGCTTATAAAGGGGAAGTTAGGGTTGATCCCCGAATCGATGTGCGCCGGGAGAGACCCCTGGCGGTAGTAGGAGAGGAGCGGGTGCGGGGGCTTTCTCTGGCCGATGGTGAACTCCCTGTGGACGGGGTCTTTATTATCAGGGAGGTTGCTCTTGCCGGACAGCTTGTCGCAGGGTTGCAGATAAGTGAGGGAGCCATCGTCGTGGGGCGAAGCATGGAGACGAACATCCCCGGGATCTTTGCCGCTGGCGACTGCACCGGGAAGCCCTATCAGGTGGGGAAGGCCGTTGGGGAGGGCCTGACCGCTGCCTTGAGCGCGGTTGCTTATCTGGACGGACGGGCAGGGGCAAGAGGATAGCCTTTTGGCATATTTTACCGCTAACGCCTGTTCTGATTTAAAGTCCGGCTTCAATCCGGATTGTGCCTCTTCCCTCTTCTCCTCGGGAAGAGGTTTCTTGTTTCCTGCGGTGAATATGGATAAGTATATTTTTCGGCCTTTACCCTGCCAGCAGGGCGGCATCTTTGAGCCCGGCGGAGGCCTTGAGGCATCTTTAATAAACGTGCCTTCTGTCGAGGGATCTCCAGGCCGATAGGGTACTTTGAAAGGGTCGGTGGTCCGACCTCTTCTTGATCCGTAAATGCACCGGGCGGCGCATTTTTATCTGCACGCCATGTCTTCGCTGATAACCCCTCTTGTTACAGAGGGGTTTATTTTTCTGGCACATATTTTGCATTGGTTTCCGGTGAGGCACGGCCGGGTGCAAAAGGGATCGACGATTCCCGGTTCTGCCGAGAATGGTAATTCCCCTCTCTCAGGACGGAGAAGGGGTACGGTGTGATCGACCGGGATAACCGGCGAAGGAGTTTTTCATTCTTGCTCTACAGGAGTTTAAGGAGGTCGGGGGGATGATCGAACTGAATGCTGCCGGTGATGTCGTCTCTATAGATGGTGAAAGTCTCTCCCTGGATCAGGTTATTGCCGTTGCCTGCAAAAGAGCCCCCGTGGTGCTTCATGTTTCCGGGAAAGCCAGGCTTTTGAGATCCAGGAGGGTCGTTGAAAGGCTCGTTGCAGACGGCCGGGTGGTCTATGGGGTTACCACCGGTTTCGGGAAGTTCAGCGACCTGCTGGTGTCGCGGGATGCCAGCGACGCTTTGCAGCAGAACATCATTATGAGCCACTCCGGGGGGGTGGGGGAGCCCCTTCCGGTAGAGGCGGTAAGGGCCATGATGCTGCTGCGTGCCAACTCCCTGGCCAAGGGTTATTCAGGGGTGCGGGTGGAGGTCGTTCAGCTGCTGCTGGACATGCTGAACAAGGCCGTTCACCCGGTGGTCCCCTGCAAGGGTTCGGTGGGGGCGAGCGGCGATCTGGTGCCCCTGGCCCACATTGCCCTGGCGATGATCGGCCTGGGGGAGGTGGAATATCAGGGGCAGAAACTCCCCTCCCGGGAGGGGTTGAAGCTGGCAAAACTGCATCCCGTTCAACTCACCGCCAAAGAGGGGCTTGCCCTGATCAACGGGACTCAGTATATGTCCGCTTTGGGGTGTTTGGCCGTGCATCACGCCTTGCGTCTCTACAAGGCGGCGAACATCGCCGCTGCCATGACCTTTGAGGCGTTGGAGGGAATACCCGCAGCCTACGATCCCCGGATCCAGGAGTTGAGGCCGCACGGCGGCCAGAAGAACTGTGCCCTGATGATGCGGCGCCTGCTGGACGGCAGTGAACTGCTGACCAGAACCAGGCACAAGCGGGTGCAGGATGCCTATACCCTGCGGTGCATTCCCCAGGTGCACGGCGCTTCTCTGGATGCCATCAATTATGTGAAAAGGGTCTTGGATGTAGAGATCAACTCGGCCACCGACAACCCCTTGATTCTCCCCGATACCGGTGAGGTGATCAGCGGTGGGAACTTCCACGGGCAGCCGCTGGCCCTTCCTTTGGATTTTCTGGCGATGGCTGTTTCGGAACTGGGAAGCATTTCCGAAAGGCGGATCGAGAGGCTGGTGAACCCCGCCCTGAACAACGGCTTACCGCCTTTCCTGACCGAAGAGGGCGGCTTGAATTCAGGGCTGATGATCCTGCAGTATACTGCCGCCGCCCTTGCTTCGGAGAACAAGGTGCTCGCCCATCCGGCAAGTGTAGATTCCATACCGACCTCCGGGAATCAGGAGGACCACGTCAGTATGGGTTCTATCGCTGCCCGGAAGGCGGTTTCCGTCATCGAGAATGTGAGGTGGATCGTAGCCGGAGAAATGCTGGCCGCTGCGCAGGCCCTGGATTTCACCTCTCACGTCATAGGCAAGGGGAGCAGGGCGGCCTCCCGAGTGATCCGGGAGGTGGTGCCCCACTGGGACGGGGATCGGATTCTTTACCGCGACCTGGAAAAGGTCCACGGTCTGCTGCTGGACGGCAGGATCATCGACGAGGTGGAGAAGGAAACGGGCGAACTGGCCTGTTGATGGCGGTGCCTGAACGGGTCGTTTTGCGCCTCAGCAAGGGAGATCGTCGTGCCGCTTGACAACCGGTTGGAGAGGGGTGATGGGATGAAAAGAATAGAGGCGGATCTGATTGTGCTTAACGCCGCAGAGTTGGTCACCTGTGCCGGAGGCACGGAACGGCCGAAGCGCGGCCGGGGAATGGCTGAGATCGGCCTGATCCGGGATGGGGCGGTGGCGGCTAAAGATGGCGTCATCGTTGCGGTCGGAAAAACCTCCGACATTATGGAACAGGTGGCAATCGGCTGGGATACCAGGGTGGTCAATGCCGGAGGCAAGGTGGTTCTGCCCGGTTTGGTTGACCCCCACACCCATGTGGTTTTTGCCGGTTCCCGGGAGTACGAACTGGAGATGAGGATCGAGGGGAGGGGCTACCTGGAGATCCTGGCCGCCGGGGGAGGCATCCTGGATACCGTGAGGGCCACCAGGAAGGCCGGACTTGAGGAGCTGATCGCCACCGCCGGGAAGTACCTACAGGAGATGCTCGCCCAGGGGACCACCACCGCCGAGGCCAAGAGCGGCTACGGCCTTTCCACCGAAGATGAGGTAAAAATGCTCGAGGCGATTCGAGAGCTCAACCTGGTACAGCCGGTGGAACTGGTTCCGACTTTTCTGGGCGCTCATGCCATTCCGGCCGAGTACCGGACGAACCCCGATGGCTACGTGGATCTGGTGGTGGAGGAGATGCTCCCGGTCGTTGCCCGGCGGGGTTTGGCCGAATTCTGCGATGTCTTCTGTGAAGAAGGGGTATTTTCGGTGGAGCAGACCCGCCGCATTCTGCTTAAGGCGAAAGAACTGGGATTGAGGCTGAAAGTGCACGCCGATGAGATGGCCCCCTTAGGAGGGGCGGAACTGGCCGCAGAGCTCGGCGCGACTTCGGCCGATCATCTAATGGCAGTATCCGATCAGGGGATTTGCGACCTGGCACGGTCGGATACCGTGGCCGTCCTCCTTCCGGCAACCACCTTCTGCCTGATGGGGGAGAGGTATGCGCCGGCCCGCAGGATGATCGAACAGGGGGTGGCGGTTGCCCTGGCCACCGATTTCAACCCAGGGAGCAGCCCCGTGAACTCTCTGCAGGTGGTGATGGGACTGGCCTGCAGGCAGTTGAAGATGCGCCCAGCGGAGGTGATCACGGCGGTCACCATCAACGCCGCTCACGCCGTAGGGCGGGCCGCTGCTGTGGGAAGCCTGGAAGTTGGGAAGAAGGCCGATATGGTGATCTTCGACGCTCCCAATCATCTTTACCTGATGTACCGCTTCGGAACAAACCTGGTGGAAACCGTCATTAAGAACGGAAAAGTGGTAATCGGAGGGTGAGCAATGGATAAACTGGTCGAATGTGTCCCCAATTTCAGCGAGGGGCGGCGCCCTGAAGTGGTGGAGCAGATCCTTGATGTTATAAGAGGGGTAGCCGGAGTCAAACTGCTGGATTATTCCTCCGACCCTAGCCACAACAGAACCGTGGTCACCTTTGTGGGGGGGCCGGAGCAGGTGAAGACCGCTGCCTTCCTGGCGGCTCAGAAGGCGGCCGAGCTCATTGACATGGAGCGGCACAGCGGTGAGCACCCGCGCATCGGGGCTACCGATGTGATTCCCTTAATTCCCATCTCCGGGGTAACGATGGACGACTGCGTCCAGCTGGCCCGGGAACTCGGCCGGGAGATCGGTGAGAAGCTGCAGATTCCCGTCTATCTCTACGAAGAGGCGGCGCTGCGCCCCGAACGCAAAAGCCTCCCGAAGGTGCGCCAGGGGGAGTATGAGGGGTTGAAGGAGGCCATCGGCCGGCCGGAGCGGTGCCCGGACTTCGGGCCGGCCCGCCTGCATCCTACCGCAGGGGCGACGGCAGTGGGAGCCCGCCCACCCCTGATAGCCTACAACATCAATCTGGGAACGGATGATGTGGCCGTGGCCAAGGCGATCGCCAAAGCCATCCGGGGGAGCAGCGGTGGTTACCCCAGCATCAAGGCTCTGGGAGTAATGCTGGAGGACCGCAACATAGCCCAGGTGACCATCAACGTCTGCAACTACCGGGAGGTTCCCCTACATCGGGTGCTGGAAACGGTCAAGAGCGAGGCGGCGCGCTACGGAGTCAACGTCATCGGCAGTGAGATCGTCGGCCTCGTTCCCATGGAAGCCCTGCTGGATGCGGCGGCCTTTTACCTGAGGCTGGAGGGGTTTCGGCAGGACCAGGTGCTGGAAAAACGGATTCACGAAGGGGGATGAAAGGAAGAGATGAATGTGCTTATGGATTTGACCGTTAAGGACTTCCTGGCGGAGCTGGCTTCCGCCTCCCCCGCACCCGGGGGCGGAAGCGCCTCCGCCCTGGCCGGTGCCCTGGGAGCCGCCCTGGTCTCCATGGTGGCGCGCCTGAGCGGCGGCAGGGACTGCCCTGCTGAGGAGAAGGAGGACCTCCGGCGCCTGCTGGAACGGTCACTGGCTCTGCTGGAGAGCCTGAGCTCCGGTGTGGACGGGGACACGGAAGCCTTCAACAGGGTCATGAGCGCCTACCGGATGCCGAAGGAGACTCAGGAGGAAAAGGAGCGCCGCTCCCGGGCGATCCAGAAAGCCCTGCAGGAGGCGGCTGACCACCCCCTGCAGATGGCCAGAGAATGCCTGGATGTGCTGCGCCTTGCCGGGGAGATGGTGAGGCGGGGCAACTCCAATGCCCTGAGTGATGCCGGGGTTGCCGCCCTCCTTGCTTATGCCGGTATGGTAGGCTCCCTCTTTAATGTTGCCATCAACCTGGAGGGGATCAAGGACCAGGAGTTCAGGAGGAGGCTCGGAGCCGAAAAGGAATTTCTGATGGACGAGGCAGCGGGGGTCTTTGCGGAGATCAAGAATCTGCTGAAAACCAGATTGCTGTAGCGCACCGCTTGAGATAAAAATTTTGCACTTGTTGCCCTTTCGGTAGGGATATTGTCTCTTGATGTCGAATTGATGACCGGTAGAACTGCAGTTGCCCTGATGGGGGTGTGACAGGTGCAGAAGGAAATTCGGAGGCGGGGGGATGACAGCAAGAGGGCCGAGCGTCTTACCATGCTGGAAAACACGATTGAGGCGATCTCCGAAGGCATCATCATTACCGACGCAGACGGGACTATCATCTACTACAACCGGGCCCTGGAGAGGATGGAGGGTCTCAGTCGAGATGAAGTGATCGGGCGCCACCTGATGGATGTATACCGGGTTACGCCAGAGACCAGTGAACACCTCACGGTTGTCAAGACCGGAAAGCCTTTTAAGGAGCTTGCCAAGATTCACTATACGGCAGAAGGGCGGGAAATCAGCCTGGTATCCAGCACCTATCCCGTTTATATGGGAAACAAAGTGATTGGGGCCTTTTCCGTCTGCCGCGATGTGACGAAGCTTAAAGACCTCCTCAATGAGAAAGTTCTGCTGCAGAAGCAGATGCATGGTGAAGAAGGACGATCGGGCTTTAAGAACGGAACCCGCTATACCTTCGCTGATCTCGTTTACGCCAGCCGGGAGATGGAAAAGCTGGTGCGGCAGGCGCGAAAGGCGGCCAAGACTGACTGCGCCGTTCTGGTTTACGGCGAGACCGGGACCGGCAAGGAGATAATCGTTCAGAGCATTCACAATGCCAGCAGCAGGCGGGATGAGCCCTTTGTGGGGATCAACTGCGCGGCGATCCCGGAGACGCTGCTGGAAAGCCTCCTCTTCGGAACCGTCAAGGGGGCTTTTACCGGCGCGGTGGACAGCGTGGGATTGATCGAACAGGCGGGGAATGGGACTCTCTTCCTGGATGAGATCAACTCCATGAGCCCCTCTCTGCAGGCCAAGTTGCTCAGGGTGCTGCAGGAGAGGACCTTCCGCAGGGTGGGCGGCAAGAAGGAAATACCGGTCGGCTGCAGGATTTTCAGCTCGACGAACATGGACCCCTGGGAGTGCATCATCAACGGGACCCTGCGGGAGGACATCTACTACCGTTTTGCGGTTTTTACGATTTATATCCCGCCGTTGCGGGAAAGGCCGGAGGATATCGAGGCCCTGATCAATCACTTCATCGGCAAATACGGTAAGATCTACGGTCAGCCCGGTGTCCGGATGGATCCCCAACTGAAAGAGGCGTTCCTGCACTATAGATGGCCGGGTAATGTCCGGGAGCTGGAGCACGTCATCGAAAGCTGCATGTCCATGCTCGATCCCAACGAAAACCTGATCTCCTTCGAACATCTACCTCCTCATGTCAGCACCAGATTTGCGAAGAAAACGGTATCCCGACCTTTCAAACGCGGCACGTCGAGCGGCACTCTCCACCAGATCCTGAAGGATTATGAGAAACAGGTGATCGAGGAGACTCTGGCGAGAAACGGGGGAAATATCAGCAGGGCGGCCAGGGAACTGGGGATTCTGCGTCAGAACTTGCAGTACCGGATGCGCCGGTTGGGGATCCGGGCAGAAGCTGTCCGGTGAGGATTTGGGACCGAAAGATCACCGCAAATATTTATTGCATGCAAAAATAGTATGCATTTGAAATCCCGCTCGAATACGGCAAAGGTGCATAAATTGTGTGCGTGAGATGGGGATTTAATATCGGTCCTCATCGAGGGGGAGAATCAAGGGAGGCTGTGCCGATTCTCTACCGCCGGTAGGGAACGGCTGTTGCTTAAGAATGACCGCGGGAAACACTGAACCGTTAAGGACGGTGGGATGATTACTTGAGGACAGGGTGGTGAGTTCTTGAGCTACCTCAGATTCATTCAGGACAACATACCGCTCATTTTAGAGTACACTGAGGCCCATTTTTCCCTCGTGCTCTGGGCAGTATTGGTCTCACTGGTGCTCTGGGTGCCTGTAGGGGTGTTGATCACCAGGAGCGAAAAATGGGCGAACCGGGTATTGGGGATCGCCAATGCCATCTTCTGCATCCCCAGTTTGTCTCTGTTTGCAGTGATGGTGACGATTCCCTTTTTAGGCCTGGGACGGCGTTCCGCTCTGGTTGCCTTGGTGCTCTATGCCATGATGCCTCTGGTGAGGAATGTTTATCAGGGGATCAAGGTGGTCGATAAGAGCGTCATCGAAGCAGCCAGAGGCATGGGGATGAACAACTGGAGAATCCTTTGGGAAATCCAACTTCCGCTGGCAACGCCGGTCATCTTTGCCGGCTTCAGGATTACGGTGGTGATGACAACCGGGATTGCGGCCATTGCCACCTATATCGGTGAAAGAAATTTGGGGCGGCTGATTTCAGAGGGGTTAACAAGATTCAACGTCGAGATGATCGTTGACGGTGCCCTGCTGATCTCCTTGATTGCGATAGTACTGGATACCGTCCTCGGAGCGCTGGGGCAGACGGAGGCCCTGATGTTTCCCCTGGAGCCCTCCGGGGATATCAGGGCCTTCTAAAATACCGCTTCCAGTGTTCACTGTAGACCACCATGCCGCCAGCGGCGGCACCAACAGAGGAACGAAAAAAGGGTTTATCCTTGTCGGCGCAGCGACCTGACGGAGGTTGTTACTCGCCCTTGACGAAGGAGCAGCAAACGG
>JAALLR010000304.1_pt1 | contig 13580 bp, 15 predicted proteins | sample 7245931 | NCBI WGS metagenome assembly JAALLR01 (sample SAMN13049201, study PRJNA578106) | oil field metagenome | isolation source: filtered produced water from oil reservoir B9 | place: USA:offshore Texas | collected 2016 | reverse complement strand
AGCTTTTCAACAATATCATCAAGGGTCCGGTCCAGCTCTTTTTCCTTTACCTTATCAGTCTTATTAACGGCAAGTACGGTATCGATACCAAGCTCACTGAGAAAACCGAACATCTCAACATCGATCGGGATCTCATCACGTGATTCCCATCGTTCCACAACTTCAACGAAAACAGGACCATCTACAACCATAACAGCCATCAGTATACGATCGGCATTTGTTTCAATATAGCTTACAACCTTATCCTTCACAATATCCTGCTTGCGTTCTTTGATGCCACTCATAAAACCAAAGCCGGGCATATCCGTGATCAGCAGATCGGATAAGCGTACATGGGTCGGAATTAGTGTCACACCAGGACGCTTTCCAACCTTTACTTTGTGACCGGTAAGTTTCCTTATTAGTGAGGATTTGCCGACATTGGACCTGCCGACAAATATTATCTCCAGATTCGCGCCTTCTGTAAGGTCTTTGTTTTTTGCCATTATTTTTCACTTGTTTCCTTACTCTCTTCCTTTCCTATGGCAGCGTCCAGTTCGTGCAAAAATGTCATGAAGGATTCTTTGGGAACCCTTGCACCTGCTGCGGATGCATGTCCTCCGCCCGTACCCCCGTGCCTTGGTGCTATGCTACGCAACAGCCGGTTAAGATCAGCCTTACCGTTCCTTGAACGCAGGCTCATATCGTAGACCTGTTTCTTATAACGATACTCGGCTGCGATGCCGACACCTCTCCTGCCATAGGATGCAGCATAGATAGCCGATTTAGACATATATCCTTTCGGGTCGATCACATATGCAAGGTTATCAAGTGATCTTACCTGTTTCTTGACCCTGATACGCAGCATCTCCTCCAGACGCGAGCCTTCCTTTGCAAGCTTTGGCAGATCGGGTATCTCCGAAGGGATAACATCATGGGAGAGAGGAGCAAGCAGCTTACGCTTAAAATCATAATTACGTCCCATATATATCAGGGCCTGGATAAGGGAACCTGCCTGGTAGAAAAGGTTTCGTTTATCCCAGTCGTGTAGCCACTCCCTCACAGAAGGGGTATTATCATAATAGTCACCAATGGCACCATAAATAGCCACCCTGCGCATATCCCTGTTAAGCCGGTTCTCAAGTACCTTGTAGGTCAGTTCTGAAGAACAGACGTTCACATCGTGGTGCAGCCAGTCGACATCCCAGCACTTTTTTGGCAATGGGTGATGGTCGATATAGGTTATATTCGAGATCTCAGAGAGTTCAACTAGCCTGCTGTACAGTTTTTTACATGCACGCTCATCCACTGCAATATCACAGATGATTATGTTGCTGTAGCCATTGGCCAGCTCCAGTTCATCAAGTATACCCACGGGAGATGTAAAATAAACATCCGAATCCGGGTAAGCTCTTTTGGCAATAGCACCGGAACATACACCGTCAGAATCACCATGTGTCAGAATCAGAGAATCACTTTTGCTGGAACCGTGCAGGCCTTTCATACAGATCTTACCTTTTTTAATTAAGAATGATTGATGTTTTTAAAGAATAGATTTCATTCAGGGAAACAATATAAGCAATCTTATTTTTACTTTATGTTTACAGAAGACCTTTTATCCTGTCCAGCAGATCATACAGTGGCTGGAGCATACCATGATTGTCCTCAACTACAGGAGCTGTATCCCCTGAAATATCGCTTTCCACTGACTCCTCCTCACTATGTGTACTCTCTGCAGGCAGCTCGCCCGAATCCTCTTCTGACTGTTCATCATCCGGAATCACTGGTTGGTCTGAAACCCGCACAAAAAATCTTTTTGAAAAAACAGTTTCTTCATATTCTTTTGAATCAACCGATTCAACCCTGGCCGAAGGGATAACGATTTCTCCGCCCTTATCCATCCTAATAGAATATCTAAGTCTCAGTGTATCCGCAGGGTGTAAAACCTTGCTACCTGATGTATCCCCGGATAGAAGAACAGCACCAAAAGGAAGCTCATCAGAAACAGATACATATGTTGCCCTGTCACCTGAGTTATTTACGATTATATCCACATCCAGAGTTCCACCGACACCAATGATATCCGAAGACACGGATTTTGTCAGATTTATATCCGGTCCGTGTATGATCATCTGTGAGTCGTTGAGCGTCTTTGTGTAAGTACGCCCTCCTATGTCAACAAGAACCTCAGTTCCTGCTAAGGTATAATTTCCCGGCTTCAGGGCCTTAAGAGAATAAGCTATAGTTTTCTGGCCGTAGGCACCAAGAGAGAAGTTCCATGCCGGACTGATATCGGGATCAAATATGAACTCTTCAGGAACAGGGGAGATCACTTCTACGTGTTCAAGAGGAGTTTCTTTAAGGTTCTTGATCTTTATCTCAATATATGCACGCTCGTCCATATAAATCTCATCAGACCTCTTTTCATCCACCGATATTGTTGCATCGATTTTTTTAACAACCTTTGAAGAAGTTGCTGACTGATTTGCAATTGCGACACTGATATTGGTATAAGGCACGGGGATGTCATTACCCGTAACAATATCTAATGCACTGACATTCAGGCGGTCCTCAAAAACATAATGATCCGGAATATCCGAGTTATTCAGGGCAAGTATGGTTCCCCAGGATTCCGAATCGTCGGAAAGGACAGATATCATCACATAATCCGTATCAACATCAAAAGCTCTGGAAGGAGAGAAATCCTGAGCCTTGATAAAATAACCACTGGCATTTACTTCCTCGCCCCAGTACAGCGTATACTCCTCAGCTTCAAGCCATTCTATCTCTTCGGTTGATTGTGCACCTGCATTACCACACAGGTACACCAACAGAACCGTCAATAGTGTCAGTTTAAATGCCAGCTGCTTCATGGTGATTACTGTTTTCTCTTACGTCCGTATACAGCATACACACCAAGCAGTGCAAACAACATGGTAATTCCTTCAAACCCGGGCTGTACCCTTGTTTCATCCTCAACGTATTCACTGTTATCGGATGAAGATGAAGATGATGAAGATGAGGAGCTGCTGGAGGATGATGTAGAATCCGATGATTCATCTGACGCAAGCTCGGCACTCGTTTCAGGGTCTACCACGGTTATCACAGGCATATTTGAGATCTTCTCTCCTTTGTAGTCTCCAAAATCAATAAATGTAGAACTTGTTGCAGGCAACCTGATCTCACCTGTCTCTTCTGCTTTGATAGTATAGGAGTAGCTGAGTGTTTTACCTTTGTTAACCACTTCTTTGAAACTGAGGTCCCCGCTGACATAAGAAAAAGTCTCTGGAAGGGTTTCGGTCGCAGTCACACTTGCCTTGACTGTACCCTTGTTTGCAACCTTTACGGTAACCTTGACCTCATCACCAATATTGACAGAAGAAGGACTTACCGATTTGGTAATAACGATATTAGGCCCTGTTATTTTGACCGATGGTCTTTCTGATTTGAAAGTATGCTCCTTTCCTTCGGGATCGGTGAATGTTGCAGTCACTGCCGGCACTTTATAAGTACCTGTTTTTACAGGTTTGAGTGTATACTCAAAGATCTTTGCCTTTGTTTCACCAGGTGCAAAGGACAGCGTCGTTTCCTCATTCACACTATCCTGCAGCTCAAGGTCTGCAATAACAGGATTTGTAATATCGGCAGAATTCACACTATATTTTCCGTCATTCCAGATGCTTACAGAAACATGAGCTGTCTCGTCCATGTATACTTCTTTTGTAATTGTTTTTGTTACAATAAGTTCGACAACTGGTTCTATAGTAAGAGTTTTTGTCTTTGTATCCTCATTGATTTCGTCGTTCAGATCAAGGGATTTCGTAGTAACATCGATATCCACATCGGTCTCTTCCCAGTATTCGGGAATTTCGAATTTAACGACAATAGGCTCCAGAACCTCATCCTCTTCTATAGCTATGAAATTATAGTTGAGTTTTCCGGAATAAAGTTCCATTCCGTTTGGATCGATCTCAAGATCCATTTCAAATGCCTTTGCATCACCTTCATTTTCAATTTCAATGGTTGTGGTGATGTACTTATAGGCCATATCCCTTGGGTCATAAGTGTCTTCCTCGGTAGTGATCTTGATCTTCATCTCGGGAATGGCTCTTCTATATATTTTAATGGACGCAGAAGGATTTTCCATATCCCCAGTCCACTCATCGATATTTGTTTTCACTTTATTGACGACTACCATTATGTCATCGCCACTTTCAGTATCACGATATTTCAGACTATCTCCCACCTTCAGCGGAGATACGTCTTCCACCTGACCACCTCTGGAAATGCTTATACTCACAAAACCTTCTTCGTTGAAGTCTTCGGCTTTTATTGTGTAGTCATCCAGTTTCACCGTACTGCCCCAGTAAAGGGTAGCACTCTTGGCAGCACTATCCTCCCACTCGATGTCATCGGTCGTATAGGCAAAGGCATGCGAGCAGAAAAGTGCAATAAGGAATACAGAAATTATAATGAGTTTTTTGAACATAATATAACCTCATGACCTGTCAAAATTGATATCAGATGCATTATCTCTTGGGAATCAGCTGCTTAAAACCTTTTATCTGTGAGGGCCTGTCAATGGCCTTTGGACGGGAGGTAGAGCTTGGCAGATCCGTCACTCCGGGTTGCTGAATGGCAACTATTGTATTATCATCGATCTCACGCTGGCTCTGATAGCCTGCCTCGATCTTTGGATTTTTTATTTGCTCACCTATTTGCTCATGAGATGAATCTGATCTGCTCTTTTGTTTTTCAGCATCTTTTCTGGAGAGACCGGCGTTCACGTCTCTTTCCTTCGTTTTAATGCCTTCTTCCTTTCCCTTACCGTAGTTTTCACTGACAAGTTTTCCAAGGCCCGATTCCTTAGCAAGGTCCTCGAGCATGGAGTACTGCTCACTTACCCATCCCAGTTCAGAGTGTTTATGGTAACCTACTTCAAAACCAAGACTATAGGCATTTTTTACAAGCTCGTCGATCTCTGATTTGGTGAGCTGTGTCTGCTCTTCTTTCTTTTTGAAGAATCTTACCATATAAAACACCCCTCACTCAAGAAGTCCCTGGACCTCCATCCCTTTTTCAGTGAAATGGACACCACGCAGATTACAGTCATGTTTGGTTCCCCGCATCTTGATAACCTGTATCGCACGTGTCATTGTTTTATCGTAAAGGAAATTGTGCAGGAAAATAACACCATGTGATGCGAACTGTTCCGTGGAATAGGCAGTCGGATCCGTCATTTCGGAGATCAGTATTGTGGTACAGCCCAGTTTCTTAAGATTGCGTATGAAACGACTCATTTCCTTTTCCTGCAGGGAAGGATCCTTTGTGGTGAACCGGATGGCTGAAACCGAATCGATAACAAGTCTCTTCACCTCATATTCAGCGACATAGGCTGCTATCTCCTTGAAGACCGTTGCAGGAGATGGAGCCTCGTGCTCACCTGGAGAATTACCGACCTCATATTCCGGAGTCACATAGTCATTGAGGTCATCAATAAAACCATATTCCATCCTGGGGCCAAGATCTGCAAAGAGCAGTTTGTTCATTTTGACCAGTGGTATGACATTCATTGCATAGTTTGACATGTCATCGATTATATTCTGAGGGCTCTCCACCAGACTCACATAAAGCCCTACATCCCCGTGTGTTGCTCCGTGGGCAAGATACTGGACACAAAAGGTAGTCTTACCGCTTCCCGGAGGTCCACTTACAAGATAAACGCGCTCGGACAGAAGACCGCCCTGCACGATTTCGTCAAATCCATCAATTCCGGTTCCAATTCTCATGAAGTAACCTCATTGTTATATAATAATTGTTTTTATATTTATAATAATCATATATGTATTAATTTTATTATTCTAATTCTATATATAAATTGCTTATATTTATTGCAAGCCTGTTTGCGACAAATTGAAATCTCTTGAAAATTATCCGTTATTTATGAAGCTTTCAGACGTAGTTCTCACTCTTGAAGAAATAGCCCCTCCCGAACTTGCGGAAGATTTCGATATTGGAAGAATCGGACTGACGCTTGACCTTGAGAACGATATACAGAAAATAGCCGTTGCCCTTGATCCCACGGAATATGTTCTAAAAAGAGCAGCCGACATCGAGGCTGATCTTCTGATCACACATCACACACTCATATTCAATGCAGTGAACCGTATCGATAAAGCACTCGCAGATATATTGAAGATCGCACTGGACAATAATATTTCCATGTACTCCATGCACACTAACTACGACAGGGCAAAAGACGGTATCAATGACGTACTGGCAAAAAGGATAGGCCTGGAGAACATCGAAGAGACGGATATGGGCAGGATAGGTACCATAAACCCCTGCTCGGCTGAGAACTTTGCAAACCATGTCTCAAAGAGTCTTGACACACATGTATGCTATACAGGCAAAAAGGAAGAGGTAAGTAAAGTAATGGTATTCGGAGGCAGTGGTTTTAAGAGCGAGTTTCTCAAAACTGCAAAAGAGCACGGTGTAGATGCCTACGTTTCCTCTGAACTCAAACATGATATAATACGTTCCTGGGATGACATGCTGCTGGTGGATGCTACCCATTATGCAACCGAGAATCCCGGTATGGAAGAACTATGTCCGAGGCTTGAGGAAGTGCTCGGAATAGATGTGGAATTCATCGACCATAATCCCTTCATAAAAACACTTTAAGTGAAACAACATGTCCGATAATGAAGAACTGACCGACGAAGAGCTAGAAGAGTTGCTTGAAGAGCATTCAAAACTGAAGGAAAAACCAAAACACAGGGGTTACGGGGATTATGAAAGAAGAAGGATCTACAGGGGACCTTCTGTAAAAAGGGATGAGAAGGAAGAATCCGATCCTTCCTGACAATTCAGTCCCCCTTTATCAAACTTTTTTCCTGGCTATTTTACTCTACTCAATGGAACCTTGCTCTTGTTGCCGGTTATCCACTAATCTTTTCCCGCATTCCGTAGGCAGAATTGTCAGTTCCCCGCCACTGAATTCATTATTCAGAGGGTCTTCTACGGCTATCCTGTCCAGGGTCACGGCAACTGCGGCAACCTCAGAGTGAGGTTGATTTCCCACAGCAACATTCCAGTCGGCAAGCTCGTATATCTCGAACGGGACTTTTTCAGCACCTACTACTATCATCAGTTTCTCAGCTTTGCTGATCTCCGAAATTGCGTCAGGCAGGTTTACCCCGTACATGGAAAGATGGCATACCTTACCACCTTGCTCTTTCCATTTCCTGATCTCGGCCTTCCAGCTTACGTTGTTCCTGACATAGAAGTCTCCGCCCCACCTTTTGGAAACATCGGAGATATTGTCTGCAAGCTTTGGGTCATCGGATGCCAGCAGCATACCCTCAGCACCAAAGGCCCTGGCCGTAAGCCCTACGTGGGTGGTGATCCTCTTATCGCGCACAGGACGATGACCGAGTCTTAGGATAACTATCCTTTTCATATATGCACCTGGATTGAGAGTATGATCAGAGTTCCCTCAGGTCTGCCACCTTCTCAATGAGCATGCCTTCTACGAGTATCGGAGGATTTTCCCTGCAGAACTTAACCGCATCTTCGAGCTTGTCCTTCTTCTCAGCATATACGGTCAGTACGGGCTGGCCTTTTTCAACGACCTCACCACGTTTTTTGTGTATGAGCACACCAGCACCTTTGTCGTTGGGTGCTCCGGCATATCTTGCTGTCTGGACTATCCGCTTGTTGTAGAACTCGATAATATAGCCATTTGCAGGAGCCGTGATATCAGCCTTGAACTCGCCTACTTTGATATCCTCATGAGTGACATCCGGGTTTCCGCCCTGTATCTCAATAATCTCCTTCAGCTTTGCAAGTGCCTTTCCGTTCTTCAGGGTTTCATAGGCCAGGTCCCTTCCCTGTCCTCTTGCAGCCACACCACCCATCTCAAGCAGCATACCGGCCAGAGCAATACTCTTTTCGATAAGGCTGTTCGGACCTTCCATTGTCTCAAGCACCTTCAATGCCTCGATAACCTCAAGCGCCGGACCAACTGTCCTGCCAACCGGAGATGCACCATATGTAAGTGCACAGTCCACGTCCATGCCCAGACGCTCTCCCAGACTGATGAGATCCCTGGCAAGTTTTCTGCCTGTTTTCGCATCGAGTATCTTGGTACCCGCGCCCATTGGTATGTCCATAACTACTTTCTGGGCACCTACAGCACCTTTTTTAGCCATTATGGAAGCAAGGAGCTGGCAGTGGGGATCGATAGATAGCGGATATTCGATCTTGATCAGCTTGTCATCCGCAGGTGCTATATTGGTAGCACCTCCCCATACAATGACACCGCCCACCTTTTCGGTCATTTCCTTGATCTGGGATGCTGAAAACTCCACTGGTGCCAGTATTTCCATAAGGTCTGCAGTTCCTCCCGCACCTGTAATGGCACGAGAACTGGTCTTGGGTATAAGAAGACCATTCGCTGCCACTATAGGTACGATGAGCAGGGAGATCTTATTGCCGGGTACTCCGCCTATGGAATGCTTGTCCATGATCGGAGAGGTACTGAACTCTATCTTCTCACCTGTCTCTATCATAGCCCTTGTGAGCCATTCGGTCTCGTCCTCGGACATATCCTTGATATATGTAGCAGTAAGGAAAGCGGCAATTTCGATGTCATTGAGATTCTCCTCAACTATATCCTTTACAAGTTCGTTTATCTCGTCCCTTTCAAGCTTAAACCCATCCATGACCTTACGGATGATACGGGAGGATTTTGGCCTCTCGGCAGGTTCAACCTCCACGGTCTCTGTCCACTCCCGCTGAAGCTGCTCCTGGACCTCATGGTACAGCCCCACCATTCCGGGAGATATCATGTCCTCTGTGAAATCAACGATAGCAGTAAGGGTTACATGATCCTTTATTCTGACCCTGTCACCTTCATAGACCCCAAGTTCCTTTGCATCGATGGTATTCAATACCACCTTATACTTGCCGACTTTGATATCAATTGGCTGTACTTTTAATTGCATTTTTACACCTTTATTTTATAGAGGAAATGCATCAAGGGATAAATAAGTTAACCTCTGTTAATCGGGGAATATAAATAAGGCTCTCAACCCAAACCCTTTAATAGGCATGAGACTAGAGTTCTGAGTTTAGAAATGCGCATTTCTATTCCCCAACATAAAGCACCAGAGGTGAGTAAGTGAGCAATAAGACAAATGAAAACTTCTATAGAGCTAAAAAAAACAGAGATAGAGTGTCTTTGAGGGAATACTATTATTTTATTTTATTTTATTCAGGGTTGGAGTTAATACAGTTCCGTACAGTGTTCCGTCGTAGTAGATTGCTCCATTTCGAACAACTGTTGCCCCATTGCCAGGGTCAGCTGAAGCAGTACTGGATATAGCAACAAGCATTCCGATTGTGATTAATAACAATAGTAATCCATTTCGTGTCATTAGCATAAATGCGAAAGAGTCTTTCTTAAATATGCTTGCATAATTATAATGATAATCAAAATTGAAAATCTTTATGCTGATTTTATTATTATAGCAAGTCGCCTATATAGCATTCAGATTTTATGGCAGTAGATACAATAAACCTTATACAGGCTTTTATTTTAGGTTTCACAATAGGTATTTCTGCTGCATTGGTGCCAGGTCCCATGATGCTTGCAACCATAAGTATATCCTTAAAGAAAGGATGGAAAACCGGACTCTATGTTTTTGGTGGTCATTCCATTGTTGAAACATCTTTGTTTTTGCTGATTATAATGGGTTTGTCCACTGTGCTTATAAAAGACATGTTGCCCTACATTGCCATAATAGGTGGTCTGGTGATGGTACTTTTTGGAGCATTCATAATCTCAAGGGCTAAAGAAGCATCAACAATAGATATCAATGCTTCAGCTTCCAAATTTGATGTGACCAATGGTCCTGTATATGCAGGTATTGTTACTTCCGCACTGAATCCCACTTTACTGTTATGGTGGTTAACAGCGGGCAGTGCTATAATACTCCAGCAGTATATGTTAGGTATATATGCAGTTATTGCCTTCGTTATCGGCCACTGGATAGCAGACCTTGGATTTCTTGTTTTTGTATCCTCATCATTTTCCAAAGGTAAGGATTTTTTATCAACACGTACACATAAATGGTTGATTTACATATGCGGTGTGTTCTTGATTTTTATAGGAGTATTTTTCCTTGTAGAACATAATAGCTTTCTTTGATATACGCTATCTGAAAATTTCAAGCCATAATATTTGAGCAAAACTAACGAATTAAATATCGGTTTAGGTTAAATAAAAACAAGTATTGGTAGGTTTACTGTCGGGATGGGGTTCCTGGCACTCGAACATGGATGGAGTAAATTTAACTCCAGATACAGGTGGGGTAAATAAATGAATCAGCTAACAGAATGTCCAGAATGTAATGCACATATGCAGGAAGTGAATGAAATTGTACAGCAATGTGAAATCTGTGGATACTGGACTGAAACCGGAACTGCCAGACTTGATTCACTGATGGTATTTGCATAAATGTGAAATTTTAGGGGTATACAAAATGTGTTATTGGGCTAAATTTTGGGATAAAGAAAAAGTGCTAAGAGAAGTACCACTGCATGCAAATACGCAAACTGAAGCAATGGACCTTTTCCAAGAAGACTTCCCAAACATAAGTCGCTTTGAGTTGATAAGACCTTAAAATCCACAAAAACTAAATTTATTTTTTCTATTGCATTTTTTATAGTTTGTTATTACAAAGAGGATAACAAGGGTACTTTCTTGCATGAGATTAAAGTCCATTATAGTAAATAGAATAATTATGAGTAGTAAAAGTGAGAATTTAGGTTCCAAAATGGTATATAATATCTACAACGAAGAGCTCTGTGATGTCCACAAAGGGACATTTTTAGACAACAACCAATGTTAAAGATGGGATGCCATCAGGTAGTTTCATATAAACTGCCTATTTTCTGAATTTTGTTCTAGTGCAACTTTCGAATATTACATTATGACAGAATATGAGTAATTATGTGTGAGAACTGAAGTCCAAAAACAATATATTCTTCATGAAAAAATAGTATATGTGGTGCCCTATCAATAGAACTCTTTAAACCCAACCAAGATTAAAGAAGTGATAAATACACTAGCAACCCAACGCTAATTTATTTCTTACAAGTGAGGAATAGGGCACCTTGATAAGGGTATGAACGTAACTTCTTTGTTTTAATTAGTGTATAATATAAAAAGTTGAATATTGTTCTAAAACTGAGATTAATTTCAAAAACAATATATATGACTCTCCTGTAAAGGAACTTGGCTGCACCCTACAATCAAGTAAATCTTTTTTGTAAACTTTTAAGCCACCAATCCCAACTCCCCAATAACCCACTCTTTAAAAGTTTATTCTGCTTGAATTTGGGTGCATATCTTTATTATTGAAAGTAATTTAGATAAAAATAAATAGTTCTATTTTAGAAATACAATTACACCACGCATACAAGAGGATTGTGCGGGTGGAGTGGTGGAATAATTCAGGGCATCGCTAGGACCAAGAGCGATGCCCACTTTTTTAAAATGAAGCTAAGAATAAAGTTTTATTTTCTAAAATTTAGATTATTTCTTTACCAATTGACTTAAGAGATATCAGCAATGATACAGGTTCATGAATTTTTTTATGCAAACAGCCATTGATGAAGCCAGACACGGAATCGTGCACAACCACGGCGGACCATTCGGTGCTGTTATAGTAAAGGACGGTGAAATAATTTCAAAGGCACATAACCGGGTATTAAGAACAAATGACCCCACGGCCCATGCCGAGATACTTGCCATCAGGGAAGCTTCCTCCGTTCTGGACAATTTTGACCTGTCAAAATGTGAGATATATACTACTTCCCAGCCGTGTCCCATGTGCCTTGCAGCTATATACTGGGCAAGGATCAAGACCATTTACTTTGGTTCCGACAAAGAAGACGTAGCAGAGATCGGATTTGATGACAGTCACTTCTATGACCTTATATGTGGTGATGCTGAAGACCCTGATTTTAAAACTGTGAAGATGGACAGGGAAAAGTGTCTTGAATTACTTGATATCTGGGAAAGAAAACCTGATAAACAGATGTACTGAGTTTCAATTTAATTTCAATTTAACATACGAACAACATATATAATATACTACAAATAGATAATAATCAAGAGTTCACAGAAATCTGCTGAACCACTTTTTTGAAAAAGGACAGATGGTGACTTCAAACATGGCACTCGAGGATTTTACGGCAAGTATTATTACGTTGATCGTAACCATCCTGCTAATCCTGGTGCTGACATATCTTTTCAGGAAGAAGTCACTTTTCTACAAGGAAAAGATAGTACAGGAGATAACGATATTCCTGGTCCTGCTTCTGGGTATTATTTTCACTATTTTTACACTGCCGATAAGTGCCGAAGATAAGAATATAATTCTGACACTTCTGGGAATAATAATCGGTGCGGTCATTACATTTGCTTCCACCACTTTTGTTGCAAATGCGATGTCAGGTGTTATGCTCAGACTGATAAACCCTTTCGAGCTCGGTGATTTCATCAAGATCAACGATACCTTCGGGAGGGTTACTGAGATCAATTTCCTGCACACCCAGATACAGTCCATCGACAGGGACCTGATAACCATACCGAACCGGACCCTCATATCCTTCCCTCTCAAGACTATCCGCTCCTCAGGTACCATAATCACAACAAGCGTATCCCTTGGTTACAATATCTCACGCAGCAATATTGAAAAGAACCTCTTGATTGCAGCCGAAAAAACAGGACTTGAAAACCCATTTGTGCATGTCATAAAGCTCGGTGATTTTTCTGTTACATACAAGGTAGGAGGTTTGCTAAGGGATGTTGAAAGTATAATTACTGCAAGATCGGACTTCAAGAAAACCGTGATGGATACCCTGCATGAGGCAGACATCGAGATAGTTTCCCCCACATTTATGAACCAGAAGGTCTTCAGCCAGGATTACGTATGCCTGCCGCCGGAAGAAAAGGAAAGCACCGGCCAGAAGCAGGAAATACCTGAAGTGAAGACCGAGGAGATAATTTTCGACAAGGCCATCGAAGCCAGAAACTTCAATCAGATATACAAATCCGTTGAGCAGTTCCCTGCCAGAAGAAAAGCCATTGAAGATAAAATCAGGGACCTCCCGGAGGAAAGAGCCCAAAACAGGATCAAGGATGAATTGACTTTACTGGAGCAGGAAGAAGCGGAGCTCAAACCCGAGATACAGGAGCTCAAGACCGGCCCGGACATCACTGCCGATATGGAAGAAGAGGACAGGGGCTCCATCATCAACACCATAAAGGATATTGAGAACAGAGCTTCGGAGATAGACAGCGGTCTGAAAAGACTGGAAAAAAGGCTGGAAAGGCTACTGCCATAAAAGTTCCTGAACATCGAAACCTTTTCCTGTGACCGGGACGGTGGAAAGTTCCATTGATAACCAGAAAATACTTTAAATTTGACAATCCTATTGCCCAGGATGATAATCGCTGTGCTCGGCCCCAGGGGCTCTTACTCGGAAAAAGCTGCCAGGCAATGGCTTGCTGAAAATTGCAGTGAAGA
>JAALLR010000303.1_pt1 | contig 13735 bp, 12 predicted proteins | sample 7245931 | NCBI WGS metagenome assembly JAALLR01 (sample SAMN13049201, study PRJNA578106) | oil field metagenome | isolation source: filtered produced water from oil reservoir B9 | place: USA:offshore Texas | collected 2016 | reverse complement strand
AGCTCATATTATCCATCCGTGGATAAATTCGCATGAAAAACATCCGTGTTTTTCAACATCAATTTTTATATTGTTTCACTCAGTAAAACTCCAATACTTTTCTTTTTTATATTTCTTCATTATTAATAAAATGTTGAAAATATTTACGTATGTCATGCTGAGCGAGCTTAGCGAGTCGAAACATCTACTCAAATTATAACATCTTAGGATAAAAAGTGTTTTAAAAACAAGTCATACCAAAAGAAAGATGTATTGGCAAAAAAAATGAGCAGATTTCTGCTCATTTTATAATTCTTCTTTTTGAAACAAACTTTTTAAAGATTTATTCTCTTTAATAAATTCATGGTTTATAATTATAGACCCTAAAAAAGCGGTTAAAGGAGCAGTTAATACTAGGCCAAAACTCCCAACAATTATATTTAATATTTCTGATGAAATATAATTTATATTTAAAAGAGCCATTTCATTAACACCCTGAGCCATAAAAGCCATTAAAAGAGTAGCAAAACCACCAGAATAAGCTAAAAGTAAAGTAGTAGTCATAGTCCCTATAACAGCCCTGCCTACATTCAATCCAGATTTCATCAAATCAAAAGTTGATATATCATCTTTTTTCATTTTAACCTCATACATTGATGCAGATATGTCCATAGCTATGTCCATTACAGCCCCAGAAGAAGCAAGAAAGATTCCGCTAATGAATAAAAGGTTTAAATCTAAATTTGCATAACCTGAATATAACAAAGTTTCTGAAAAGGGCTTTACTGCACCATTTATATAGAACGGTTTTGCAAAGGATAAAGATAAGACAACAGTTATCAAAACACCTGAAATAGCTCCAATAAATGCAACAAAACCTTTTTTGTTAAACCCGGCGACTAAGAAAATAATAATAAATGTTAAAAGTGAAACGATGAAAAAAGCTATTATAACAGGATTTCCTCCGTTTAAAAACATTGGGATCATGATTTTCCAAATTACAAGTATAGTACTCATAAATGACAGCAATGATTTTAAACCAGTCCATCCAGAAATTAAAATTAAAATAATTGCGAAAATTGAAAATAATAATATTTCAGAATTAAATCTATAAAAATCCACTATTCTAAAATTATCATTAAATTGATTTTTAAATCTTTCAACAAGTACTTTATCTCCCGGTTGAACAAATTTATCAAGTTCCATCTTTCCTATTAAATCATTATATACAGAAAATTCTTCACCTTTTAAATCTTTGTTCAAAATTCTAAAAGATACATTTTGACTTCCTTGCTTAACTAAACCGTATTGAAAAACTTCATCATTAATTGTTTCAACAACTTCAGCTTTATAATAAATATAATCTTTTTTTTGATTCATTCCTGGCAATATAATAAGAGTTATTATAAAAATAGACAATATTAGAACAAATATTATATCACTATTTATTTTAAATTTCATTGTAATCCTCCTAAAGAGTAAAAAGCAGAGGGACTCTTATCCCCCCGCCAATAAATATGTAATCAGTTCTTTAATTAACCTATAATTTCAAAAAGTTTTTTTGCTATATCGGTGTTGTCATAAAATCCGTTGAATAAATCTGAATGAACTCCTTGTGCAAATGTTGCAACTGGAACACCTGTATGAGAATAAGAAGTCCAAGATATACCTGCTTTTTGGTTAAGAATATGGGTAATAGTAACAGTTAATGGTTCATATCCACCGTACAATAAATAAGAATATTCTGTGTTTGGAACTTTTTCTTGCCAAGACATGTTATATGCTTGTTCTAATTTTTTATATTCAAGATCATTAACAGACATTGCAAGTTTATCATAAGCATCTTTACTGCCATTATCAGCAAGCGCTTTTAAAGAAGCTTTTTCATCTGAACTTAAGAAAGTGATACCAAAATTTTCTGTTATTATTTTTTGAACTTCTTCAAATGAAGCATTTCTTGCTTTGTAATCAGATAATATTGAATCAAAAGATTCAAATGACATTTTTTGATTTGCTATTCTTCCTAAATATGTTGAATAACCAGTTCCTGCAAAACCAACAGTCATACCACCAGTTTCGTGATCACCTGTAATGATTATTAAAGTTTCATCTGGGTGTGATAAATAGAAGTTATATGCTTGTTTTATTGCGTTATCAAAAGCAATTGTATCTTTTATATTAGCAGCAGCATCATTAGCATGTCCAGCCCAGTCAATTTTTCCACCTTCAACCATCATAAAAAAGCCATTTTCGTTATCTAAAGCTTCAATTCCTTTTTTTGTTATGTCAGCTAATGAGAAAGTATTTTTTCTATCCATTTCATAAGCCATAGCTTTTGCACCTGTTAGTTCTTCATTGAAAATAATAACCTTTTCACCATTTGGATCGTAATTTTCAAATTCATCTTGTGTCAATATAACTTTGTATCCATTTTCTTTTGCATAATCATAGAAGTTCCCTTTTTCACCGTCAGGACTTTTTACTGCTCCACCACCAAAAAAATCAAAATTACTTTCTACAAGCTCTCTTCCAATTTCATAGTAATTATTTCTTGAAGGTTGATGAGCATAATAAGAAGCTGGTGTTGCATGATCGATTGAAACAGAAGAAATAATTCCAACTTTCATACCATTTTCTTTTGCAACTTCCGCAACTGTTTTATATTTTTTAGTTTTAGTTTCATCCATATTTATAACACCAGACAAAGTTTTGTTTCCAGTAGCTAAAGCAGTACCTGCAGCAGCTGAATCTGTAATAGCTGAGTCAGATGAATGAGTTGTTGTCATTCCATTTCCTTCAAATTGGGTCATTAACAAATTAACATCTCTGTTGTTAACTTCACTCAAATATAATTCCGCTGATTTTATTTGAGTTAAAGACATACCATCCCCTATAAACATGAAAACGTATTTTGCTTGAGACAAACCAACTAACCCTACCAACAATACCAATAAAGCAACAAAAGCTTTTTTCATTGTTCCACCTCCTAATTTTTGAATTACAATCAAGATGATTATAAAGTACTTTTTTTAGATAAATAAAAAATAGTGTTAAGAATTGTTTTTAAAAAGACTGATATGGTAAGAATTAAAAAAAATATAATATAAAAATAGACGGTATCTTTCTCAGATACCGTCTATTTTTAGTCTGCATTCTCATAAGGGAGCACCATGACAAAAACTATTAGGCTATATAAGTATAAAAATTGTGAAACAATTTTTGTTGTTGGTTGATAGTTGTTTGTTAAAACTCTAAAACACCCCGTCAGTTTCACTGGCGCCTCTCTAAACTCTCATTTTAAAGGGAACTTTTTTTCTTCCAACATTCATCGCTACAAAATTTATATTTTCTCCACGCTTCTGGTTGCAACAATATCAGCTCCAAGATCAAGGGGGTTTTTAATAATAACATCACCTTTTTTAACAGGAGCGTCTACTTTTGTATTTTTTATAATATTCATCAAATCATTTATTTTGTTTAGAGGGACTTCTTTAGAACTTCTAACAGAAGCAAGAGGATAGTTCCCATTGTTTACTTTTACACTGGTAACAAGTGTTCTCAATGGATTTTTAATTTCTTGTACAGCGTAGTTATAACCTCTATCACACCTATTGCCTTCTACGCTTTCTATTTTTTCACCATCGTGTGTTATTTTTATCTTGCATCCAACCGGACAGACAACACAAGTGAGTTCTTTAACTGTGCTCATAGACATTCACCTCCACATCTTTCTCAATGTTAGATGTGTCTTTTATCTTTATTTTGATCATTTCTGAAGGAACTGCTTCTTTGAAAACTTTTGAATAGTTTAATTCTGGTATTTCTATTTTTATTTTTTCCATAGGTTTTTTAACCCTTAAATAAAATTCAATTGGATAATCTTTTTTAATTTTTTGAGGATACATTACCCCTATATTTTCGTTTGGTATTATTTTGAACTCTTCTTTTTTAATTTCGTCAGAATTTTTAACATATTGGCTTGCGTATTCAGCTGCTCTTTCTCCCTCTTTTGCAACGTAATCTACAAGGTCAAAAACTCTTGTACAGTTTCCCGCAGCGAATATCCAGTCTATGTTAGTTTGATTCAAATTATTGACCAAAAATCCATTTTGTGTATCTACAATGTCAAAAGGTCTTGTTTCTGGAATAAGCCCCACTGAAGCTACAACTGTGTCAACATCGAATTCCATTTCTTCACCAGTGAATTTGAAATTTTCGTCTACTTTTGAAACGATAACCTTTTCAACTCTGTTTTTTCCAATGATTTTTCTAACACTGTGTGAAAGGTATAGAGGGATATCAAAATCTTTTAAACACTGCTGGATATTTCTATCGAGACCACCTGGATAAGGGTTAATTTCGACAACCCCTTTGACTTCTACGCCTTCAAGGGTCAATCTTCTTGCCATTATAAGCCCTATATCTCCTGAACCAACTATTAAAGCCTTATTTCCAGGTTTCAAGTTCATGAGGTTTATATATCTTTGTGCAAGTCCCGCTGTAAATACTCCAGCAGGTCTGTCTCCGGTTATTCCGAGAGAGTTGATGTGTCTTTCTCTTGCTCCAGTGGTTAATATTAATGCCTTGAATTCTATGTCATGTATGCCTTCTCTATTGACGAACTTGATTCTTTTATCTTCAAAGAGTTCTAAGACATTTGAGTTTGATATGATTTTTACCTGATTTTTTCTAACTTTTTCTTCCAGAACTTCTTTGAATTCTGGACCTGTATAGTCTTCACCAAAATATTGAAGACCAAACCCATTATGGATACACTGGTTTAAAACTCCACCAACGGCGTTGTCTCTTTCTATCAAGATAACGTTATAACCATTTTCTGCTGCTTTTTTTGCAGCGGCCATTCCAGCTGCTCCTCCACCAATTACTGCTATGTCTGTTTTATAATTCATTTTCTCACCTCGGAATCTATAATCCATGAGTCATCTGTGAATTTTTTTATATTTTTTAGTTTGCCATCTTTTTTATCTTTTAATATTTCAAAGATTTTTGATGAACAATAACCGCCCTGACATTCACCAAAGCCAGATTTAGTAAAGAATCTTATTTCGTCTATAGTTTCTGCACCATTTGCAATTGCATATAGAACGTCTGCTTTGGTAACTTTATTACAGTAACAGATTATTTCTCCGAAATCGGGTTCTTTTTGAATCATTTCATCCCATTTATCATAATCTTGTTTAATCAATTCGAGATTGTTTTCTAAACCTTTCAATTCTATGTTTCTCTGTTTTTTCTCCAGTTTTTCTTGAAACATATCTGCAACATATTCTGCAATTGCAGGAGCAGCTGTTAAACCAGGAGATCTGGTACCAGAAATATGTATGACATTATCTTTCCCTTTTTCGATATAAAAATCTTTTTCCTCTGTTTCTGGTCTAAGCCCTGCAAAGGTTTTCATGATTGTACCTGGGTTTATCTTTAAATTAGGGACTAATTTTTTTGCATCTCTTGCGATTTCTGCGAGTCCTTCTTCGCTTGTTGCGTAATCTTCTTTTGAATCTGTTTCATTTGCGTTTGGGCCGATTAAAAAGCCTTCATCAACTGTAGGTAATACCAAACAACCTTTTGTTTCCTCAGTTGGAAGAGGGAAGATAACTGAGTTTACCCATTTGATGTCTTTGTTAAGGAGATAATATTCTCCTTTTACAGGGGTAATTTCTGGAACTGTATCTCCAAAAGCTTTTGCTACTTCGTCAGCATAAAGACCAGCAGCGTTTATAACATAATCAGCATCAAATTCTGTACCATCTTCAAAATGAAGAGTGAATTTATCATTTTCCTTATCTACGCTGACAAATTTCTTGTTTTTAAACACTTCTCCGCCATTTCTTCTTATGGCAATAGAAGCTCTTTGGGCAATTTCCCAAGGATCTACAATTCCGGCTATAGGAGACCAAAGAGAGCCAATCGCATCTTTATTTAGATTTGGTTCCATTTCTAAAAGTCTATCTTTTAGAATTATCTCGTATTCATCATCTTCAAACCCATTTGCTTTTGCATTTTCTGCGAGATGGTAAAGCTGTTCCATCTCATCATCATTGTAAGCAACGACATGAGAACCTGGTCTTTTTATTTTGAAATTCAACAATTCTGCCAAATCATCATACATTTTATTTCCTTTGTAAGAAAATTGAGCTCTAAAGGTATCAGGCTCATCATCATATCCCGCATGTATTATTCCCGAATTTGCTTTTGTTGTTTCCATACCAGTAGCAGGATTTTTTTCAAAAAGAGCTACATCTTCATAATATTTTAATAGCTCTAAAGCTGTTAGAGTACCAACAATTCCTCCTCCTATTACAGCTATCATACAAACACCTCCAAATATATAAAAAAGCCACATTCAACCACCGGATTTCTCCGGTAGTGAATGTGGCTATCTATTATCTCCGCCAATATTAAATTATTATTTACACTTTAATTATAATACAAAATGAGTTGCTTGTCCAGCAACAATATACCAAGTTACAAAAAATGCATTGATAAAAGCACCTGTGTATATATTTCCTGTTTTTCTAAAGAAATAAGTTGAGAACAATCCAGTTACAAAAGTTATAAATACAAATTGATATGCTACTATACCCAATAATGATTGTGATGGGAAGAAAAGAGTTTCTGTCATATAAAGACTTCCCAATTGAAGAATAACAATTACAACTATACCAAGTGCATTAACTATACCGTTTGTTAGCATAGATTTTAAAAGACTACCAAAATTATTTCCTTTTTCTTTATATCTTAATTGAACGTGTAATATCAAGCCGTTAATCAAGAAGAAGAATAGGAATGGAGGTATGTAATCGAGAACTATTCTAAAATGAGTAAAGTCAAGAGGTTTAACAGCCAATACCCACCATCTAAAATCTATTAAAAATGCCCATTGTGTCATAGCTACCAAAAGATGAGCAAAGAACATCACAATAACTGAGAATAGTAAAGATTTTCCTATATAGTTCCAACTAAATTTTTTGTTTTCTGTACTTGTCGAAAGTCCATAATTAATGGTGTTGCCATTTTGTTTTCTTCCAGAAATAAAGTGCCAAACTATGAAAAGACCTAATGCAATTAATCCAACAAAAGTTACCCAAGCAACAAAACCATTAGTTAATTGTTGAGGCCAAAAAGCTGTAACAGCTATATTAGCTTGACCCCATTCTTGAAAGGTAAAGAAGAAGACTGCTGGAATAGCTGTTGCTATAATTGCAGAAATCCACCAACCCCATTTTTGAGCTCCACCAAAATCGGGTAAAGGTTGAATCAAACTTCCAAAGAATTTTGTTTGAAGAATCAAAGATGAAACGGCAAAAATGAATATTATAAAACCAATTAACCCAAGAAGTGTTGCAAATTCTTTCCAAGGCCAAATTTGATTTTCAGGGTCTATTTCATTTGGAGCAGCTATAGAATCCTGTAAAAATTCAATTGCATTACCAATAGCTTCTGTAGATAGATGGTCTCCAGGATGAGTATTTGATGGGATATATAGTTTTCTTGCAGAGTTATTTACAAAAGATCCATATAGTTCTTCTGGAACAACATCTTCAGTAACCCCAAAAGCTTTTTTTAATTTTTCTGTTTTAACTATATCTGAAGGTACTTCTACTCCCCACATCAATTGACTGAATTCGTCATATTTACTGAAAACAACTGCAAAATTAAATGGAGAAGTTGCAGTAACTTCACCAGAACCGTAAGTTTCTGGAGAAGAACCTTCTAAAATAACTGTTTTTACTAAATCTGGGTTGTCATTAACAGCTCTTACTAATGACCACCCACCCATTGAATGACCTTCTACAGCAACGTTATCACTGTCTACAAAATCCAAATCGTGTAAAAATCGTAAAGCATCAGAACCACCTCTGGAAAGATCTCCAGCTATTTGTTCTGAATAACCATGGCCAGCCATATCTAAAGAAAGAACAACATAACCTCTTCTTGCAAATTCAATGTTGAAACCACTTTGAGTTTCTCTTGAGTTAATGTACCCATGCATAGTTAATACTGCAGGAGCAGGGTTTTCATTACTCACATTTTCAGGAACAAACAGCAAGCCACTTAAAACTTGTCCATCCTTAGCGGGTATTCTTACATCCCTCACATCGACAGAATAAAAATCAGACTGAATCATACTACCCAATAGCCCAGCAATTAAAACAATAATGATGGAAAAAGCCAAAAGTAATTTGGAACTTCTTTTCATTCTAAATCCCCCCTTTTTGATTAGAATGAATAATAAAAAATACCCACCAAAATAATTAGACTTCTTGCCTAAAAATTAGAATGGGCTTTTCTTATTCTCCAGCCTATGAAATTATGTTAAAATTATATCATTATTAGTTAAACTTCCAAACTATAAATATTGACCTTTATAGTTGATTTAGGGTAATTACACAATATTAACTTTAATAATTAGCAATACAAACAATATCGAAAAGGAATACTAATTTTTTAATTATAGTGGATAAATTTGATATAATTGTATAAGAAAACGCTAAAAACATATTCGAATGTAAGATGTATTTTGGAAGTTGGAAGAAAAACCAGCAACCAGCAACCAACAACTAACCAACTATCAACTAACAACCAAAATCACTTTGTGATTTTATTAAGGGGGTAACTATGTCGATAAAATTTAATTCTAAAACGATACCAGGAATAAGAGATATTAATGAGATAAAAAATGCTTGCTATACAAGTTCAGATGTTTTGTTTCTTCTTAGTGGGAATATTAATGATTTGAAAGGTATAAAAGAAATTTGTGAGCAGAATAAAAAGAAGCTTCTTGTAAATATTGATTTGGTAAATGGTATAGCAAAAGATAAAAGCTTTTTAGAGTTTCTAAAAACTCAAAACCTTTGTGACGGGATAATCACTACAAAATCAAATATAATAAACATTGCTAAAAAATTGGGATTCATTACCATACAAAGAGTTTTTGTAATTGATTCTACCTCTTTAAATTCCATAAGTAATCTTATAGAAAAAACATCACCAGACGCTTATGAAGTGCTACCTTCATGTGCAGCTAAAAATTTTATTCAAAAATTTGGTAGTCGGATAAATGTAATTGCTGGAGGCCTTATTGAAGATTTAGAACAAGTTAATGATTTAATTAAATATGGAGTTAAAGCTGTTTCTACAAGTAAAAATAATTTGTGGTTATAATTGTATTATAAAATTAATTGACAAATAAGAATAAATGGTGGTATAGTTTTAGAGAAATCATAAATGATTTCTGTTGGATGTTGAAAGTTGGAGATTTCAGAGAATAAAAAGTAAAAGGAATGATTTATATGGATAATATAAGTATTATAAAAATAAATAAAATGCATCATCTTTGGCGTGGCCGCATCTCAGCACGTCAAATTTTTGCATGCTGATTAAAAAACAATGATGCCGGTCACGTTTTTACGTGATCGGTTTTTTTTATTTATTTTAGGAGGTGTGTTATGAAGCAAGATGTTTTTATTAAAAAATAAAAATTTTTAAATTTATAATTTTTTAAAAAAATAGGAGGAGAAATAATGATTTTATCAAATGATTTGTTAAATAAAATAGACTGGGAAAAAGGGAACGGATTAGTTCCAATTGTAGTTCAAGATGAAGAAAAAGAGGTTTTAACTTTAGGTTATATGAATAAAGAAGCTTTGGAAAGAACTTTGAAATCAAGAAATTTATTTTATTATTCAAGAACAAAAAACAGGATTAGAATGAAAGGTGAGATAAGTGGAAATTTTCAATTTTTAAAAGATATTAGATTAGATTGCGACAACGATGCTCTACTTTTAACTGTAGAACAAATAGGTCCAGCTTGTCACCTCGGGACAAAAAGTTGTTTTTCTGAAAAAGTGGAATTACCAAAAGAAGAAGACAGGATAGATTATTCTTACTCGATTTTACAAGAGTTAGAAAATGTTATAAAATCAAGAAAAGAGAATCCAGACGAAAAATCATATACTTCTTTTTTATTCAAAGAAGGGAAAGAAAAAATCTTCAAAAAATTTGGAGAAGAAGCCGTCGAAGTGTTGGTTGCTGAAAATAGGGAAAGAAGAATTTACGAGACAGCTGATATGATTTATCATTTGTTGGTTGTTTTAAGTTATGAAGGTATTTCTTTTTCTGAAATTTTAAAAGAGTTGAAGGGAAGAAGAAAATAATGGATATAGATTATAAAAACAACGGTGGAGATTTGATTTGTTTAGACAAGAATGAAAGTCCGTATAATCTTCCAGCAAAGATAAGAGAAGAGATTTCGTTAAAAATTTTAAATACCAAATTTAATAGATATCCAGATTTTAATTCGGAGAATGTCATTTCGAAAATAGCTAATTTCGAAAAATTACAACCTGAAAATATAAATATTGGTAACGGAAGTGACGAATTATTAGATCTCATTATATTGAATACCAAAGGGAAAGTAATAATTAACACCCCAACGTTTGGTATGTACGAATTTTTTGCAAAAAAACATGGAAAACAATTAAAAAAAATACCTTTGAACGAGAATTTTCAGTTTCAGATAAATAAAAAGGATATAAATTCAAAAGATGATCTTGTGATTATTTGCTCTCCAAATAACCCAACAGGAACAGAAATACAGGAAGATAGATTAATAGAAATATTAGATACTGGAGTAAATGTTCTTTTAGATGAAGCTTATTACAGTTTTAGCGATAAAGATTATAAGTTTTTAATAAAGGAATATAATAACTTAATAATAACAAGGACATTTTCAAAAGCCTTTGGATTAGCTGCAATAAGGGCTGGATATAGCATTTCCTCTATTAAATATAGTTTAGAAATAAGAAAGTTAGTATCCCCGTTTTCACTTAATAAGTTATCTGAAATAGTCATAGAAAAAATATTGGAAAACTATGAAGAAATTGAAAAAAGTACAGAAGAAATAAAAAAGAATAGAGATAGAATTTATGCAAATTTTAAGAAATACTCTATAGAATCGAAGACGAATTTCGTTTTATTAAAGTTTGAAGATGCTGATTTTGTATATAATCAGTTATTCTCAGAAGGAATTGTTACGAGAAAATATAATGAAGAGCTAGAACAATTCATAAGAGTTACAGTAGGAAATGAATATGAAACTAAAACTTTTATTAAGGCTCTGTCAAATATATTAAAAAAGCTTTAATATTGCGTATTTAATGATTAAATATATAGATGATATTATTTATATTATGGATAAAATCACTATAAAAAAAGGAGAGTATTTTAATGTCAGAAAACAAAGTGTTAGCTATAGTTAACGGAAATGAAATTACAGAGCAAGATGTAAACATTTTACTTCAAAGATTAGGTCAAAGAGGACAGCAATTTCAATCACCAGAAGGTAAAAAACACTTATTACAAGAATTAATCAATCAGGAATTAATGTATGCAGAAGCTATTGAAACAGAAATGGATAAAGATGAAGAATTTATAGATGAATTAGAGTCAGCAAAAAAAGAAATTTTAAAGAACTATGCAATCAAAAAACTATTCGAAGATGTAGATATTGATGATACAGAGGTAAAAAAATATTATGAAGAAAATAAAGCTCAATTCAAAAAACCAGAAAGCATTAAAGCTTCACACATTCTTTTGAAAACAGAAGAAAAAGCAAATGAAATCAAAGAAAAATTAGACAATGGAGAATCTTTTGAAGAATTGGCAAGAGAGTATTCAACTTGCCCTTCAAAAGAACAAGGTGGAGACTTGGGTTTCTTTACTAAAGGACAAATGGTTCCAGAATTTGAAAATGTTGCTTTTAATATGGAAGAAGGAAACATCAGTGACCCAGTAAAAACACAATTTGGATACCATGTAATAAAATTAACAGATAGACAACCTGCTCAAGAAGCAAACTTTGAAGAAGTAAAAGATCAACTAAAACAACAATTATTGGCAATGAAACAGTCACAAGTATACATGAACAAAGGAAATGAATTAAAAGAAAAATTTGAAGTAGAAATCAAGGGATAATATTTTAAGGGTATTCTAAGTTATAACAAACGTTTTTAAGAATAATCTAAGATTATAAAAATACAATAATAATGACAGCAAGAGTTTTACCCCCCTGAACTAAAATATAAATCCCCAAAATTTATGCCACCCGTAAGGGTGGTTTTTTTTATATATTTTTAATTCTATAAATGGCGTTTAATTCTTAATAATTACACAACATCATAAATCAATTGCTAAATAATTTATAAAATAATATAATTTAAACAGTTACATGGGAAAGGAGTGATAAAATGGATTATAAATGGATAGCTATTCCCATAATAGTATTTTTAACTTTTGGGATTGCAAACGTTACAAGTGAATATAATAATTTTGTTTATCCAGAAAATAGTGGAGTTTATAATTCAAATATTTATGATACAAAAGATAGAATATATATTAAAGGGGTTAATTTAAACGTTGAATTTGTAAGAGGGGATAATATTTATATTTCTCATGTAAAAAATGTAGATATAAAAGATGACTCAATGGATATTGAAACACCGAGTTTCCCTTTTAGAAGTGAAGTGAATGTTGAAATAGGTAGAGATCATAACTATGAAGAAATAAATATTTCTGGTGTTAGAATTAATTTAGTAGGTGAAGTAACTACCAACGAATTAAACATTGACGGAACAGGTATCGACATCAATTCTAATATAAATTCAAAAGATATCGATATATCTGGAACAGGAATAGGCATTAAAGGGCTGATTAACACAGGAAATATGCACATATCTGGTACAGACATTGATCTAAGGTTTAAAACTTCATTTTTAGAGAATTTGGTTATTAACAGTACAGGGTTATCTGGAGAAATAATTTTTCTTGAAAAATGGAATGATGATACAGAAATAACAATAAGTTCTTTAGCTGGAGAATTTGAATTCGAAATCCCTTCTGGATCAAGAAATTATTTAGATGTTAATACAAGTGTAAATGTAAGAACAAATACAAAATATTATTAAGGAGGAATAAAAATGAAAAAATTATTGGTTTTATCTATTGTTAGTTTATTTGCTTTGATGAGTTTTGCTGTGCAATTTGGTGGCGGTGGACCATCAGTTGTATTCATACCTGGTGATCAAATAGTTGATCCTTTGGATAATGGTTTTGATTTTACTAACGGAATATTTGCCTTTGGTGGAGGCGGAATGGGTAGAATTGGAGAAGCTCCTATATTTATGGGAGGAGAAGGATGGGGAGGTTATTCCCAAAAAGGTAACTATAAATATACAGCCAGCTATGGTGCATTTAATGTTTCTACTCAACTATCTCCAAGCAAATATGTAGCTTTTGATTTAGGCGCAGGACTTGGGGGATTCACACAGATAATTGAAGTAGTTCAACAAGAAAATGGAGAAACAGAAACAGCTGACTTCATTGGAGGGACATCACCATATCTAAACCAGATAAGTTTTGAAGCATTTACTTTTGGTCCATATGCTGGAATTACCGTAACTCCAATAGATTTTATGAGTGTTTATGTTAGAGGACAATATATTGTAGGTGCTTCATTTGATGGGTGGAAATTTGAAAATGGAGATAATGTCAGTGATTTAGAGCAACAATATATTTATTTCTACAACATTTCGGCTGGATTCACATTTGGATTTTAATTTAATTAAATAGCCCCTTCGGGGGCAATTTCTGTTGGAGGATTAGGAATCGCTTGGCGATTCCTGTTGTTAGTTTTTAGTTGCTGGTTGTTGGTTTTTCTTCCAACCTCCAACTTCCA
>JAALLR010000296.1_pt1 | contig 14117 bp, 16 predicted proteins | sample 7245931 | NCBI WGS metagenome assembly JAALLR01 (sample SAMN13049201, study PRJNA578106) | oil field metagenome | isolation source: filtered produced water from oil reservoir B9 | place: USA:offshore Texas | collected 2016 | reverse complement strand
ATTATATTCCAAATAAAGAGAAGTTTTGGGAAGTAGTAGAAAGAGGGATAAAGGCAGCAGAAGAAAACAATGGTTTGGTTACTATGGGAATAAAACCAACAAGACCAGAAACAGGATATGGGTATATAGAAGCAGGGGAAGAAGTTGGAAATGGAGTTATGAAAGTAGACAATTTCAGAGAGAAACCAAATCATGAAACAGCGTTGGAATATTTGAAAGAAGGGAACTATTATTGGAATAGTGGGATGTTTTTATGGAAGAAAGATGTATTTTTAGAAGATATGAAAAGATATAATGAAGATATATATAATACATTGAAAGATATTAACCCAAGAGATGTAGAAGAGATAAGAAAAGTGTATTCGGATATAAGAAAGATAAGCATAGATTATGCTTTGATGGAAAAATCTGAAAGAGTGTTTACTATTATGGCGGATTATGAATGGTCTGATGTTGGGAACTGGGTATCTGTTAGAGAGATGGAAGGATATTCAGACGGAAGAGGCAATGTTCATCTTGTAGACAGCGAGAATGTTTTTGTCAAATCGAACAAGAATGTTGGGGTTGTTGGGGTGGATGGTGTTGTGATTATAGAAACGGAGAACGGGATTTTGGTTGCAAAAGAGGATAGGGTTAATGATATTAGGGAGGTTTTTAGGAAAATTTATAAATAAATTTTCCTGTTGGAAGATGGATGTTGGAGGTTGGAAGAGTAGGAACCGCCTGGCGGTTCCGGTTGTTGGTTGTTGGAAAAAACATTAGATTCTTCGATTCCAAAAGCCGTCACTCAGGATGACAAGCGATTTCTGTTGTTGGTTGTTTGTAAAAGAGAAGTTTCTAAACACCCCTGTGCTTCGCACGTCCCCTCTAACACATTTAGAGGGGAATTAAGGCAAAAAAATCAAAGATTTTGGTTGATGGAAACAAATGCCTAAACCCCTCCCCTGTTTCACAGGGACTCCCCTAATACATTTAGGGGAGAATCAGCGGCGTTGGAAAAAACATTAGATCCTTCGATTCCAAAAGCCGTCACTCAGGATGACAAGTGATTTTTGTTATTGGTTTGTTTTTGTTAGGATTTCTTTTTTTGTTGGTATTGATGTTTGAGCGCCTTTTTTTGTAACTGAAAGTCCTGCTGCAATTGATGCGAATGTTAGGCTTTTTTCTAATGAGTTGTTTTCTGATAGTGAAGAAACAAATGATCCGTTGTATATGTCTCCTGCTGCTGTTGAATCTATTGCTTTTATTCTTATTGGTTTTATTGTTGTTATTTGATTTTTTTCGTTTATTAGTAAGCTTCCTTCTGTTCCTCTTTTTAATATTAGGTTTTTTATTCCGGTTATTTTTTTGAATAATAGCGCTTTTTCTTTTATGTCTAATTCTGTTTTGTCTGATATTTTTTTGTATAGGTATTCAAATTCTGTTTCGTTTGGGGTTAGAAAGTCTATGTTTTTTAGATTTTCTATTTTTGTGGGTTCTTTTGGGGCGGGGTCATATATTATTTTTATATTTTTTTCTTTTAATTTTTTTATTGTGTAGTCTATGGTTTTTTCTGGCATTTCGTTTTGTATCATGCAGTATTTTATTTTTTGTCCATATTTTTTCATGAATTTGTCTATTTTTTTTGTTGTTATTTTGTCGTTTGCTCCAGGGTGTATTATTATTCTGTTTTCTCCGTTTTGTGTTACTTCTATGTAGGCTTTTCCGGTTTCGATGTTTTTTTCTACAAAGTAGCCTTCTATGCTGTTTTTTTTGAATTCTTTTTTTATTTTTTTGCCGTATTCGTCGTCGCCTATGGCTGTGCAGAAAAATATTGGTTTTTTTGTCATTTTTGCTGCTGTTATTGCTTGGTTTGCACCTTTTCCACCAAAGTTTATTTCTATTGAGTTTGATTTTTGTGTTTCACCTGGTTCGGTGAAATGGTTTACGTTTATCACTATGTCTATGTTTGTGCTTCCTATTATTGCTATTATTTTTGGCACGCTCCTTTTTTTGCTAAAGTTTAATTATAGCGGAGCTTTTGGCCCCGCTTTTTGGTTATTTTATGAGTTTTAAATCAACAGGGAAGTATACTGTTTTTGTGTTTAGATATTCTACTGCTTTTGTTACTGCAAGTTCACCCATTTTTTCTGGTTGTTGGGCTATTGTTGCAGCCATTTCTTTGTTTTGAACAGATTTTATAGCGTCTGGTACTGCGTCAAATCCGACTACTATTACATCTTTTAGTTTTCCTGCAGATTTTAGAGCTTCTATTGCTCCCAATGCCATTTCGTCATTTTGTGCGAATACTGCATTTACATCTGGGTTTGATTGTAATAGGTTTTCCATTACTACTAATCCTTCTGCTCTGTTGAAGTTTGCTGTTTGTTTTGCCACTATTTTTATGTCTTTGTATTTTGATATGGCTTGTTCAAATCCGGCTCCTCTGTCTCTTGCAGCTGAAGTTCCAGGTATTCCTACTAATTCGATTACTTTGCCTTTTTGGTTTAGTTTTTCTGCTATGAATTCTGCAGCCATTGCTCCTCCGGCTATGTTGTCTGAGGCTATGTGGAGTAATACGTTTCCTCCGTTAGAGCCTCTGTCTACTGTTATTACTGGGATGCTTGCTTTGTTTGCTTCTTCAACTGATGAAGCTATTGCGTCTGAGTCTGTTGGGTTTATTATTATTAGGTCTACTTTTCTTTGTATCATGTCTTCTATGTCATTTAGTTGTTTTGCTGGATTGTCTCTTGCGTCTGAAATTATTAGGTCTACGTTTAATTCGTTAGCTTTTTCCACTGCACCATCTTTTAATGCTACAAAGAAAGGGTTGTTGAGTGTTGATATTGATAATCCCACTGTGAATGAAAGCCCTATGCTCATGATGAGGGTTAATGCCAACAATGTTAATAATGCTTTTTTCATACAAAATAACCTCCTTATGTTTAGTCTTCTTTTTCAAGAAGTACTGCTATTAGTATTATTATTCCTTTTACCGCATCTTGATAAAATGGTGATACGTTTAATAAGTTCATTCCGTTGTTTATAGTTCCGAGTAGAAGAGCTCCAAATAGTGTTCCAAATACTCCGCCATATCCACCTGCTAATGATGCTCCACCAAGTACAACTGTTGCTATTGCATCTAATTCATAGCCCGTTCCAAATGTTGGTTGGGCAGAGTTTAATCTTGCTGTGAGTATTATGGCGCTTATTGCTGAAAATAGCCCACTTATCATGTATATTATTATTTTGTATTTGTCTACGTTTACTCCGGAGAGTTTTGTGGCTTCTTCGTTTCCACCTATTGAGTATGTGTAGAGTCCGAGCCTTGTTTTTTTGAGTATGTAGTAGGTTATAAAAAATACTATGAACATTATTATTATGGGCATTGGTATTCCAAGAAAGTCTCCTCTTCCAAGAAATCTGAATCCCGAGCTAAACCCAGATATTGGTATTCCTTCGGTGAATCCAAGTGTTAAACTTCTTGCTATTGCCATCATTGCAAGTGTTACTATGAAAGGTTGTATTTTGCCTTTTGATATTATTATTCCGTTTATTGTGCCTATTGCGGCTCCAACTAATAAGCCAACTATTATTCCGAGTATTGGGTTTCCCGCTTTGACAATACTTGACATTATCACAGCACTCAGTGCAAATGTTGATCCAACGGATAAATCTATTCCTCCAGTTATTATTACAAGTGTCATTCCAAATCCAATTATTGATATTATTGAAGTTTGTCTTAATATGTTGGATATATTGTATATGCTTAAGAAGCTTTCGGATATTATGGATAGTATTATGAATATTCCTATAAAGCCAACTAATGCCGGATTTTTTCTTAAGAATGTTAAAATTTTATTTTTCGTCATTTTCTGTCAACCCCGTTCCTGCTTTTAGTATTTTTTCTGGATCCATATCTTTTGAGTTTATTATTTTAGATATTTTTCCTCTGTGCATTACCATGGTTCTATCACATAGCCCAACTATTTCAGGAATTTCTGAGGATATAAGTATTACAACTATTCCATCGTTTGCAAGCTGATTTATTAGATTGTAAACTTCTATTTTTGCTCCAACGTCTATTCCCCTTGTTGGTTCTACGAATAGTGCAAGTTCTGGTTGTTTCATTAAATATTTGGATATTACCACTTTTTGTTGGTTTCCTCCAGATAGTTTTTTTAGTATTTGTTTTTGATTTGGTGTTTTTATGCTGAATTTTTGAATTTCTTCTTGGGCTGTTTTTTCTGCTTTTTTCCAGTTTATTGAGTGTGAAGGTCCAAAGTTTTTTATGTTTGGTAGTATTATGTTTTTTGTTATGTCGAGTCCAGGTATTATTCCTTGGCTTTTTCTTTCTTCTGGGATTATTATTATTCCGTTTTTTAGAGCGTCTAATGGACTTTTTAGCTGTTTTATTTCTTTTGATTTTATCGTCATTTTTTCAAATTTGTTTTTCATCATTCCAAAAAGTCCCATGGCAAGTTCTGATTTCCCACATCCAACAAGCCCTGTTATTCCAAATATTTCGCCTTTTTTTATTGTAAAGCTTAGAGGTTTTACATGATTTTCCACTTCAAAGTTTTTTAGTTCAAATATTGTTTCATCTTTTATTTTGTTGAATTTGGGATACATTTCTTTTACTTCTCTACCAACCATCATTTTTATTAATGTGTCTTTTTCATAGTTTTTTAGCTCTCCAGAGCCTATGAATTCTCCATCTCTCAAAACGGTTACTTTGTCTGAGATTTCGTATACTTCATCCATTCTGTGGGTTATGAATATTATGGATATTCCTTCTTTTTTTAGGCTTTTCATTATGTTGAATAGTTTTTCTACTTCGTGTTCGGTTATTGTTGCGGTGGGTTCGTCCATTACTATTATTTTAGAGTTGTAAGATAATGCTTTGGCTATTTCTACAAGTTGTTTTTCTGATACGTTTAAGTTTTTTACTTTTTCTGATGGGTCTATGTCCAAACCAAGCATGTTTAAGTATTTTTTTGATTTTTGTATCATTTCTTTTATGTTTGTGTTGAATATAGTGCCTATTTTTTTGCCAAGAAATATGTTTTCTGCTATGCTTAAGTTTTCGGCAAGCATGAGTTCTTGATGAATTATAGCTATTCCTTGTTTTTGTGAATCTATGGGATTTTTGAAGTTTACTTTTTTGTTGTCTAAGTATATTTCGCCAGAGGTTGCCGTGTATACACCACCAAGGATTTTTATTAATGTGCTTTTTCCAGCTCCGTTTTCTCCAAGTAATGAGTGGATTTCACCTTTTTCAAGTTGAAAGTTTACATTTTTTAAGGCTTTTACTCCCGAAAAATCTTTACAGATTTTTTCCATTTTTAAAAGCATTAGAATATGACCCCCGAAATCAACATTATGTTTGAATAAGGACTTGCTTCTCCTGTTCGTATGAAGAATCTCGATGTTTTTGCGTGTTTTTTGAATTCTTCATGAGGCATTTCTTGTATGGTGGCGTTTATGTTTTTTGTTATGTATTCGTATTGTTTTTTGTTTTTTTCTTTTATTTCTGATGCTATTATTACTTTTTCTATTTGAAGCTCTTTTAACACTATTTCGATCACTTCTTTGAATGAAGGCTTTCCTTTGTCTAATACTATGTCTACATATTTTGAGTCTTTTGGTATGGGATAGCCCATATCAACTATTGTTAGTATGTCTGTATGTCCCATTTTTGCAATTTCTGAAGATATTAGTGAGTTGTATATTCCAGTTTTTTTCATTTTTTCACCTCATTTTCTTTTTATTACGCTGTTTCTTATGATTAGTTCGTTTTTGAACATTTTTATTGGGGGTTCTTTTAGTTTTTTTTGGAGTATTTTTATCACTATTTCTGAGGCTGTTTTTCCCATTTGATATATTGGTTGTCTCACAGTTGTGAGCGACGGATTGAGCATGGCGCTGAATAGTATGTCGTCGTATCCTGTAACGCTTACATCTTTTGGCACGTTTATTTTTCTGTTTTTTAAGCCTTGTATTATTCCATAAGCTATTAGATCATTTGAACATACTATTACATCTGGTGTTTGTTGTATTTTTTCTGCAATTTCTAATCCTGATTGAAAAGTGTAGTTTGCCTTTATTATTTGACTTTTTATTTGGTGTTTTTTAGAAAAATCTGTAAACGCTCTTAGTCTTTCACTTGCAGAAAATATTGTTTCGTCTCCTGATATGAATGTGTATGTTTTGTGTTTGTTTTTTAGTAGGTATTCGAGTAATGTTGTCATCCCTTGATAATTGTTGGATACTATGAATGAGGATTTTGAGTTTTTTTCTATTCTGTCTATGTATATTATTGGAGTTTGAATTTTTTCTAAATTTTTTAGGTTTCCAATGCCCGCATAAAGTATTGCGTCTACTTTTTTTTCGAGTAGTAATTTTACTATTTTTTCATCTTCTTTTTTATTGTTTGAGTTGCATATTATCGTAGAGTAATTTTGCTTTCTAAGATAGTCTTCTGCTCCCTTTACAAGCATTGAAAAAAATGGGTTTGATATGTCTGGAATGATTATTCCTATTGTTTTTGTACTTCCAACTCTCAAACTTCTTGCCAATGAGTCGGGGTAATAGTTTAATTCATTTATTATTTTCATTATTTTTTCTTTTGTTTCTTTTTTTACTGGTAGAGTTTCATTTAATACTCTCGATACTGTAGAAGCACTTACATCCGCTTTTTTAGCTATATCTTTTATTGTAATTTTTTTATCCATAGTTTTAATCACCTTAATAATAATATACAATTATTATGCAATCGATTTCATAACAAAGTTAAAAAATAAGATTTACTTATTAATTTAAAAAACTTTATTGTTTTAATAATAATATGCAATCGATTTCATTTTTCAACAAATTTTAGCATGATATTTTTTTGTTTCCTAAGTTATTTATAAGTTGTTGTAACTGATTATTTACGTATATGTTTGTTTATTTATGGTTTTTTTAATATTTCTTAATTTTGCGTGAAGTTTTTTAATGAGGAATAAAAGTAAGTTATTAAATATAAATAATCGTCTGGGTTGTTGGTGTAGGAATCGCTTGGCGATTTTAATATTATTATATTTTGTTATTTATATGATATAATCTCATATGTATATAATTATATTTAGCGATTAATACAGTTATAATATGGAATTAATTTATTTGTAAATAGTTTTTTTGACATGACAAATGATAAATGGTATAGATTATTTCTTAGAACAAGATATAATTTAATTGAAAGAAAAATTTCCCTTCGAATTTCTCAAATTCTCAAATACAAATTTGTGTTAAAGATCCAAGTATAATAAAAATTATAAAAATAGAAAAATGTAAAAAGAGGTGATTGATATGTTTAATAAACACCCACTGGAAATGACTTTTGATGAAATTGATGCGATGGTTGATAATTATTTTGAAACTGTTGAAAAAACGGAATTATTTAATGATTTAATCTCTTCAGGTTTTAAAATTGAAGATTTAAATTTCTCTTATTTTTTTGGTTTGGAAAATTTCAGCTTTAGTTCAACAGCAGAAAAAGAAAAATCGAAAATTTCTTTAAATAATCTTGAAGATTTTGAAAGATCTTTTTCGGAGGCTGCATAGATGGAATTAGATAAAAGTTCATTTTCATTTGATTCTTATAACATTTATAGTTTAAATTTTGATATTGATGGCTTAAAGCAAGATAACGTAAATATAAATGTTCTGTTAGATAATTTGGATTACAAAAAAATAAAAAACGAAAATGAAGAATTAGTTGCATCTTTAGATATAACTCTAAATTTAGAAGGTGAAACTTCTAAAAATAAGAAAATTTTTTTATCTTTAAAAATAATTGGTTATTTTTCAGCTAAAAATTTTGATGAAAATAAATTTGAAGATTTTTGTAAATTAAATGGATTGATGAATTTATTAAGTATAGCTAGAAGTTTTATTTTAACAACTACTGCTCAAATGGGTATTCCGCCTTTAATTTTACCTTTATTAAATATAAACTCATCATTTGAACAAAAAAAATAATATTAAAAAAGTTTTAGGTTTCATCAATAATAATAAAAAGCATCTGAATAAAAATTCAGGTGCTTTTTCAATAAATTATTGTCAAGCAAAAAATATACCAGCTATCACTATAATAGAGTACCAAACATGATAAAATTCCTTATGACAAAGATATTTCTTTATTGCAATCCATAATATGAATCATAATCAGCAATAAAAGTGTGATGAACTTTATTGAAAGAACTACATAATTGATATTCATTGTTAGAACTTTCAAATCATTTTTTTATTTAGTTTTTAGTATATGTATGTTGTTTTTTGACATGTCTATGTAAATATTTTTTCTAATTCATCAACTAATTCAAGAATTTGTTTCTGACTTCTTTTCAAATCACATATTAGCTGATGATATTCTGGATACTTCTTTTGTATTTCTTGAGGGGTTAATTTATTATTTTCTTCTTTTTCCGATTCCAATGTATACCATTTCCTAAACTTTGCTTGCCATTTTGTAAGATGTGGTCTCATTCCAATGTTCAAAACTTTATTTCCTACATGTATTAGCTCTTTATTTTTAGGAGTTGGTTTGATGTTCATTAATAATTCTCTAATTGACTGAAATGCTGAATACCATGAATCATATACTTCAGAAATCACATCGTATTCTTCATCAAATTCAACTCCAATTTTTCTTGTTTTTAATTGCACAAACATCATGTAGGCGATATCAAGATTTTTCATATTTACTTTAATCGTCACACTAAATACGTTAATATCACTTATTCCAATAAATTTTGTACGCTTTCTATTTCTGTAAATGAAACAAATAACTGCAATTATTATTCCTGCCAGTACCGGCATGAATAATTTTGAATTTAATATCCAATTAAAAGTGTTCTTAAAACACTCAATAAATTCATACCATGACATTATGAATTTCTCCTTCTCATAGGTTTACTCAAATCATACTTATTTGAATCTCTTTTTTGGTAAGCTATATCAATCAGTTGTTTAAGACCTTCTGGATTATTAATGATTCTTGAATAATCTACTATGGATATATTTACTTCAGAGCATTTCAAATTATCAAAAACTCTAGATGGTAAATAGTCATATCTACCATAATTAGTGATGGGAGACCATTTTAATTCAGGCCCCAAGATATGTTTATCCTCATCACATATGGAGATTTGACTTCCATTAATAGAGGGTAGATTTATTACTAAAATCCCAGATTTTTTGTTCTTCGCTCCATTGTACATGCTAGAATATATCTCCCAATCAACATGTTTCCTATATTTAGTTTCTGTACCTACAAGCACAATAGTAACAGAACTGTCTTTCAAATATTCATCCCTGATTTTTGTTCTTATTTGCTGGTCAGTTAGTTCATCACTAATTCCTCCAGTATCAACTGAAGCATCTTCAAAAACATCATATGTTAGGGCTATATTAGATAATTCATTTTTATAATATTGATCATTCTTGTGATGATAACTTATAAAAATTTTGTGTTTTGGAATCATTCATTCAACCTCTCTTTCTTGTATACTATTTACTCAGCATGTTTATGTTATAATCCTGCAAGTTCTGCAGCTTCGTCAATCCAACTTGCTAAGTGATTATATCCTTTAATTGATGACCAAGTGTAAGTTTTAAAATAATTTGATGCAATTCTAGTTCGGCCATTAACTGTAATATTAAAATTATCTAATGGATTTGAACCTTTTTCGTCAGTTTCACCTAACATATTTTTCACATTGTGAATATAAATTCCAAGTAATCCATTTCCTTTTTCTATGCTCTTTTCAATTTCGTATTTGACATATTTCCTATTTGCTGTTTGCTTTCCAATTAAAACTACTGTAACTGATGTCCCTTTTAATTGTTCGTTAATCCAGTTCTTAATAGCTTGCTCTCCTTTTTTTTTGACTTCTTCCCATTTAGCTTTATCAATATAGCCATTTATAGGTTGTGTTATATTTGAATTTCTTACTTGCCCAGCCCTCCATGAGTCACGTTCAAAATGAAAGCTAAAAAATGCTTTTCTTGCCATAGTCAATCCTCCTTCATAGTTTTTATTATCTTTGATATCTCTGCAGAAATTTTACTTGCTTCTTTTTCTTTTTTCAATATTTCAATTGAATCTTTTAAATAGTTAAACTCATCAATGTGGGTATTTACATAATCCCAAATTATTTTTGACATAAAGCCAGTTGAACCAATAGGAATTATTACCTTTTTCATCTCTTTAGCCAGTTCAAATTCTTCATAAACTCCATTAGCGTTAACTATTTCCCCTGTATGTTCGTCCAATTTATTCCCAAATATAAAAATTGCAACACCACAATCATTTATTAAACTTTTTCTATAATTCTTTGTAATTTCCACAGTTTTCTTTTCTTTTAAGCTTAAGAAAGGAAAGGGTCTTGGAATCAAGTACTCACCAATATGACCATGTTTGTTTTCGTATATTTCTTCAATTGCTCCTGAAATCACATGACTTCCAATTCCTTTGCCAAACCCAGTAATGATTGTAAAGTTTTTATTGATAAGTTGTCGAGTGAGTTTATAAATGAATTGAATAGCTTCTTCAGTACTCATATCCCCATATTTTTCAGCGCTACCAGAAATCAATATTTTATTTAACTTATGCTTAAATAGAATTCGCTTTAAAGATTCTGTGATTTCTTCATAATTTTTGACCATCACTGCAGAGATTCCATATCTACCCAAATCTTGAACACGTAAGTTCTGCTTTGTCTTATCATAAATGTACTCTTCTTTATCATCATATTCAGTTTCGTTGACCTCTCGAATAAAACAGTAATGTTGTCTGACATTTTTTTCTCCTAATAAAATTCTAATTCTGCTTAAAATGTATATTAAATTTGGATCTTCGAAGCTAAAGCCAATAAATAGAAATGTTTTAGAGACTAAATCACCTTGAAGACTTGTTGTGAAGAGCTGTCTTTTTTCATTGTAAGCTTCATAGTCATCTTTAATAATTACAGCCTCATGAGGTAAGGTTACATCACCGTGCATTTTATAAACTATGGCATCTCTTCCTGGTAAAGTTATTGACAAGTTCTCAGTGGTTCTTTTTACATCGACCTTCTTATTTGCATAATCTTTCAGTGTTCCCTCTATAAGAGGGTCATAGTTAGTAGTCCAAAAAACCTTTATTGGTAGTTTTGATAGTATTTTCAAGTTTTCATTATTTACTGTATCTTTCGTAAATTCGTTAACGATTTTATTAGATATTGATGTTCGATTTTGAGATTTGGAGTTATAATAATATTGAGCAATTCCAATTAAATCATTTTCTTTTTCAACTTCTAATCCTAAATCTTTAGCAAAATCTCTTAACAGTTCCTTCCAATCAACATATCCCGATGCTCTTGATAAACCAGCTCCTGCAAATATTCCGGCACTTTCTTCTTGTAAAGCTTTAAGAAATTCTCGTTCAAATTCTTTTATACTTGCTACACTCAATATGTTTAACCTCCTTTTTAGTTTTTCAAATGATTTCTCTTCAAATAATAAAGTTGATCTAGTGATTCAGAGTTTTTTGTGTTCGTTCTTGCCCATTTTATGAAATCGTTTTTATCAAGATCTATCAAATGATCCGTAGTTATATCGTATTTTATATTTACTTTATCAGATTCATACATAGTCTTCTTTTCCATAGTACCTTTTCTATATATAGATAATTCTTTTTACGAATCACTTCTGATGTAAATAATTCTGAATAAATCCACGGTGAAAAGGTAGTTTTTTGTACTGTATCCTCTATTGATACTGATCCTGGTGTATTCAGAAAGAATAAGCATTCAGTTTTATTAATCATTTTATTAATTGCTATTGATAACATCATATGGACATGACTCGTAGAATAGTTCCTCTTTTCATATGAATACGATTTACTATCAGAATTATTGTTTATACAGTACTTGTCGTCTATCTTTCTAAGTAAATCATCAGAAAATCCCCACACATTTGAATCTACAAAAGCTTTTAACTTAAAGTTTTTGAAAAGCCATCCAACTTAAACATTGTGTAAGGTTTAAGTCCTTGTGTGAATGAGAAATAAATATATCTGCTTCAACCTCTGGGAACCATTCTTCTTGTAATTTAGATCCATCATTACACCGTCAATAATAAAAGCTTCTAAATTTTTTTCAATTTCTTTATTGCTTTCTTCATAGATTAATTTTCCAGAATTACAATACTCGTTTTTATTAATTATTTCTGATAAATCACTCTTTAAATTAAATCCTGCGAACATACCTGTAATCACTCCTTTGTATAATTAGTAACAATAATCTTATCCATAAATTCAATATTCTGGCAATCTAGTTTATAAAAAATAGTAAAATGATCTAACTTGCTCTCATCTTGAGCATTCTATCAATACCTATAGAAGCTTTAATCACTTTAACTCTGCTAATTGGATATCTTTTTGTAGTTCGAATTCCTACTCTATTCTCCTTATAAAATTCTTCAATTAATCCGTCTGTCCTAACAGAGTATTTTATAGATTCATCATTATATTCTGCAAGATAACATCTTGAACATAGACTTGATTATCAATTTTTCATTTAAATATATCCTTTCAAAAAACATACAATTTAATTTTACAACATATTTATGTTAATTAATTAAACAGTTGATAGGTTAATTCTATTTGATTTTGATACTTTGTTATGATATAATTGTATATATAATATACAATGTATAATTGTATAAAATTTGGAGGTTTTATTTATGAATAGATACAGAAAAAATGAATACATTAAAAAAATAATTGAAGATCATAAAAATATGAAACAAAATTATTCAAGTCATTTGATAAAAATAGGTCAAGAGGAACATATTGATTCGCTCATAAAAGGGAAAATGTATATGAAGAATTTGAAATATTATAAAGGACAAGAAACAGAAAATGAACAAAGATATGATTGTAACGAAGGCGATGTTTTTCAATATAAATCTGTAGATATAGAAATTTCGGATGTAGGAAAGAATGATTTTAAAAAATTAGGTGTTGGAGATATCAGAGTTAAAGATAATGAAATTTTAAATAATCCTATTTTTTGTATGTTTTCAATTACTAACAATAATTTTGATAAAAGATTGAAGGATCAATATATTTATTCGTTGGATAGTGATTTGTTAAAGTTTGGAGATTATTCTTTGTTAATTAATGACACTAAAGAATTTTACAAAAGGATTAATAATAAAATGAGTGAAATAAAGAAATCTTACAGATATTCTTCAATTGAATATGTTGATTATTCATTTCATGACGGACTTTTAGGCCCCTTTAGAAAGGATATTGAATATAAAAAGCAAAAAGAATGGAGATTGTGGATTTATGATTTACTTGTTGAAGATCATTATATTTTAGATATAGGTTCCATAAAGGATATTTCTATTAAAGTTAAAACAGAAGAACTTTTAAAGATAGTATTTATAAATAATTTTGATTTAAACGCTAACAGAACATATAGTTCGATAGCTACAAAAATTAATATATAACTTATTTTATTATTATGTAGACAAATTCTAATTTATCCAAAAAGTTAGTATCCCTATGCGTTAGAATTGAAATATAGAAAAAAATATTTAGAGGAGTGAAGAGTATGCTAGAAGAAAATAAAGAAAAAGTACTATCTCTAATTAAAAATGGAATTAGTAGTATTCCTATAATTGGAGGAGCCCTTTCAGGAATTTTGGGGGATCATTTAACTGAAAAAAAGATAAAGAGGGTTGAAGATTTTATTTTTAAGATGTCAAATGAATGTAATAAAATCGAAGATGAAATTAATCAGGAATATATTAAAGAAGATGATTTTGTTGAAGTTTTTGAAAAAACTTTTAATTATATCTACAATGAAAGGATAGCTTATAAAAGAGAGATTTATAAAAATATTTTACTTAATTCAATGAAATTACCTAATACTACTTACGAAGATACTGAAAGTTTTCAGCTTTTAGTTTATACATTAAATGTAAATCATATAAAATTGTTAAACATTTTTCAAGACTCAGATAGATATGAAGAAGGACCAGATTCTAATGATTTATATACAAATAGGATCATTAAAAAAGCAAAAAAGGTTCTTGAAATTGAT
>JAALLR010000295.1_pt1 | contig 14132 bp, 13 predicted proteins | sample 7245931 | NCBI WGS metagenome assembly JAALLR01 (sample SAMN13049201, study PRJNA578106) | oil field metagenome | isolation source: filtered produced water from oil reservoir B9 | place: USA:offshore Texas | collected 2016 | reverse complement strand
CTAATATAAAGGTATGTTTCAAAAGGATGCCTCGCTCCCGCAGAAGGAACAGTCCTTAAAGTAGCATACCCATTTCTAATAACTCGTTCAACGCCTTGTGTTGACCATAGTAAAAAAGATAGTTCTTTTAAAGTCATAGTTTTATTTTTATAAGCTCTTCTACTTCTTCTTTTTTTGAGTAACTCTACATAATCGATTTTTTCTAAATCAAATTCTTCAACACGGATTAAATCAATTAACTCATTTTCATCTTCTATTTGTTTTTCTAATAGTGGTTGTTTAATTCCTTTTTGTTGATCTGTTTTTTCAACTGAAAATAATTCATTTCCCATAGTATCCCATGGCGACTTTAAAAAATTTCTGCCTTTCTCGATTAAATTTTTTATATCCATTGTATCCCCTCCATTTGTTAGCTAAGTTAATTATATCAAATATTTAATTTCATTTAAAATAAAAAAGCAGCCATTAAAATGGCTGCTAAATTATATTGCGGAGGTAAACCTCTTCTATGGTCCTTTATATCAAGTATGAGCTAACTATTAAATATATCTGTTCACTTCTAAATAAATATTTTTCATGTCCTCTACTCTGTTATAAGCTTCATAGAATGATTCAGCATGTCTATCTTTTTTATAATTTTCTATACCTCTAAACTTTTTAAACATATGAATCCCTCCTCGTATTAATGAAAAATCGTGAATTAAAAAATATTTTATATCCGACAAATTTCATCTAAATTATAAATCGTAGAGTAAACTCTATGTCAAGAAGCAAATCATATATTTTTATGTAAAAATTGAGTAAATACTGGAGTTAAGTTGATTAATATAGTCGGAATAAAAAAGATAAAAAATAAACCAGCAAAGCCTGCTTATTTAGATTCAGGTATTTTATAATTTTGTTTTCTGAAAATCTTCTCCAAAATTATTGCTGTTAAGATTATGAATGGTATTGAAGACAAGAGTCTAATAGCTGTGAATTTAATTCCTAATATAGTTGCTTCCATAACACTCATTGGAATCATAAAAAGTGAGGCTGCTGTTACATATGAAAAAATAGAACTGTAACTGGCTCCCTTATGGTATAAAGCATTTGCAACAGGAAAAGCCATAAATGTTCCTCCTACTGTTGTCGAAGCCAACAAAAAGGACCAAATATATTTTTTAAATCCAGATTTTTGTCCAAATCCTTTTTCAATAGTTTCTCTTTTCGCCCAGACATTGAAAAGACCTATTAAAACAAAAGCAGGAGGCAATATTAGCAACATGTCTTTAGCAAACAATAGAAAGTTATCCCAAGCTCTTATTCCAAAATCGAAGTCTATAATAAATGAAATAATAATGAAAAGTGCAAAACTCAAGGCTACAACTAAATTTATAAATTTTTTTCTTGTCATATTATCACCTCTCCATAAGAAATACCAGTTATAATAGCAATCATTCCAGCGACAAAAAATGCTCCAATATTCCTATAAATTGTGGCTTTCATTCCCATATACTCTTTTTCAACAGGGTAAGTAACCACACCAACAAGCATCAAAGAAGAGACAAAAGCAGCTACAACCATGTAAGGAATTCCTTTGCTAACCAATATTCCTGCTAAAGGATAAGCGATAAACCCAGGCATCATAGTGATTGAACCTATAATTAATGCTGAAATCATCCCTATAAAAATTGTATTTTGAGTTAAATAATCAATGATAAAATCTTCTGAAATCAATAAAACAAAAGCTATAATAATCAAAATCATCAAATAATTTGGCAATATTTTTAAAAATTTTTTTAAACCCATTTTCAATCCTTTAAAAGTTTTTTCTCTATCAAATATAAAAGAAAAAATTACTGCCAATCCAGCTACAATATATAACGCAACCATAAAAAATCACTCCTTATACCATACGGGGGTGGGGGATAGTTCGATAATAACTTATAATTTTGAATTAGATATAAACAACATGTAAAAATAATCTAAGGCATGAGATATAAAGTGAGAGGTAGATTTACATATGTGTTATAATATTATTAAACAAAATTAATAATTGGGGGAAAAAATGAGAGAGAAAAGCTTGAAGATTCTATTATTTATTCTATCTTTTTTTACAGCTATTAACATTTTTGGAAGCGACCTTTTAATAAAGGAAAAAGCTTCTCCTCTTTTTGATAGAATTGGAAGAGAAGAAGGTTTACTAAACCTATCCGTTTCAAATATTTTGCAGGATAGATATGGTTTTTTATGGTTTGGAACACAGGGAGGTCTTGCAAAGTATGACGGTAAAGAGATAGAAATTTTTAGGACAGACCCTTTTTCAGAAAATGGTTTGGCACATAACTTAATTCAAACTATGTACTATGATTCTGAAAATCACGAGTTGTGGATTGGAACTTATCAAGGAGTTTCAAGATATTTTATTCATGAAGACCGATTTGTCAACTATACAGTAGAAAATACTAATTTGTCAAATTCAGTAGTTGTAGCTATTGAGAAAAAAGAAAACACTTTGTGGTTTGGTACTTTAAATGGTTTGAACAAATTAAACTTGATAAATGATGAAATAACTGCATATATGGTTCCTGGGGAAGTTGTTAGAGACTTACATTATGATTCGAAAGGTAGATTGCTTGTGGGTACTTATCAAGGCTTATACGACTTTAATGAAGAAAATGACAGTTTTGATAAAATAGAAATGGATCTTCCATCACCTTTTGTTATGGTGATTAAAGAGTTTGAAAAAAACTTATTGACACTGGGTTTATGGGATGGAGGACTTTTTGAATATAATTTAGTAACAAACCAAACAAAAAATATTACTTTTGAAGATAACAGAGTTTATGCATTATATAAAACAAATGATGAAACAATATGGATAGGGACCTGGGGTGGCGGACTTTTTGCTTTAGACAAAGATGGTAAAGAATATCATTTCCCTGGTGAAAAAGAATCTGGAGACATCCCACATCCTGTTGTCTATTCATTATTTCAAGACAAAACTGGTATATTTTGGATAGGCACTAACGGTAATGGAATTGCGAAACTCAACCCAAGAAAATCGAATTATTTATTTCTTTCAAATAATCTACATGAAGATATAAAATTACCCCCAGGAAAGGTTAACTCCATTTTGAAAGACTCGAAAGGGTATTTATGGGTTGCTGTTTACAACTCTGGTATAAATAGGTACGATGAAGAAACCAACAAAATGATTCACTATACTTCTAATGGCAATAGTCAAAATTATATACCAAATAATTCCATAGTAAAAATATTTGAGACTAAAAGTGAAGAGCTTTTGTTATCTACTGGAAACGGTATATTTAAATACGATTATAAAAACAATTCTTTTGATAGGATGAATATTTTTCCTACCGGAACAATAATATATGCTATAGAGGAAGCCGATAAAGGAAATCTTTGGATAGGAACGTATTCAGAAGGCGCTTTCAAATATAATGTCAATACCGAAACACTAGTTCAATATAAATATGTAGAACATCAGGTTAGTGAATTAACAGACAACCTTGTTTTCGATATTTTAGTTGATACAAAAGATAGGGTATGGATTGGAACAAACAATGGTTTGAACTTGTTAAAACCAGGTGCAAAAGAATTTAATTTTTTTAAAGAAGTTAAAGGTGACGAGAATCAATTAGCTGTTGATACTGTTCAAGCACTTTTTGAGGACTCAAGAGGGAATATTTGGATAGGGACTAACGGAGGCGGCGTTGCTATTTACAATGAAAATGGAACTTTCATGAACCTGTCTGAAAAAGAGGGTTTATCAAGTAATTTTATTAATGGTTTTGTAGAGGGTGAATCTGGGGATATTTGGATTAGTACAAATAATGGAATATCTATTGTAAATCCAGGAAACTTTGAAATAACAATTCTTACCCCAGGAGATGGCATTGGTGCATGGGAGTTTAGCTCTGGTAGATTCCAAGATGATGAAGGCAATTTATATTTTGGAAGCAATAAAGGAGTAACAAAAATCCCTGGGTCTTTCAAAGACAGAACCTTGCCAAAACCTGAAATTTACATAACAAATGTAGAGTTATTCCAAAAGCCAATAGAAAAAGACTATTCTTTTTTCAACGGAATGGAAAGAATTTTCTCTCATTACGAAAATTCACTATCTTTTAGATATTCAGCTTTAGATTATGATTCTCCAGAAAAAATCAAATATATGCACTATTTAAAAGGATTTGATAAAACATGGATCAACAGTGGAGAAAGAGATTATATCACTTATTCTAATTTACCATTTGGGAATTATGAATTCTTAGTTTATGCGAAAACAATGAGAGGGGTAATTTCAGATACAGTAAGCTTCAAATTTAAAATTGAAAAGCCTTGGTATAGAACGTACTTAGCTTATTTCATGTATATAATTTCTTTTTTGCTTGTGATATATGGCTTTTTCAAAGTTTGGGAAGCTCGGCTATTAAACGAGAAAAATTCTGAATTAGCGGATATGAATATTCAGCTTGAAACAGCTAATAAAAATTTAGAAGATCTTTCAATAACAGATTCATTAACGGGTGTTTATAATAGAAGGTATTTTGATAGCTTAATAGATGAATATTTGAATCTTTCTAAAAGAGGGAATGATAATATCTCTCTGATTATGATGGACTTAGATGACTTTAAAGAGATAAACGATACATATGGACATCTTGCTGGAGATTATATACTAAAAGATCTTGCAGAAGCTATAAAATCATCATTAAAAAGAAGCACTGATTACGTTTCAAGATATGGTGGAGATGAGTTTGTAATTTTACTCTATGATACCGACGAAGAAGGCACAAAGAAAATAGCAAATATGATAAAACATTCAGTTTCTAAGCTTAGAATAAGAAAAGATTTTACTAATAATAATGTAGAGATAACTGTTAGTATAGGAATATATAGTGCTGTGCCTGAAGTTGATACCAAAAAAGACGAAATAATTAAAAAAGCTGATAAGGCACTTTACTCAGCAAAAGAAAATGGTAAAAACCAAATACAGGTATATAAACAATAAAACAACCACATATGTGGTTGTTTTATTTTGGTGGTGGAGTCGATGGGACTTGAACCCACGGCCTCTACCGTGCCACGGTAGCGCTCTCCCAATTGAGCTACGACCCCAATTCTAAAATATTATATATCTATAATTTTTATTTGTCAATAGTAAAAATCACGAAGTGATTTTTGTTGGAAGAATGATGTTGAAGGTTGGAAGAAAAAAACATTGTTAAACGTCTAAAATAATACAAAAACCAACAACCTCCATCCTCCAACTAACAACAAAATAAATTGCAAAGCAATTTATTTTACAATTAATGTATAATGGTTATAGAATAAAACAAGAGGTGATTTAATGAGATACTTTGAATATTTGTTTTCAATAAATAAAAAAATTGAAGACGATTTAATAGAAGTTTTTTTCGATAACAATTTTAAAGATTATTATATCGATGAAGACATTAAAAATGGCATTACAACTTTAAAAATGTATATATCAGCAGAAGATCCAGATGAAAAATTTGTTAATATTTTAATGGAAAAGTTTAGGTTAGAGCTGCTATCAAAAGAATTGGTTATGGAAAGGGAGTGGCTTAGAACATGGCTAGACACCCTTTCACCTTTTGAACTTATAGAAGGTATTTGGATAAACCCTTTTCCGGAAGAGCCTTTTGAAAAAGAAAATGCAGAAGTGTTACACATTGTACCCGGAAGTGCTTTTGGTACAGGGCTACACCCAACAACTAAACTTGCGTCAAAAATGTTGAAGAAAATTAATTTAAAAAATAAAACTGTTTTAGATATAGGCTGTGGAACTGGAATTTTATCTATGGTTTCAAAGTTAATGGGTGCGTCAGAAGTCAAAGGATATGACTATGATAAAATTGCAGTTGAAAAAGCGAGAGATACTGTGAGAATGAATAATATGGACATTAAAATAGGAGTTTCTGATTTTTTAAACGATGTGGAAGTTTATAAACCAGATGTTTTGGTATCTAACATGGTTGCTGAATTGTTGATAGATCTTATGAATCATAAAAATTTTGATAAATTTATAACTGAAAAAACAGAAATAATTTTTTCTGGAATCATTTTCCACAAAGAAAAAATAGTCATTGAAAAAGCTAAAGAAAAAGGCCTTGAACTCAAAGATAGAATGGAGGAGGATTCATGGAAAGCTTTGAAATTTCAGAAAAAAATCTAAAAATAATTGAAAAACAGATGGGAAGAAAAATGAGCAACAAAATGGAGGTATCTTCTTTTTGTAAATATGGTTATCCAACGACAATAAAAAATTATCCTATTATGAACAGGAAACCTTTTCCAACCATGTATTGGTTAACATGTCCATATTTAAACGAAGAAATATCTCGGCTGGAATCCCAAAATTTTATAGATAAAATACAAAATAAAATAGATGAAAACGAAGAGATGTTACATGAATTGAAAAATGCGCATAAAAGTGAAATAAAACATAGGCTGGACATAATAAAAGACGAAATAGAAGAACTTCCATATCCAATGCAAAAAGCTCTTAAAGAAAAAGGCATTGGCGGTATTTCTGATTTTAAATATGTAAAATGTTTACATTTACACTTTGCTTCATATATTTCTGGTAATGACAACCCAATTGGCAGAGAAGTAGATCAACTATTGGAAAAAAGGTATTGCAATAGTTGCGTATGTTGTGATTTTGAAAAATAAGGAATGATTTTAATGATTAAAAGAGATGTGATAAAAAAAGTACCAAGAAAACCTGGTGTATATATCTTTAAAAACAGCAAGGGTCAACCGATTTATGTCGGTAAGGCAAAAAATCTTAAAAGCAGACTTTCTTCATATTTTAACCCGTCAAATCAATTAAAATACGAAAAAGTTTTGAGTATAATAAAAAATGCTGAATATTTGGACTATTTACTTGCTTCGAGCGAAGATGAAGCATTCATCCTTGAAGCAAATATGATTTATACACATAAACCAAAATACAACATCCTTTTGAAAGATACAAGAGTGTATCCATATATTCTTATAACAGACGAAAAATATCCTACAATTAAATACGTGAGAACAAAAAAAGAGGCAAAGGGTAAGTATTTTGGGCCTTATCCAAATGTTAGATTTGTAAAAGATGTTATAGAAGTTCTTCAAAGGGTTTATAAAGTGAGAAGTTGTGATAGAAATATGGATAAAAAATCAAAACCTTGCTTTTTATACCATTTGGGCATGTGTTATGGACCTTGCTACAAAGATGTTGACCTTAAATTATATAGAGATTCTGTTAATGAAGTTTTGGAATTTCTCAACGGAAGAGTTGAAAAAGTCAAATCCTATCTTGAAAAAGCCATGAAAGAATATTCAGATATTTTGAATTTTGAAAAAGCTGCTCAAATGAGAGATACACACAAAAAGTTGGACAAGCTTTTTGTGAAGTTGGGAGTGGAATTCAAAACAAATAGAAACATAGACGTAATCATGTACGAAGAGCCTATATTCTTATTACTGAAAATTAGGTCGGGTTACATGGTTTCTAAGCTAACATTTACTTTGGATAGTACTTTAGAAGAGTTTCTTCACCAATTTTATGTAGTTAGAAAAAATGAAGTTCCTTCAAACATATATACTATGTATGATGAAGAAATATCGCCTCAAATACAATCATACCTTAAAAAAAATGGTATGAAATCAATGATGAAAATGAGTAGAAATTCCACAATTTTCAAATTTGGATTTAAAAATTTAGACGATGAGATTAAAAGATATACGGACCTTGGTAATACTTTGAAACAAGCAAAAGATATTTTAAATCTAAAGAAAGTTCCAAAAAAGATAGAGGGAATAGATATCTCACATCTCCAAGGTTTATACACTGTTGCATCATTGGTAAATTTTGAAGATGGAAAGCCAAACAAAGAAGGGTATCGAAGGTATAGGTTGGATGAATTCAAAGAACCAAATGATTTTGAAAGTATAAGAACTGTTGTTAGGAGAAGGTATAAAAAACACGATCTTCCAGATTTGTTGTTTATTGATGGAGGAAAAGGACAAGTTAATTCAGCTGTTCAAGCTTTAGAAGAACTCGGATATGATTTGAAAGATGTCGACGTTGTGGGTATTGCGAAAGAAGACGAAAGAGTCGTTTTCCCAGGAGAAATGCCTGATCTACATTTGAATTTGGATAATCCAGTATTAAGACTTTTAATTTTTGTAAGAGATGAAACCCACAGGTTTGCAATAGGTTTTAATAGGCAGCTTAGATCAAAAAGATATGAAAAAACAAAATTAGACGAGGTCCCAGGAATAGGGCCAAAAAGAAAAAAACAGTTGATAAATGAATATGGCAGCTTGAACAACATTTTAAAAGCTCCAACAGAGGAAATAGCTAAAGTAATAAACAGCGAAAAGGTTGCTAAGAAGATCAAACAAGTATTGGGGGAAAAATAATGAAAGATGAATTTATTTTAGATGGTGCAAGCTACTTAAAAAAATACAAAGATAAAATAGCAGATGAATTCGATCATTTTTACTCAGTTTGGGTATATGATAAGTACGAAAAATTTCCAGTTCTTTCTTATTTTACAGATCAAGAAGGAAGGGTTATAAGAGCTCTTACACCAGAAACTCCAAGCAAGGTAATGAGTAGCTTATACCCAAAACAAGTTGAATATGAAAATGAACTGAAAGAGGAGTACAAGAAAATAGCCGAAGAAAAAGGCTTTGTAGTTGAACCTATAGTGAAATCATCTATTGTGCAATCACCTTTTAAAGTATGTGCTTACAAATTATCTGGTGACGAGAGACTCATAAAAAAGCTTCTTTTCTCTGAAAAAATAAAAGGTCTAAACTACTTTTCTTTAAGTGAAAAAATAACTGATGAAATTTTTGAATTCATCTTAAACAATTACAAAAAGTATGACGAAGGTATATTTTATTTCCCTTATATGAACGAGATACACCTTTTTATGAAATTGCCAGAAGGGGTCCCAACTGAATGGAAATCTCTTTATATAGATATAGCCCGAGTGTTAAAAACAAAACTTATAGAAAAATATGATTTTGTTGAAAGTTCATATAAATTACCTGAAATGGGAATAAAAGATCATGCGTTATGTGTTTTAAAAATTCCTACAAATAAAATTTTGGATCTTGATTTTAAAAATATTTACCAACAATTTTTAAAAAAAATAGAAAAACAGATAGAGGAGATAAGATCTCTCGAAATATGAGGTGAGTTCAAATGGCTAAAATAAAAGTGGAAAACAACAATTTAGAAACTATTGAAACGAAGAGGGGTCAAGTGAGATTTAACAAAATGACCACTCCTGGTTCAGTTGTTTTCGATTTATTTTTTGGTACTTTAAATATAATAATCTCTGTTATAATAATGTCTTTATCCGTGGTTGTTTACTTGTTTAAAGATGAAATACAGAGTGTAATAGGAGATCAGTTTGCATTAAACACTATGCCCCTATTTTATATAACTATTCCAATTCTTTTATTTGGTATTTTACTGCATATCTACTCCATTGAAAGAATAGCCCAAAGGTTTTACAAAATTTATGGACTTGTAATATTTGCTTTGGGGTTTATAAGCTTGGGTATAATAATATTTATGATTTTTAAATACTCTATAAACTGGCTTGGAATAAGCGTTTTTGGGAATACATCTTTAGGACATAACTATTTGTTCTATTTTCCATCTATATTGTATATTGTTTATTCTATTTTTATAATTTATTATTCCTTAATAATGATGAGAAGGTAAAAGAATGAAAATAGCTATGATATTCGGTACCAGACCTGAGGCAATTAAAATGGCACCTTTGTATAAACAAATGAAAAAAGAGAATATTGAAGTTGAAATAATATCAACAGGCCAGCATAAAGAAATGCTGAATCAAGTTTTCGAAATTTTTGATATAAAACCTGATTTTGATCTCAAAATTATGAGACATGATCAAAGTTTAGAAGAATTATCATCTGCTTTGATAAATAAAATAAGCCCAATATTAAAACAAAAAGAGTATGACTATATTTTTGTTCATGGAGATACAACGACTACTTTTATTGCCAGTCTTTGTGGTTTTTACAGTAAAATTCCAGTTTGCCATGTAGAAGCAGGATTGAGAACCAACGATATTTATTACCCATTCCCTGAAGAAATGAACAGAAAATTAGTTGGAACAATTGCAATGTATCACTTTGCTCCAACGGTTTTAGCAAAAGATAACCTCTTAAAAGAAGGCATTAAAGAAGATCAAATACTTATAACTGGAAATACCGTGGTGGACGCTTTAAATTGGATAATCAAAAATAAAAAATTAGAAATAAAAAATATACAAAAACAGTTTGGTCTGGAAGACAAAAAGTATATTCTTTTAACTCTTCACAGAAGAGAAAATCAGGGCGAAGTAATGATGAAAATATTATCTGGTATAAAAAAATATTTATCCGAAAATAAAGAATACCATTTAATATATCCAGTGCATCTAAACCCTAATGTCAGAAAAATAGTTAAAGAAGAATTGCAAAATGTTGAAAGGGTTATTCTTACAGACCCCCTTTCGTACATCGAATTTGTGTCTTTGATGGAAGGTAGTCATTATATAATGACAGATTCTGGTGGACTACAAGAAGAAGCACCACATATAGGCAAGCCAGTCTTGGTTTTAAGAAATGAAACAGAAAGACCAGAAGCTATAAGATCAGGAGTTGCTGAATTAGTTGGGACAGATCCAGATAAAATATATAAATCTATGAAAACTCTCAATACAGCTAAATACGACGACATGTCAGAATCAAAAAATCCTTTTGGTGATGGCAATGCTTCAAAACGAATAACAAATTTTATTAAAAATAAAAAGGTTAACAACTTCCTCGTTTAATAACCCCTTACTTAATATGGCATTAAAATTAAAAATAATTATCTGATATAATCGAAAAAAGAAAACTTATGGGGGAAAGATATGAATAAAGAAGATAAATATCTAAATATTATAGGGCTACTCATAAGATTAAGTTTGTTTTTTGCCTTATTTTTCAGTGTTTATATTGAATATCAATTTTTTCAAAGTGAATTAATAAAAAATTTTATATTATTAAGCATCCTTTTTATAAACGATTTGGTAAGATATATAAAATTCAAAAATAATAGAATATACAACATGGTTTCTTTGCTTGTTTCTATAGCACTTAGTTATTATTTGATAGTTTATGTAAATTACGAGCTTTTCGTCTACATATTTTTAACTCTTTATGAAATAACAACTTTTTTAAAGAAAAAAACCTTTTTATTCTATTTCTTTTTGCATTTATCGGCATACATACTCATTTGGTTTAACGTTTATTATGTACCAGTTTCTTCGGAAAATTCAAACGAAAAATTAGCAATAGATTTGTTAACCAACGTTTTTATTTATTTGGTAGTGTTTTTTGTGATCTTTTTAATCAAGAGAATTAATTACGAAAGAAACCAAGTCCTTGAACTTAACCAAAAACTCATAAAAACTAATTCGAAATTATCAAAATCTTTGGTAGAAATAGAAAAATTGACAATAACAAAAGAAAGAAACAGAGTTGCCCAAGAAATACACGATTCTTTGGGGCATTCAATAACTGGTTTAATAATGCATTTAGATTATTTGGAAAAAATAAATCAAAAAAAGCCAGAAGAGAATGAAAAAGTTATAAAAAAGTGTCAAGATTTATCTCGAAATGCAATGCAAGATTTGAGAAAAGCTGTTTTTGCGTTAAAAGAAAATGATGAAATGAATTCTTTGCATGAATCTGTAAAAGAGCTGATAAAAAATTTGGAAAATGAATCGATAAATATAATCTATAATAAGAAGGGTATGATTGAAAAAATACCCCCTGAACTTAAATTTATAACATACAGAATAATTCAAGAGTTGATAACAAATAGCATTAAACATGGAAAAGCAAGTGAAATTCGCCTTGAGCTGATAAACGATAAAAACTCGCAAAACTTTTACATTCTTGAGTCAGACAATGGAGTAGGATCAGACGAGATAATAGTTGGAAATGGTTTAAAAGGTATAGAAGATAGAATAAGAACTTTTAATGGAGATCTAACTATAAAAACAAAAAAGAATAAGGGTTTTAACATAAAGATATCGGTACCAATCGGAGGAATTGAAAATGATAAAAGTTATGTTGGTGGATGATCAAGATCTCATTAGAGAAGGAATAAAAATGATCTTGAGTTTGTGTGAAGAAATAGAAGTTGTGGATGAAGCCGCTAATGGCAAAGAAGCTTTTGAAAAAGTGAAAAAGAATAAAGATATTGACGTGATACTGATGGATATAAAAATGCCAGAAATGAACGGGGTTGAAGCTACAAAAAAAATAAAAGAATTGGAAAATTCTCCAAAAGTTGTGATATTGACAACCTTCAAAGATGATGAATATCTTTTTGAAGCTCTTAAAAATGGTGCAGATGGTTATATTTTAAAGGATGTTAAATCAGATGAAATAGTAGAAGCAATAAAAACAGTATATTCTGGAAACATGTTATTACGTTCAGAAATGGCAGAAAAAATTCTTAAATTCATAAACGGAATAAACAAAGAAGAAAAGAAAAAAGAAGTTTCAATATCTGGGCCATACGAATCATTAACACAAAGAGAAGTTGAAATAGCCGTTTTAATATCAGAGGGAAAATCAAACAAAGAAATAAGCGAAACTTTGTATATAACAGAAGGCACAGTAAAAAATCATTTAACAAGAATATTAGCTAAATTACAACTTAGAGACAGAACACAATTGGCTTTGTATGTTAACAAGCGCACTAATTAATAGGTGGTTCTTAAATGAAAAAAACATTAATTGTATTTTTTATAATTCTATCTATATTAACATTGTCTGAAGACTTTAGATTTTATAGAGAATACGAATTAAACAATTCAACAGATAAGAATATAAAAGTAGAAATGCTCGTTTCAAATATAATATTTGATTATTCAGCTAAAAACGAGATACAGATAAGATATAAAAATACATTAAACGAATTTCCAAATATAAACATGAATAAATATGTCAATAATACAAATATATCAGAAGATTTTATTGATTCATATAAAACTTTTTCGCTATTCAAAAGGCTGGCTTTAGGGAAAGACACCTTTGTAAAAAATTGGAATGGAGAAGGTGAATATAAATTTCTTATTGGTTATCCATTAGAAGAAGCAATATTGATAAATAACAAAGGATATATTGATTTAAAAAATATAAATATTAGAAAAAATCTAAGAGTGATAAATTTTATTGGTAACAGTTATTTAAAAAATATTACATCAAAAAACCTGCAAATAGAAAACAAAATGGGAAAGATAGATATAACAAATATATTTGTTGAAAATAAAACCTCTATTGTAAATGAAACTGGGAATATATCTATATCCAATCATGGAAATTTGATAAATGATCTCGAAATAAATTCCGAATATTCTTTGATAAGTCTTCAAGGAATAGATGCAAGGAAAATTGAAGTAATTAATAAAAAAGGAAGAATAGATATGATAATAAAAAATGTTGAAAATCTCAATATTGATATGGAAAAGGGAAACATATTTCTTAAATTATATGGAGATGATTTCAACTTAGATATTGAAACAAAAAATGGTGACATAAGAGTCTTCGGAGAAGAAAAAGATGATAAATATAAAAGTTCAAATCAAAATAATACAAACAACATAAAAGTTCGATTAGATACAGGAAATATTTATATAGACGATATATCCTATATTAATTAATTACTATCGTAATTATAATACATGACAAAAGTCATTAAAAATCCAAAAGAGTTTTGTATATTATATAAGTATACCTCAACCCTCTGAGATATATTCCCTAAATTAAGATGACTTATAAAACAAGAGCGGACATAGTCTGCTCTTGTTTTGATTTTATAGTAGAAAAATTCGATAATTTTCTCGTAATTTTAGTTTTTATTATGTTTTTTCTAAAAAATAACAACAAAAATAACTAATAAATTTCAAACAAAAATCGATTAACAATAAGTTGTAATTTTATTTACCGTACGTTCATTGACTTTGAACCCCCAAAGTGGTACAATATAACTCGGCTTTCGTAGCCAAAAGAAAATTTAAAAG
>JAALLR010000294.1_pt1 | contig 14145 bp, 11 predicted proteins | sample 7245931 | NCBI WGS metagenome assembly JAALLR01 (sample SAMN13049201, study PRJNA578106) | oil field metagenome | isolation source: filtered produced water from oil reservoir B9 | place: USA:offshore Texas | collected 2016 | reverse complement strand
CTGCGGCAGGGATGCCGTCATAGGAGCCGGTCGGCTGCTTATCTATCGACGAGTCTTAGGGCGAGTTAAACCGGAGTCCGGGAGCAAGCGTAAAGGATGAACACATATTTTCAGGGTAGTCTGCTCTTAAAAATACGCTCCGGTTTTACATTGGCGCTCCCGGACTTATGGTTCGGAAGTGCTTCAAAAATCCGGCGCATCCATTCCCTGATGAAGTGGGTTGATGTGGCAGGTGTCGTTGAGGCGACAGATCACACAGCGCTCAGGATGGAATTCGATGACATTGATGGCGCAGGTGTCCTGCTTGATCTCCCAGAAGTGGGAGTTGTCCAGGCCGAGGAAGGCCAGCAGCAGGATCTTGTTGATGACCCGGTGGCTGACGGCTACCACGTTCTGCCCCCTGTGGCGGGCGGCGATCCCTTCCAGAGCGGCCACCGCCCGCCGGCGGGCGTCGTCCAGGCCCTCTCCGCCTTCGAAGCGGACAGTGTGGGGCCGGGATGCCCACTGCCGGTAAACATCCGGGTAGCGCTCCCTGACCTCCTGATGGCTGAGGCCCTGCCAGCTCCCGTAATCCAGGTCGTTCAGTCCTTCAACGATGCCGACCGGCAGCCCGTGCGGCCCGGCAATGATGCGCGCCGTCTCCCGCGCCCTGGAGAGGGGGCCGGCATAAACCGCTGCCAGCTGCACTCCGGCCAGCGCCCGCGCCGTCAGCCGGGCCTGCTCGATCCCGCGCTCGCTTAATTCCACATCAATCCGACCCCGAAAAATCTCTTCCCGGTTCCACTTCGTTTCCCCATGCCGCACCAGGAACAGCCTCACGTCAAGACCTCCGGTTGTTAAGAGTAGGGAGAAATAAGCATCCTCCGCTTTGAGTGTATAGCAGCTGAAACGATCTGGCAATACCTGCTGCCGGAACGGCCGGATCCGGGAAGAATACCTCTCACCTCTTGCACCACAATAACACCGATATTATTAATGTTAGCGGAGTTGCCGCTTACATGCTGAAACATCACCCGAAAGGCAGGGCAGCGGCTGTGGTGCATGAACAGGCTAGCCCCGATCCTTGCTGGCAATTTTTTGCTATGATAGAATGTTATCAGGATGAGTAGTATCCCTTCCAGGAGGTGGATAGCGTGGAAATAGCAAGGATGGATGCGGCCGCCGGCGGGCTGACCTACGAGGACTTTCTGCTCTTTCCCGACGACGGGCAGCGGCACGAACTGATTGGAGGGAAGCACTTCGTGACGCCTTCACCGAGCACCATGCACCAGAGGTTTTTAAGAAATTTAGGTTTCATTCTTCATCAATTCGTTTCTGAAAAAAATTTGGGTGAGGTATTCTTTGCCCCGCTGGATGTTATCCTGTCACCCCACGACGTGGTGGAGCCTGACCTGATCTTCATCAGCAACGAGCGGATGGAACGCCTCACCGAAAAAAACGTGCAGGGCGCTCCCGATCTGGTGGTCGAGGTGATCTCCGAGTCCTCCCGCCGCCTGGACAAGAAAACAAAGAAGGCCCTCTACGAGCGTTTTGATGTCATCGAGTACTGGCTGGCCGACCCGGAACTGGGCATCTTCGAGATCTACCGGCGCAATGAAGCAAACAAACTGGTGAAAGCCGCCGAGTTTGAAGATACAGGGAAAATCACTTCCCCGCTTCTTCCCGGCCTGGCAATTGACCTGGAAACTCTATTGTAAAGCCCTGGTCGGGTAAAGCACTTCCTTTCATTCACTAAAGTTCAGCGATGAGGTCGCCCATCCGGGAAATGTATGACGCCAACGGTCTATATCAACGGTAAAAAAGTCCTTATTGGCATGCATGGCACTAAGAAAAAAGTGGATGATTCAACCTGGATCTCTTACGAGTCCGTAGATTTAAGGAATATTGATATAGATGAAGTTCCGAACATTAAAATATCCTATAATGACATGTTTTACACTGATACCGGAAAACGTGTCAGAGGCCATTAGGACGATTTCGAATTTGCAGCCACAGGTAAAAGATTAATGGCGGAAACCAGGACCATAGTAATTAACAAGAAATTAGTCTTTGATGATGGACAACAGATCACGGTAAGAGATCTGGTTATTTCACCATTTTCAACCACGCTGAATTATTCTTCAGTAAACGGGAAAGAACGCATTTCTTTTGAAATAGAAGACCAGGATGGTTACAGGCAGCAACCTAATAGTGCCCATGTTTTATCAAAAAACAGCTACAACAGATTTGAGGAAAAGTCTCTGGCAAATGCTACCAGACTGACTATCACACCGGTGCGCTTTATGCTCGAAACAGGCATTTAGGAAGCTTTCCCAGATAAAGCATTTGAAGTAATAATACCCAGGAATGATGAAAAACGATGAAGAGTAATTCCACTGCAAAAAACCGGTTCACCAATTTGTAGAGGGGAATTCATTCCTCTCTACTTTATCGTGAAATACAGCATAATTACTCTCAAATCGCTCTGGCTGGTTCCCGTCGTTGAAGATGCCGTCCCGGACGAGTGCCATGCCCGCTTCAGGCCAGCTCTAAGCGAGCGGCACGAAACCAACCATGGAAGGGAAACTCGTTCATGAAATTCCCCTTGCTCCGGGAATTTTTTTTGTGAGCGGCAGAATGCGGAAGGCGGGTTTTTCCCAGGCCGGAGCAGACCGACGGAACTTCGCATAATGAGAACCTCCACATCACACAATAAGATTACACAATAAGATGAGGAGGTCAGCCTATGCCGGTACTAAAAGACAAGGTAGCCATAGTTACGGGAGGCAGCTCCGGGATCGGGAGGAGCATCGCCCTTCTATTCGCAGAAGAGGGTGCGCGCCTGGTCGTGGCGGACATCCGGGAGAACCCCCGGGAGGGGGGCAAACCCACCCATCTGGAAATCCAGGACAAGGGTGGGCAGGCCATCTTCCAGCCGACAGACGTCAGTAAAATCGACGACCTGAAAAAGATGGTGGACAAGACCGTTGCCACCTACCAGCGCCTGGACATCCTGGTGAACAACGCCGGGATCTTCATGATGAAACCCATCACCGAGGTGACGGAGGAAGAGTACGACAGAATGATGGCCATCAACGTCAAGGGAACCTACTTCGCCGCCAAGTTTGCGGCTGAAGAGATGCTGAAGCGCGGCATTAAGGGGACGATCATCAATCTCTCCAGCATCGCCGGGATCAACGGGTTTGCAGAGGCCACAACCTACTGCACATCGAAAGGAGCGGTCACCAACCTGACAAGAGCGCTGGCAGCGGAACTGGGGCCGAAGGGGATCAGGGTCAATGCCATCAACCCCGGAGTGATCGCCACTCAGATGACCCAGGTCGATGTCCCCGTCGTTGGTAAGTTCGAAGTGCCCTTAAAGCGGGACGGAAAAACCGAAGAGATCGCCGCCTGTGCCCTCTTTCTGGCCAGCGATGCCGCCTCTTATGTCACCGGAATCAACCTGGTCGCCGACGGCGGCTACACGGCTGTCTGAGTTTAAAAGGCCACCGTCTCCGGTGGCCTTGCCCATTCTTAAAGACAGCTCTTCTTTCCTCTGCTATAAGCTTTTTCGTGCCGTGCCTCTTGCCGCCGCCGGGAGGTCTTCAACCGCTCCCTCTCCCGGAGACCGGCCTTGCAGCGGCTTTTTTAGAAGACACCAGGTTATCGTCAAACATCTAACGAGGCTTGTTCTTCAAATCATGCACAGAGTTATCTCCCCCTTAACGTCCGCCTCCTTCCCTGATCCGGTGAAGCTCCCGCAACACTGAAGTCACCGCTTCCATCCCCATAACATCTTCAAGTGCGTACTGCGCCTTCCGCCTCCAGTTGGGATAACCCTGCAGGCCGGGGACGTTCTGCGGATTCTTTTCCAGCCAGAGATCCTCCAGATTGACCAGGAGGATGCGGGCAGAGCTGGCTGCCAGGTATCTCAGGCAGGCCCGGAGTGCCCGCTCCGTTTCACCACCCTGCTTCTCCATCCAACCGCCCCGCAACAGGAAGCCCGCCAGGTTCTGGCGCCTCTCCGGACTGCTGCCCTCCCAGAAGGCGGCAAAGGGAACCATATCATGGGTATTCAGGCAGGCCAGGGCGGTGGCCGGCACTTCCCCGGGGGTCCCCCCGCTGCCGTTCAGCTGAAAGGGAAGAACATACATGCGGTAGACCCGGTGCCGCTCCATGGCGGCGCGCACCTCATCGGAGACGGTGCCCAGGTCCTCACCCACCAGGACGGTCCCATGCCTGCAGGTCTCCAGGGCGAGGATGGCGTAAAATTCCTCGGCCCGGTAGCGGACGTAAACCCCCTCTTTGGCCGGAAGCCCCTTGGGGATCCAGAAAAGCCGGTGCAGGGCCATGACATGGTCCAGGCGAAGGAACCCGGCATACCGGAGATGATGGCGCAGGCAGGAGATGAAATAGCGGTACCCCTGTTCCCTGATCCCCTCCGGGTGTAGAGGGGGGAATCCCCAGTTCTGGCCTTCCGGAAGAAAGTCGTCCGGCGGGGCGCCGACATCGGCATCTACGGCAAAGGCCTCCCGCTCCCGCCAGACATCATAGCCGAGCCTGTGGACTCCCAGGGGAAAATCCAGGTAAATCCCCATCCCTGCCTTCCGTGCCCGGCGCACCACCTCCCCCAACTGCTCCTGGGCCAGCCACTGGACGTAGAGGTGATACCGCCGGGCAGCGGGGTCATAGTCGCCATCCTGAAGCTGCCCCTCCCGCAACCGCTGCGGCCATTCCGGCCAACCGCACTTCCGGCGCTCCACCACAGCCCGAAAACGGGCGTAATCAGAGGCCTCCGGGCAGGCTCTCGTCCAGCCCTCCAGTTCGGCCCGCCTCCTGGTGCTTCCCGAGAAGAGGAAGCGCGCCAGGTGCTCCAGGATCCGCCGCTTCAAAGCCATCCCGCGGCGATAGTCCACCAGGGGGCCCTCCCGCAAACACCTCAATTCCTCCTGAAATCCCGGGGAAGCGAGAAGCTCCCGGGCCGCCGGGCTCTGCTCCAGCTCAGGAACCCTGGTCACATCCAGATAAAATTCATTCCAAAACAGGCGGCTCACCGGGGCATAGGGGCTGGGATCGAAGGGCTGCTCAAGGAAAACGGGCAACAGGGGAAGGGTGCCGACGAGCCTTCCTCCCAGCTCCCGCACCCAGCCGGCCAGGGCCTCCAGATCGCTGAAATCACCGGCACCCCAGTTCCGGCCGGAACGCAGGGCGTAAAGGGGGAGAAACACCCCCCAGACCTTTCCTCCGTCCGGTGCCAGATCGAACACCTGAGGGGGAGCGGCGATGACCAGGCTTTCGCTGCGGTCAGATGAAAAGGAGAGGGCAAACCGGTGGTACCCCGGGGGGAGAGGCGGCAGCAACACCTGCCTGGTCGTATAAGGCACCCCTTCTACCGCTGCCCGAGAGATCACAGGCAGGTCCACCAGCCGGCAGCTCCAGCTCTCCCGCTCCCCGTTTTCCAGCTCCAGTTCGCAAAGGGCCGGGGCTTCGGCCTCATCCTCCCGCAGCCTCAGCATCAGGGTCGGAGGTTCCCCTGCCAGGGCCATGGTCACCGGTTCCAGACGGCGGCGCCACCTCCCCTCCCGGCGCTCCTTGAGGGCAACAGGCACATCCTGCAGGCTTTCCAGGGGGGCTCCCAGACAGCGGAGCACCGCCAGCAGTGAGTGGGGTTCGGCTTTCCGAAGCCGGCCCGCGGTATCGTAATAAGCGATCTCCACCCCGTACTCACGGGCGAGCTGTTCCAGCAGAGACTCCGATCCTCCCGCCAACGATGCACCTCCGCTCACCGCTGCTTAACGGCCTCCTCCTGGCCGTGGAGGCCGTCGAACAATTTAAGATAGTTGAGGATATTGGTGGTAATCAGAAAGTTCTGGCGCACCTTCTCCCTTCCGGCTTCGCCCATCTCCGCGGCCAGGGTGGCGTTCCGCAAGAGGGTCAGCACCCTGTCGGCACACTCTTCCACCGTTTCCACCAGGTAGCCGTTGATGCCGTCGTCGATCTGGTGCCTGATTCCCCCGATATTCCCCCCCACCACCGGAACCCTCTTCCAAAGCGCCTCCGAAACCGTCAGCCCGAATCCCTCCCTGATCGACTTCTGAATGACCACACTGGAGGCGCTTTGAAAGGCATTCACTTCCAGGCCGCTGACCCCGTTGACGTTGGTCACCACCTTGATGTCGTAATCCTCCCCCGCTTTCCTCAAAGTTCTGTACAGGTAATCCCAGCCCTCAGGATCGTCCGTAGCCATGGATCCCACCAGGGCCAGCTGAACACTGGGGAAATCCTTTTTAACGATGCGGTAGACATCGATCACCCCTAAGGGGTCCTTCCAGGGATCGAACCGGGATATCTGCGCTATCAGCGGCCGGCCGACATCCACCCCGAACCGGCTGACGATCTCCTCAACTTTCTCCTTCTCCAGGGCTCTGTTCTTCGGACTGAGAGGGTCGATGGAAGGCGTAAAAATGGTAAGTTCGGGCAGGCTCTCATTTTCTTTGACGAAGTCGCTCATGGTGAAGATGCAGGCGTCATAATCCTTGATGTACTGGTAGATAAAATCCCAGCACTCCGGATCCGGGGTGGAGGTATCGATATGGCAGCGCCAGATCCATTTCGCCCGGCCTCCGTCGTTCCGGTGGCGGATCAGGGCTGCCGGCTGGGGATCATGAATGACGACGAAATCATAGTCCCAGTCCTTAATTGCGGCAGCGTTTTGTTCGTTGTACCTGAGGTAGAGGGCCCTGGCCTCGGGTGTCAGGGTTTCCCCCTGTCCCTGCAGGCAGTTGTGGATGATCTTCGTCACCGTGAAGAACTCATTAGACCCCTCCAGCACCCACCAGTCAATCTCCAGCCCCAGATCCCTGACCAGGGGTACCAGGGAATGGAGGATCTCGGCCACACCCCCGCCGTAAGAAGTGGCGTTGACCATGGCAATCCTCTTGCCGCTCAATCTTTTGGCATAGTACTCCAGCTGCAGCCCGGTTTCGATATCCACCAGCTCCCGGTAATCCTCATATCTCTTCGGTTCCGTTTTCACCAGCTGCACGGCCATCCTCCTTATGATTTTTATAGATGCGGTTATACTAAATCCCTGAATACGATAATCTGTTTAAGGAAGGTCATTAATAGCATGCTCAAAATGGGTGCCAGTATAATCAAGGGCGGGGTCTCTTTCAGGGTGTTCGCCTACAACAGAAAAAGGGTCGCTTTGGTCGTCCACAGAAACGGCCGGGAAGAGGTCTTCCCCATGACGGAGGAAGAACCGCACCTCTACAGCACGGTGCTGGAAGGAGCGGGTCCGGGACTGCTGTACAAGTTCCGGCTGGATGACGAGGGGGATTTCCCCGACCCCTATTCTCACTACCAGCCGGAAGGGGTGCACGGCTTCTCCCAGGTGATCGACCACAACTCCTACAGGTGGCAGGACGAAAACTGGAGGGGAAGAAACCTGGAGGAGCTGGTCATCATGGAGATCCACGTGGGCACCTTTTCCCAGGAGGGGACTTTCAAGGGGGTACTCGAACGCCTCGACTATCTCCGGGAGCTGGGCGTCAACGCCATCGAACTGATGCCCGTCGTCCAGACCCCGGGGAGATGGAACTGGGGGTACGATGGGGCCAACCTCTTCAGCGTCAACAACAACTACGGAACCCCCGACGACCTCAAGCAGCTGATCGACACCTGCCACCGGGAGCAGATCGCCGTCATCCTGGATGTGGTCTACAACCACTTCGGACCCGAGGGGAATTACATCCCCGTCTACGGCCCCTATCTTACAGATAAATACCAAACCCCCTGGGGACCGGCGGTCAACTACGACGACCGCTACAGCAGGTACACCAGAAAAATGGTCCTGGACAACATTCGCTACTGGCTGGAGGATTATCACATCGACGGGCTGCGACTGGATGCCGTCCATGCCATCAAGGACAACAGCCCCATCCACATCCTCCAGGAGATCGCCCTCACCGTCAGAAATCTGAGCCTCAAGCAAAACCGCCGCAAGTTCGTCATCGCCGAAAGTGACGCCAACGACTCCCGCCTGATCAACCCCCTGGATAGGGGGGGATACGGCATGGACGCCCAGTGGATGGACGACTTCCACCACTGCATTCACACGGTGCTGACCGGAGAGCACCAGGGCTACTACATCGACTACGGATGGCCGGAATACCTGGAGAAGGTCTTTAAGAACTACCTCTACACCGGACAGTACTCCCGCTACTGGGGGAAAAAGCGGGGGACAGACGGCTCCCGGAATCCGGGGAGGCAGTTTGTGGTGGCCATTCAAAACCACGACCAAGTGGGCAACAGAGGCTGGGGGGAACGGCTGGCAGCACTGGTGGACTTCCCCTATCTCAAGGCCGCCGCCGGCCTGCTGTTTTTCGCCCCCTATGTACCGCTGATCTTTATGGGAGAGGAATACGGGGAGAAGAACCCCTTCCTCTTCTTCACAGACTATCAGGACCCCGAGCTGAAGAGGAACATTTCCCTGGGGAGAAAGGAAGAATTCAAGAAATTCGGGTGGCAGGAGATCCCCGATCCCCAGGACCCGGCCACCTTTTACCGGTCGCGGCTCACCCCCCGACGGCTGTGGCGGGAGGAAAACCGCCGGCTGTTCCGCTATTACCGGGATCTGATCGCCCTTCGGCTCTCTCACCCCGTCCTCAGAGAGCCGGACAAACGCAACCTGGAGATCAAAGTGGACGGCGCCAGCCGTCTGGTGGTGATTGCCAGGTGGAGGGAGGGGGTCAGGCTCACCGGGCTGTTCAACCTGGGAGACAGGGTCATCCCCATCGAGGGTTTTCAAGGAAGAGAGATCTTCAATTCGGAGTGGAGAGCCTACGGCGGGGAAGAGGAAGGAGAGAGCCGGTCCCTGAAGAAGGGGCAGGTGGTGATTTTGGAATCCTAACGGACTCCCACCGGCTCCGCCTTGAAGTACTCCTCAACCTGCCTACTGTCCATCGAGTCGATCCTGTCGATCATCTCCGGGAACAACGGCGGGTAGATGTCGTACAGGTAATGGTACATCTTCTCCACCAGGAAGTCGGCGTTCCCGCTTTCAGCCCAGATTCTTTGAATTTTATCGGTTGCCATATAAACCGCCTGGGAGTACTCCTGTAGCAGCCTCAGGAAGCTGTAGAGGTCATGGGGTGTCCTCCGGTAGACCTGGTACAGCTCTCTCGCTTTTTTTAGGGCCACCCTTTTCCATTTCTCTATTTCCGGGAACAGGGCATAGGCACCAGAGAGGTCCACCTCCTGCTCCCGGGCCAGTTCATCCAGGCCATAACGCAGATAGGCCACCCTGTTGTCGATGAAGACGCGCAGGGTCTCACAGAGCCCCACAAAATTACGGGGGTCGATCTCCTTCAGGTCCCCGTTCAACAGTGCGGGGGTATGTTCCTCAAGCCTGCGCAGCAGAACAGAACAGAGCAGATATCCCTTAAGGCAGGGCCGCTTCTGTCTCCCCTCCGTCGGCACCCAACCCCAGTTACAGGCTCTTTTCATCAATCTCAGATAGAGAACCGCCTGAGAGTCCGGGCTCTCCCGGGCCAGGTCGTAACCGGTTTCCCCGAGCCGCTCCACACTGACCGGAACGTTGGTGTTGATGGCGAAGTTGTCCAGAAGGGTATCGAAGATACCGCAATAATACTTCCCGTTCTCCCAGAAAATCAGGGGGTGGTCGTAGAGACCCGTCTTGCGGATGTCGTAGCGGCCGGTACCGGTCACTCCCAGAGGCGGGTAATGGCCGTCCGCCCTGAGCACCAGCCTGATCTCCGGAACCCAGCAGATCTGATGAAATTTGACTTCAGGGAGCTTGTCCACTCCGTCGGGAATGACTACCTCCTCCAGGTACTGGTCCGGAGTTACAAAATGAACCCGGTAGTCCCGTTCCTCCTGGAGCAGTTTTTTCCAGGAATGTTCCATGATCTGTAGAGCAACATCCCCAAAATCCATCAACTCCAGGTCCTGGATGTACACCAGCACTCCCCGGTCAGGGGCATTCTCCAATTCCCGGCGCAGGACCCCCAGATAAAGCTCTACCCCTTCTTCAAAGCTGATGGGGAAACTCTCCCGTTCCCCTTTCTGGTACTCGTTGTCGAACACCGGAAAATCCCCCAGAAGATACCCCTGGCTTTTCACCTCATCCCTCTTCATTCTGGTAATGGGACGCCAGATCTCCTGGGAAATGGGAAAGTTGCGGGGGAGAGCGATAATCCTTTTGCGACCGGCTCTGATCAGGAAGGGTCTGTAAGTATAGTCCCCCTCACCTATCACTTCAAAGGGAACCTTATCCTCCCTCAGATGGGGGAAGATCACATAGTCGATATTCGCCTCGGCGATTGCCCCCATTTTATCATAGCTTAAGGAGGCCTCCGTGGGGAAAAGTCCGTTGTAACGGGGGTAGGGAACCCCCATATGGTTGTGCAGGTACTCCCGGTTCCAGACGATCTCCTGGGTGAGTTCTTCAGGACGGAGTAAAGATACATTGGTATGATGGGCATGCCCGTAGATAGGGTAGAACCTTCCCCGCCGGTAATCCCTTTTCAACCTCTCAAAGGTCTCGGGTATTACCTGTTTAATCTGAACCAGAAGTTCGTTGGTAAATTCAACGCAGAGCGGCGCATCCAGCGCATCGCCGAAGCGGCTGCAGAGGGCGTAGATATCCCGCCCCTCCTCCCGTCTTTTCTTGATATAGTTGGTCTCCATCATGGATACCTTCATCGGGTTGTCCTCCTCCAGGTAGGAGAGCAGGGTCTCCGGGAGATCCCAGAGCAATTCGTGGGCGTGGAAGGCGAGAATCACGTAGACATCTTTCATGACCAGACCTCCTGTTTAGTGTAATTGTTCCGGAATGTACTTGTAGATGAAACCGCTGTAAGGGGGAAGAACGAATTCCGGAAGGATCCCCCCATCAAGGAGAACGCTGTCCGGATCCTGCGGGTCTTTGGTTCCTTCCGGCGGCAGGTCGTTGACATTTTCGATATCCGCCAGTTTCACCCACCGCCCCGGTGTACGGAAGTCCACCTCCACGGGAACCTCGTGAGCCTCGAAGTTCAGCATCACCAGCATCCTTTCGTGGGGCGCCCCGTTGTCAAAAACCCTCCAGCCGATCACTCTCTTGCCCTTTCCTCTCCTTTCATCCAGCCAGGGGCCGAGGACCCAGGCAAAGGTTCCCTCCTCAACGGGGTTATACCCGCTCAGTTTCAGCCCCCGATACCGCTTACGAAGACGGATGAGCCCTCTCGTCCAGTTGTAGAAGCGGTTGGTGGCCTCCGAATACTTGACCCACTCCACCTTGATCCTGTTCCTTTCCCTTTCGATACCGAATTCCTGTCCCATGTAGATCATGGGCTGCCCCAGGGCGACCATCGTCGCCATCAAACCGAGGCGGGCCTTGCGGTCCTTAAGCACGGGATCCGTAATGCCGTTGGTGGCCACCTCAAACTGCACGCTGTTCTCATCGTGGCTCTCACAAAAGTTGATGGCGTTGTTGGTGTGGGCGGCATAGCTCTCCTTGCTGAAATAGAAAGGAACACCCAGGTTCTCCACGCCGTTCCCCACCCCCTCGAAAACCCCCTCCCGCAGCAGGGCCTTGATCTTGTCGTGGAAGATATTCGACCACTGGGCATACCCGTTGTAGCCTTCCAGGTTGATGTCCTGCTCGTTGGGCAGGTTTTCGGCGATCAGGATGGCATCCGGCTTGAACCCCGAATCCTTAATCTCATGCGCCAGCCGGTGCAGCAGCTTATGGTTCAGGAAATAGCTGTGGGTGGCGTCGAAACGAAAGCCGTCGATGTGGTACTCCTTGATCAGCATCTTGCAGGCATCGATGAGCATGTTGTCCACCTCATCCTTCCCCGTCGCCACCCTGTTCCCCCACATGGTCTTCCCCTCGAAGTAGAACCCCCCGTCACCGGAGCCGTCGTCGATCAGGTTCCACAAAGGGTTGAAGTCGTTGGAGGTGTGGTTGTAAACCTGATCGGTGATCACCGCCAGCCCGTGCCGATGGGCTTCGTCCACCATCTCCCGGAAGTCGTCGGGGGTACCGAAATCCTTTTCAATGGCCATAAAGGTGCACGGTTCGTAACCCAAACCGCGCTTCATGGGCACCTCGGCGGTGGGCATCAGGGCCAGTGCGGTTACCCCCAGCTTTTCAAAATAGCCTTCCCTGATGCGGGCGGTTACCCCCTTAAAGGTCCCCTGGATCTCCTCGGGTATATCCGGGTCGTTATCGGTAAAGCCGTAGATATTCAGCTCGTAGAGAATCAGATCGCTGACATCGGGGGTCTTCCAGTCCTGGTCGGTCCAGCGAAACTTTGTTGGATCGACCACCACGGAGTTCCGGTACTTATAGTCATCACTGTAGAGCCTGGTATAGGGATCGGGAACATAGCGCTCCACATCCGTGCACCCGCCCTGGACGTAGAACTTGTATTCAATGGGAAATTCCAGCACCGGTGGGTTGATCCGCGCCAGCCAGATGTTGGGCTGGTAGTAGAAGCCGCGGTAAAGCCCCATCTCGATAAACTGCTCCTCTTTGGGATAGGGATGGCCGGGGCACTGCCACTCGTTAAAGTTCCCCACCAGATAGACCCTGGCCGCACGGGGGTGAAAGAAGCCGAAAAGGATCGAGCCGTCTTTGAGGATGTTCGCTCCCAGCATGGAGGGTATCCCCAGGCCGGAAACATCGGTGGTGGGAAAGTAATAATTTTCTTCAGGGATCAGGTGTTTGATGCTGCGGTAGTAGTCCTTGACGTTACCCTGGGGTTCCGCCGGACGAACATTGTAGACGTTGTGCCTGTTGGCCATCGTCCAGATCTCGTCCCCCAGACTCCTGTGAAAGGTCCTGCCGAACTGCTGCCGTTCCCAGCGCACCTTCTTTCCCCGGCCGTCTTTAAAGATAAAGCGGAAATCGCTGCGGTTGTAGTACAGGTCGTAATAGACCCCGAAGTCATCCCTGCCGCTGGGCATAATTTCCTTCTCCAGGGTGGCCCCGTCGCTCACCCAGACCCACAGCACCGGCTCCAGAAAACCGTTCTTGTTGTCGTAATGAATCCTGACCTTGTACCTCATCTCTACCGACCTTTTTTTCCTTATTGTTTGCAACAGTACAGGTATTATGCAGATCACAAACCGGTTAACAAACGCCCACCGGCATCCGAGAGGCCGGCCCTTCAGGCTGTGCCGGATCTCACCGGAGCAATCGCCATCCAACGAACGACCACCTTCGCCGGAACCAGGAGCGGTTGCCGGGAGTGAGAGGGAAACCGCCGGCAGGCAGTGGTGACACCATCCCTTTAGCCGCGGCAGGTGCGGACCGCCTCCTTCAACTCCCGCACCAGGCCGGATACCCTTTCCAGCAGCAGCGGCGGCTGCGTCGCATATTCCTCCACAAGACGGACGATGGCGCTCCCCACGATCACCGCATCCGCCAGCCGGGCCATCAGGGCCGCCTGCCGGGGACCGGAAACTCCGAAGCCAATGCCCAGCGGCAGCCGGCAACACCTCCGCACCCTCTCTATGAACTGCACGATGCCGGGCGGTATCTCTTCCCGCATTCCGGTCACACCAGTCAGAGAGACGCAGTAGATAAACCCTCCGGCCACCCGGTCGGCCTCTTCCAGCCGCCTTTCGGTGGTCGTAGGGGCCACCAGGGGAACCAGGTGCAGCCCCGATCTGCCCAACTCATCGAGCAGCGGGCGGCTCTCCTCCAGGGGCAGGTCGGGGACGATGAAGCCGTCCACACCCGCCGCCCCTGCCTCGGCAGCGATCCGCCTCAGCCCGTACTGGAGCACCGGGTTGTAATAGGTCATCAGAAGCAGGGGGATCTCCGTCCGCCGGCGCAGCTCCCGCACCATCATCAATATCCCCTCCAGGTTGGTGCCGCCGTTCAGGGAGCGCTGTGATGCCCGCTGGATTACCGGCCCGTCGGCCAGGGGATCGGAAAAGGGCACACCCAGCTCCACCATGTCCGCACCCGCCTCCTCCATGGCCAGCACCAGCCTGGAGGTTGTTTCCAGGTCGGGGTCCCCTGCCGTAATAAAGGTGATCAGGCCCTTTTCACCGCTCCGGCGCAGCCGCCGCAGCCGGGCATCGATGCGGTTCTCCTGCATATCTTGCCCTTCCCCCCTATACCCTGTCGGTAAAGCCCTCTCCCGAACG
>JAALLR010000292.1_pt1 | contig 14191 bp, 15 predicted proteins | sample 7245931 | NCBI WGS metagenome assembly JAALLR01 (sample SAMN13049201, study PRJNA578106) | oil field metagenome | isolation source: filtered produced water from oil reservoir B9 | place: USA:offshore Texas | collected 2016 | reverse complement strand
AACGAAGGAACAACAACGATTCAGAGTAAAATTAATGTTCCAGTAACAATAGATTTTGGAGATAATGTATATAATTCAGAATCAAAAGTATACATCGAAGAGAATAATATTTTAAACGACTTTTATAACAATATAATAATCAGTTTTGAAATAGAAAATACTGGCAACTCATCTGTTCATTATGATATCCATATAAAAAAATGGAATTCTATTACAAATAGTCAGGTTGGGGACACAATCATAGTAAAACCCAAACAAAAGCTATTACCTGAACAAACAAACGAATTCACAAAGAAATTAGTTACTGAATTGGGAGTAGATAAAATTCTAATAGCGGTTGTTACAAGAAAAGGTACTGCTTCCAACGAGATAATCAAAGTTGATAATTACTCACTAAATATAGATAGATAAAATAAGAAAGGTGGTTAAAAGTTGAAAAAAGTTCTACTATTAATTATAGTTGTCTTTTCATCCTCTTTTTACTTTTCAAATATTCACTTAAATTTTAACAAAGCACCGCTTGAAGAAGTACTAGAAAAACTTGAGGAAGTTAGTAGAAGCACTATTCTAACAAAAGCCGATACTTCAGATAAAATTACTAAGGAAATAAATACATTAGATTTGGAAAGCGCCTTAGATATTGTCTTATATTCTACCGACTATGAATACAAAAAAATAGGAAATAATTTGTATTTGGTGGGAGATTTCGATTTAATAATTCAAGGATCAGTACAAAATGCTACAGAGATTAACTTCAAAAGTTTAGAAATAACAAAAATATCAAAAATTTTGATGCTTTTAAACCAAAGGGTCAGAACAGTCCCCAACTCGAATGGTATAATCTTGTTTGGTAAAGACGAATTGTCGTACGAAATGTTAAATTTCTTCAATTTTTTGGATGAAAACGCAGGAGAAAACAAAGTAATCACCTATTCATCTTCACATCAAATTTCAAAAAATCTCTATGATTACTTAATCGGCTTAGAAAAAAACTATGGCGACTCTCCACTTAAAAGCAAGGATGCAATCGGATTCTTAGAATCAAATTTTTCGCTCCTTACGGATCTAGAAAAAGTTGAATTTTATGAGGTCCTTGATATAAACGAAGCAGATGTTAATTTTAAAGAAAATATTAACAATTATTATTTGATAAAAAAAGATGAAGAATACCGTGTTTTAGTTACATCTACGTTTAATCTAGAAAACCTAACAGTCGAAGAAAAAACAAAAAATGTCTCAAATTTAAAAACCAACCTCGGAGTAAGTTATCAATTTGATTCTAACGAGATTATATCCAGTATTTCTTTGCAGTTCAACAAGTCTTACTTTAAAATCTCCTCCAACTTCAATAACAACTTTAAATTTACCTATAAAACAACCTTGAATGATCGTGTTAGAATTGGAGCTATACTGAAAAATAAAGAAGATCTGATTAATGTATCTTTTTTATTAGACGATTACGAAAATTTCAATAATTTTGGTTTATACGGTATACTTCAGGTAAACAGTCAGATAGAAGATCTAAATAGTATTTTAGTAGATATAAACGAATTAAGCTACGATTTAATGGCTGCAAAAATTTATAGCATTGGAGAAAAACAAACCTCTGAATTCTCTTTATATCCAGGATTTGGTCTCTCAATAAGTAAAGAAGATCAAGCATCTATATATCTTAATTTCGGATCTCAGTACGCTTTTCCTTTTCAAAAAAGCAAGGTTTTGCTTTCTTACTTATTTCATAAACACTTACACACTATAAGTTTATCAGCTGAATTTTAACCGTGGTGAGCAGCAGGGTGAAACCATTATTCAACCTTCCTTAGAGGGTGAGCTGCGGGGCGAAGGGGCGCTATTAAAGTTTTTAAAGACATTAATTTCAACTTTGGGGAGGATTACAAATGTTTAGAATTCTAGTAGTAGAAGATGATAGATCCATCTCAAGGCTTTTAGAGTTGGAACTAACCCACGCAGGCTATAACGTGAAAATAGCAAAAGATGGAGATGAGGCATTAAAATTTTATGAAAATTTTAAGCCTGATATTATATTATTGGATATAATGTTGCCCATAAGAGATGGATTTGAGGTGGCTGAGGCAATTAGAGATTACGACAGTGATATTGGAATAATAATGATCACAGCCAGAGGAGAGTTAGAAAGCAAAGTTAAAGGTTTAAAAAACGCTGATGATTATGTGGTTAAACCCTTTGAAATAGAAGAAATTTTGGCAAGAATAGAAGCTCTATTAAAAAGGATGGGGAAAACTAAAGAACTGATAAAAGTCGGAGACATAGAGATTTACCCTCAAAACATGGAAGTTCTTGTGAATAAAAAAAATGTTCACTTGAGTCTTACGGAATTCAATATACTCAAACTACTTGCTCTGAATAAAAATATAGTTGTCTCAAAAGAAAAAATCTTGGAAGAGATTTGGGGATACTACGATGAAGAAAACAACAACTTAGTTGAAGTATACATCAACTATTTAAGAAAAAAATTGAAAAATTCCGCACAAAATATAGAAACTGTGAGAGGTGTTGGCTACGTTATTAGGGAGAAAAAAAGTAAAACATAGTGCAATTTTTAGGCAAACAATAGTTTTCACAGCCATTACTATGAGTATCGTATTGGCGATTGTTGGCCTAGTGAGGATCGTTTTTGTACAATTCACACTTCAAAGTTACAACGACATGTATATAGCACAATTAAATGTAAGTGGGTTGAACAGAGAAAATGCTAAAAATCCTCAAGATCCTATTGAATTGCTTTACCAAATTATGCAGGATTCAAGTGTATTGAGGAGAAGTTTATTATCAAACAGGATAGTCATTCTAGATGGACAATTGATTTCAGACCCATATGGTTTGATAAAGGAGAATTTCAAAATTCCTAGGTTACCGTATCTTTATGAATCTGATGGTATGTATTACATCTTTGCAGGTGTTCCAATATTTGGCTCATCTCTTTTAATCGTCGGTGGACCATCTCTCGAACTAACAGCGCTTTTAAAAAACTTTGAAAAAGCAGTTTTTGTCATAATAACGGTTGGTTTTTTTATATCATTGTTAGTATCTTATTTTTTAGCAAAAAGTACTCTCAAACCTGTAGTCAAAATGGCAGAACAAATATCTGAAATAGATGCCAATACCATAGATAAGAGGATATCCGAACAGAAATCTCAAGAATTTGATATCTTTGCAAAAAAATTAAATTCAATGTTGGACAGAATCGAAAATGCTTTTGAGATACAAAATCAATTCGTTTCCGACGTTTCGCATGAGTTGAGAACACCTTTAACTTCTATAAATGGTTACATTAAAATGCTAAAAAGATGGGGGAAAGATGATCCCAAAATTATGGAAGAATCGCTTAAAAGTATAGAAGCATCAAACGAATATTTAAGGGACCTAGTCGAAAAACTCTTGCTTCTAACTAAGAACGATTATCAAATCAAAAAAGAAAGTATCGACATCAAAAACGTAGTAGAAGAAACTCTGAATCTTTTTAAATTAGAATTGAATGAATTCAAAATAGATATACAAGGAGAAAATTTCACAGTAAACAGTTCTAATGAATATCTCTCTTTAATCCTCAAAATTTTCATTGAAAACGCAATAAAATACTCATCAAATCAAAAAGAAATAACAATAAAATTAGACCCAGATCAAAAGAGTATAAGTATACAAGACCATGGTATTGGTATTGAACAAACAAAATTAAAAAACATCTTTGAAAGGTTTTACAAAGTGGACTCTTCTCGAAGCGATAAAGGCCATGGATTAGGATTATCAATAGCAAAAAAACTAGCTGATGCTTTAGACATTGAATTAAAAGCTTATTCTGAATTAGGTAAAGGTAGTACTTTTACCTTGATTTTTTCGAATCAAATTTAAGGAGGAATAAAACGTGATTTATTTTGACAACAATGCAACCACTCCGGTTGAGAGCGAGGTTGCTGATTTGATTTTGAAATATATGACAAAATACTATGCAAATCCTAACTCTATTCATCAATTTGGAGTAAATATTGAAAACGATTTAGAAGAAGCAAGAGAACAAATTTCCGATGTGTTTAAAGTTTTACCCACGGAGATCTTTTTCACCTCTTGTGCTACTGAATCAATAAATTGGGTTTTAAAAGGAGTTGCAAAAGCTAACAAAAATAGGGGCAAACACATTATAACCTCGACCATAGAGCATTCTGCCGTTATTAACACACTCAAACAACTAGAAAGGGAGGATTTCGAGGTATCCTATATAAATGTGAATGATAAAGGAGTAATAGATTTAAATGAATTGTCAAAAAACATAAGACATGATACCATACTAGTTAGCTTAATGGCTGCAAATAACGAAGTTGGTACCTTAGAACCTGTTGAAGATGCATACAAACTCATAAAAGAAAAAAATGAAGAAACATACTTCCATATTGATGCTGTACAAGCTATTGGTAAGATACCCTTTGATTTGGATAGATATAAATGTGATTTCGCTTCCTTTTCTGCCCATAAATTTCATGGCCCAAAAGGCGTAGGTATTTTTTACAAACGTAGAGGAACAAGAATATTTCCCTTCATAACAGGTGGTTCCCAAGAAAATGGGATGCGAGCAGGGACACAAAATGTACCAGGAATCATTGGCACGGCTATGGCTTTGAAAAAATCGACCGAAAATCTTGATAAGATGAATTCAAATATAAAAAATATCAGGGATCATCTAGCAGAAGAATTATTAAGTATGGGAGCAAAGATAGTCACTCCCATAAAAAATTCTGTTCCAAATACGTTAGCTTTTTTCTTTCCTAATGTAAGAGGAGATATTATTGTAAACGCCCTCTCAGAAGAAGAAATTTATGTATCAACCACATCGGCTTGTTCAAGTAAGATTAAATCTTTTAGTAGAGTAATGGAAAGTATGGGATACAAAAATGACGAGGCAAGTGGTATGATCCGAATTAGCTTATCTCACTTGAATAATGACAATGAGGCCGAATTATTCTTGATTAAGTTAAAAAATGTCTTGAAATTTTTGAATTATTGATTTTTTAATGTATAATAAAGATATAAGGGGGGGCGAAAATATGAGAAGTATGACCGGTTATGGGAGAACAACAAAAAATATTGGTGATTATAGTTATAATGTTGAAATAAAATCTCTTAACTCCAAAAATCTAAACATTAACACTTCAATCTCACCTTTATTTTCTCCGTTAGAATTAAAGATTCAAAATCTTGTAAAAAAATATTTCAAAAGAGGAACCTTAAGAATTTCAATAGATATAAAATTATTGAAAACAGACGACATAATCGATGTTGACTTAGGGTTAGCTAAAGCCTATTACAATGCCCTCAACAATTTGATCAACGAACTACATCTAGCAGATGATGTTAGTTTGGAAGATTTGTTAAAATTCAAAGATATTGTTAAAATTTCCATCGATGAAAAAACTATCGATGATATTTGGGAAGGTATAAAAGAAGTTTTAAATGAGGTAATCGAAACGGTATTGAAGTATCAAAAAGAAGAAGGTAAAGATCTAAAAGTCTTTCTTAATGGCTATTTGAATGAACTCGAAGATATTGTTATTAAAATAGAAGAAAATGCTCAGCAAATGAAAGAAAAATATAGAGAACAGGTAAAACACAATGTTAATTCTTTGATTAGTAATATTGATAATATCGATGAAAATAGGTTAGAAATGGAAATAGTCTTATTAGCTGAAAGAGCCGACATTAGCGAAGAAATGGACAGGCTAAAAAGCCACATTAGAAGATTTAAAAATTTCTTGGAAAATGAAAGTAATAACGACAGTATAGGGCAAGAACTAGATTTTATTTGTCAAGAAATGCATAGGGAATTCAACACGATCGCCTCCAAGTCAAAAATTTTAAATATAACTAACCTTTCCTTGGAAGGTAGAACCCTGGTTAATAAAATTCGAGAGCAAGTTCAAAATCTTCATTGAATTATGGTAAGTGACTAAAAATATCATATGAAAGAACGCATAGATTGGGTATTAAAGATGTTTAAGGGATGGATATATGCTAAATATTTTTGCTGGTGGAGGTGCTCTTTATGTATGGATTGATCAACATAGGTTTTGGAAATATCGTTGTTGGTGACAGGGTTATAGCCATTGTTTCTCCTACTTCTCAACCCTTAAAAAGGTTAAAAGAAATCGCAGAGCAACAAGGAAAGCTATTAGAGGTAAACCACGGAAGAAAAACTAGAGCATTTATAATAACCGACTCTGGCCATGTTATAGCCAGCGCAATCCAACCAGAAACAATTACCAATAGATTTTTGCAGAACTATTATGACATTGAAAAAGTTTTAGACAAAATACGCAAGGAAGTATTATAACATGCAGGGATTGCTTTACATCGTTAGTGGACCATCCGGTGCAGGAAAATCTACTGTTATAAAAAGTACCTTGGACAAAATTATTGGTTTTTCTTTTTCTGTTTCCTATACTACAAGAGAAAAAAGGCCCGGAGAGATTGACGGAAAAGATTATTTTTTTATAAATAAAAGTACTTTTTTAAAAATGAAAGAAGATGGAGAATTTTTAGAGTGGGCTGAGGTTCATGGAAATTATTATGCCACATCCAAAAAATTCGTTGAGAAAAAGTTAAAGGAAAGCCGAGGCCTTGTTTTAGATGTCGATGTTCAAGGAGCTCTAAACATTAAAAAAATTTATAAGAACGCCATATACATTTTTATTTTACCCCCTTCAAATGAGGATCTAGAAAAAAGGCTAAAAAAAAGAGGTACCGAATCAAAAGACTCTCTGGAAATAAGGCTGAAAGACGCAAAATGGGAGATTTCTCATATGAAAGATTTCGATTACATAATCGTAAACCAGGAAATAAAAGAATCAACAAATCAACTGATATCTGTCCTTGTTGCAGAACAACTTAAAAGAGAAAGGTTTGATGAACGTGCTCCGTTTTTTTTTAAAAAACAACTATGAATTTTAAATTAAGAGGTGAAATCAAATGAATTTAGGAATAAATTACGATAGATTATTAAATAGAGCAAAGTATAAATATGTGATTCCCATTATTGCAGCCAAAAGGGCTGAAACTCTAAAAAACTTAGATGAATTGAAAGGTGTCACTGAAAAAAAAGACTACGTAAGAATCTCCTTAAAAGAATTAGAAGAGGGTAAGATTCAAGTTAAAAATTCGGCTTTATTAGACAGTTTAAGTAAATAGTCTAATTCTAACTTTTATATTATTTATGGGTGCGGACAGAGGTGAAAGGGTTAATCCTTCTTTATCCTTAAAGGGTGGGGAGCAGGGCGAAGGGGCGCTAAATCAATTTTTAGAACTTTTTAAAACATTCATTTCGGGAGGGTAAAATGTTAGACTTAAAATATATCAGAGAGAATCCACAAGAAATAAAAGAAACTTTAACAAAAAGAAACAACGAAACTTCTATCATTGATGAAATCATCTCTCTCGATGAAGAGAGAAGGAAATTGTTGAAACAAACCGAAACTCTTAGAGCCCAAAGAAATCAAAATTCAAAATTAGTTGCTAAATTGAAAGCCCAAAAGAAAAATGATGAAGTCGATGAAATAATTAGAAAAGGAAAGGAAATATCAGATCAAATAAAAAATCTAGAATCAGACTTGAAAAACATTGAAGACAATTTAAATTACAAATTATTATGTGTGCCTAATATCCCTGACAGCACTGTACCCATTGGAAAGGATGAAAACGAAAATCTTGAATTAAGAAAATGGGGAAAACCACGAGAATTTGACTTTGAACCAAAAGCTCATTGGGATTTAGGCACTGAATTAGACCTCTTAGATTTTGATAGGGCAGCTAAACTAAGCGGATCTCGATTCACCATTTTAAAAGGAGACATAGCGCGTTTAGAGTTAGCCTTAATCAACTTCATGATCGACTTACATACAAAAGAACACGGTTACACCTTTATACTACCTCCTCATCTAGTTACAAAAGAAAGTATAACTTCATCAGGACAACTACCGAAATTCGAAGATGACCTATATAAAACTTCTTTGGATCAAATGTACCTTATTTCTACAGCGGAAGTTTCTCTGGCAGCTTTACACAGAAACGAAACCTTAGAATTAAATTCACTCCCTTTAAAATATGTTGCTTATACACCCTGTTACAGAAGAGAAGCCGGTAGTTATGGAAAAGACGTAAGAGGAATGATCAGACAACACCAATTCAATAAAGTAGAATTATTTTGGTATACTACTCCCGAAGAATCCTCCCAAGCATTAGAAGAATTAACAAGTCATGCAGAAAAGGTGCTACAACAATTGAATTTACCATATAGAGTGGTTGCTCTATGTACCGGAGATTTAGGTTTTGCAGCTTCCAAAACGTATGACTTGGAGGTGTGGTTGCCTAGTTACAATGATTATAAAGAAATATCATCATGTTCAAATACAAAAGATTTTCAAGGAAGAAGAGGCAACATAAGGTACAGAGACAAAGAAAACAAGTTAAATTTTGTTCACACACTAAATGGTTCAGGATTAGCAGTGGGAAGAACTTTAGTAGCTATAATGGAAAATTATCAAACAGCTAATGGGAAGATAAAAATTCCTGAAAAACTCATACCTTACATGGGGAAAGAGTTCATAGGTTGATTATAAATGCCAAATACGTTTTACGGCAAAAAAATAAATGAAGAAATTATTTTAAACAAAGAAGAAACCGCACACATAAAAATAACAAAAAAAGTCGAAGGGGAAATAATAAAAGTAATAACGGGAGATGGCTTTATATATACTGCAACAATAGTAAAAATAGGTAAAAAAGAAACGATCCTTGAAATTATAGACAAAGAAAAACCACAAGAAAATTACAAACCATATGTATCAGTATATTTGGGTATGAGTAAATGGGATAGAATGCATTTGCTATTAGAAAAAATGGTTGAATTAAGGGCGAATACTTTTTATCTTTACCGAGGGGAAAAATCAGATATAAATTATAAAAATTTGAACAAGTTTCAAAGGTCCATAATAGGAACTTCTAAACAAACTGTTTTTGCCCATATTCCCCAAATTAATTTTGTAAAATTCAAGGAAATTCCTAAGAAAGACACTCTAGTACTGGACTTAGATGGAAAAAATGATAATTTAAGAAAAGTCTTAAAAGAATTAAAAGGTAGCCAAAAAATAAACTTAGTTGTTGGTCCAGAGTATGGATTTTCAAAAAGAGAAAAAGAATTTTTTGCTACAAACGAATTCAAAACTGTTAATTTGGGTAAAAGTATCTTTCGTTTTGAAACTTCTGTTATATATGCAATGAGTATCATTAACTATGAATACAACAGATTATTTATTTAAGGGGGGTAGTTAAAATGCCAGAATGGCTTCAAACAACGATCAATTATTTAATAAGAATTGGAATTAGTCTCGCAATCCTCTTTATCGCTAGGTATTTGGCTAAACTTATGTATAAAATCATAATAACCACAGCAGAAAAAAGCGGTAGAGTAACGCTTCAATACAGGAAATCTTTAATGACAATATTGAACATAGCTATGTATACCTTAGGTGGTTTTATCATTATTTCTGTTATTTTTACCAACCTTAGCGCTTTTTTGGCTGGGTTAGGTATAAGTGGTATAATAGTCGCCTTTGCTGTACAAGAACCTCTTGGTAACTTAATCTGTGGATTTTTAATAATGTTGAACCATTTAGTAGTAGATGGTGAAGCTGTGGAAATAAATGGAATATCTGGATCAGTAGAAGAGATAAACGTTAACCACGTGGTCATAAGAACATGGGATGGGAGAAGAGTTCATCTTCCTAGTAGAGAAGTATGGTCAAGCAAGATCATTCATTATTGGCCTACCACCATAAGAAGAAACGAGGTAAAAGTTGGAGTATCTTATTCATCCGATCTGAACAAGGTAATAAACATAATAGATGAAGCAGTACGATCAGCTGAATTAGTGCATATAGATGATGACCATCAACCAATGATTCTTTTCGATGGATACGCCGATTCTTCTATAAACTTTATTGTACGGTTTTGGGCAAAACAAGAAAATTTCCTTGCTTCGTCGATGGATGTAGCAAAGTCGATTAAACAAAAATTCGAAGAAAATAAAGTCGAGATACCTTTCAACCAATTAGACCTTCACATAAAAGAAGTTCCCACTGAAATAACCCAAAACAAAGAAAAAATTTAAATTATACAAATTTTTAAAGAGGCGGTGAAAACCGCCTTTCTTAATTTTGCAGCCTTGTGTGGGGTGGGGAGCGGGGCGAAGGGGCGCTAAAATACTTTTTGCTGATCTGTGCAAAAGATGAGCTTAATGGTTATATTTCACTGTTTTTTAGGTTCTTAGGGGTTTCACCCCGAAGCGTTTAGGAACATCTCATCATTATAAAGAAAAATATTAGTGTAAAGGAGGAAATTTTCCATGCAAAATAAACAAAAGGAAAAACCAAAAAAAAGATCGGGAAAAAGATTTTTAAGGATTATACTAATTTCCTTGATTGTGGCTATTTTCCTGCTTGGAGTTGGCTACATCTACTTTGAATATAATAGGCTTTCGTACCTCAATTTGAATCTTCAAAATAGTTGGAGAAGTTATATGGCATATTTAATCGATTTTATACCGGGATTAAGAAATTTATCTAATTATGAATATCTAGAGATTTCAGATCCTTTCTATTTGCAAAAGGAATTGCTAGATACCAAACTCAAAGCTATACTAGACGAAAGAGAAAAATTAATTGCCGAACAAAATGAATTACAAAAACTTTTAGACCAAATTTCACAAGAAAGTACAAAGTTAATGGCTCAAAGAGAAGAATTAGAAAAGCTAAATCAAGAATATCAACAAAAAATTGATCAATACAACGATTACAACACAAGAATAAATACCCTAGCCAATTGGCTCGCTAGATCAACCCCTCAACAAATTGCCAATGCTTTAAGTAGAGAAGAAGTAAGTGTGGAATTACTAGTTGATGCACTTGCAACCCTTGAATCAAAATCAGCCGCTGAAATACTGCAAGCCCTTGCGCTTGTTAACCCACAAAAAGCTGCTGAAGTAATTGCCAAAACGGGAGAAAAAAGGAGCGAATAATTTTGAATATTGCCTTAACTGATCTTATAACAAATTTACCTAAATCAAAAAACATTAATCATTTTACTGCGAATGCCTCTAATGCTAAAATAGAATCCTTCGATCAAAAACTTCAAGATATTTTTAGCAACATAGAAGAAGAAAGTCTTGGTTTTAAAAACTCTCCTATGCCTGAAAAAGAAGTGATAAATAATGATAAAAACAACGATTCTATCAAACTTTTAATTAAAACCGACGAAAAAACAAATAATAAGTCATCGATCACACTGAATACGATTGATTCGAAAGATTTAATAATTTCAAACACTAAAAAAAACAAAAAGATTCAATTGAACGTCGATCAATTACTCTTACTCATAGAAACTTTTACTAAAAACACTAAAGACATCAATGAAAAGGAATTATTAATTCAAGCTCAAAAAATATTATCCTCCTCTAAAACGGAGTTTACAGATGATGACATAGAGGTATTACAAAAAGCTTTTAGCATTATTATAAAAGAAAGAAAGGGTAGTAATAGTGAAATACCTCTAGAAGGTTTAATCAAGTATTCTAATTCCATAGAAGAAAGTCCCAATATTATGTTACAAAACAGCCTCCATTCAAAAGGTTCACAAGAAGCCAATCAGATTGTCAACTCTGATATCCAAAAATTATTATCTAGAATAGAAGAAAGCTTAAAAAGAACAAAAAACAAAAATGAAATTAATACACTAGAGCAAGCTCAAAAAATATTATCCTCCTCTAAAACACAACTTACAGAAGAAGACAAAGAGGTACTACAAAAAGCATTTAACATTATCATGAAAGAAAATAAGGCTAGTAATAGTGAAATAACTGAGGAAAGTCCCTCCACTATGTTACAAAACAACCTCCATTCAAAAGGTTCAAAAGAAACCAATCAGATTGTTGATCCTGATATTCAAAAATTATTATCTACAATGGAAGAAAGCTCAAAAAACGTAGAAAACAAAAATGAAACAAATACATTAGAGCAAGCACAAAAAATACTCTCATCTTTTAAAACAGAATTTACACCTGACGAATTAAATATAATTAAAACTGCTATGGATATAATTAACACCAATAATTCAAAGACGGGAAACTCTTTATCAAGCATAATTGAAGAAACAAATCTCATAAACAATTCCTTGATTAAGGGAAACACCAATGAAATAAAGAATAATAAAAATGAGAATAATGATTCTATAAAATCAAAACAATTTGATTCAAAAGCGGATCTTTTAAATACAAAAAACAACTTCGGTAAGAATGTGTATTTAGACCCTTATGAAACCAGAGAAAGCAATATAAATAAAGATAAAAACTCTGAATTACAAAAAGATAATACAGTAAAACTTACACCATCCAGTAATTTAGGAGACGTCAGCAAGAATTTAGATATCGAACAATTAAAAACCAATCCAAGCACTAATGAAATAGATTTAAAATCCCTACAAATCAACAAAAATAATATACGAGACGGTATCCCTACAACTAATCTAAAAGATTTAAACGCTCAAATAAAGGAAGTAATTATTTCTAAAAACACTCAAACTTTTCTAAACGAAAGTTTCTCAGTCAAAATATCTCCTCCAGACTTAGGAAAAGTTGATATTCAAATCTTAAAAAACGGGCAAGCTGTAACTGTTAATATATCAACGGAAACAGAAAATGCAAAAAATATTATATCAAAAACATTACAGTCTTTAGTTGGAAATTTAAGGGATGAAGGATACCAACCCATCAATATAAAAGTGAATGTCACACAAGAAGAACATTATTTAGCCGATCAAAATCAACAACAGCAACAAGAGCAAGAGCAGAAAAAATACAATGAAGATAACCAGAATGACGATCAGCCAGAAGAAGGCACCTACTACACCTTTGATGATTATTTAAGGAGTGATTTGAATGCTTAACTCAGTATCGATGGATTCTATATATCAAAGTACATATGATGCAAAAAAGGACAGAGAAATCAAAAAAGAATTAGACAAAGAAGCTTTTTTAGAACTGCTGGTTACAGAATTACAAAACCAGGATCCGACTCAACCGATGGAGAACAAAGATCTTGTAGCTCAGCTTTCTCAACTATCTTCCACTGAACAAATAACCAATATGAGCCAGGCAATTCAAGAAATGGTTAACTCCCAAATGTCGCTCAATAAATTGCAAGCTGCAAGCTTGATAGGAAAAACCGTTGTGGTGAATGACAACACGATTGTCTTGCAAAGTGGGGTAGCAGAAGGATTAAACTATGGATTAGACAACAGCTCCCAAGTATATTTAGAGATTTATGATTCAAAGGGACAAGTAGTTTACACAGAAGATTTGGGTGTGCAGGAAGCAGGGTTACACTCATATGTTTGGAGCGGAAGAAACAACGATGGAACTATGATGCCTGATGGAGAATATCTCTATGGGATTTACACCGTAGAAAATGGCCAAATGGTTTCAAACTCTGGTGTAAAAAGTGGAACTGTCGAAGCGGTGAAGTTCTTAGACAACGAACTTTACCTACTTATCAACGGTGAAATGTATCCTTATTCGGTAGTAAATGAGATTAGCGCCTAAATTCTTATTATCAATACGATCTAGATAGGAGGAGTATAATATGCTCAGATCAATGTACTCTGGAATCACAGGTTTAAGGAACTTTCAGGATCAACTCGACATAGTTGCAAACAATATCGCTAACGTTAATACCGTAGGTTACAAAGGTTCAAGGGCGACATTTCAGACGACTCTTTTTCAAACATTAAGTGCCGGGAACGCACCACAAAACCAACTGGGTGGAACAAATCCTATGCAAATTGGGTTAGGTTCTCAATTAGCTTCTATAGACAAATTAATGACACAAGGTTCTCCTATGTCTACAGGTAAAGCCACCGATCTTATGATCCAAGGGGAAGGTTTTTTTATACTCTCAGATGGAACAGGTCAATACTACACACGTGCTGGCAACTTCACTAGAGATTACAACGGATTCTTTGTAGATCCTGCATCTGGTATGAAATTACAAGGTTGGACAGCAAAAATCGATCAAGAAGGAAATAGAGTCATTGACACCAACGATCCTATAGGAGATAT
>JAALLR010000287.1_pt1 | contig 14484 bp, 12 predicted proteins | sample 7245931 | NCBI WGS metagenome assembly JAALLR01 (sample SAMN13049201, study PRJNA578106) | oil field metagenome | isolation source: filtered produced water from oil reservoir B9 | place: USA:offshore Texas | collected 2016 | reverse complement strand
AAGGCTGCAAAAGGGCTCCGCCCTGTAGTTTTGTTTGTTATCTGGGAACATTTGTTTGCTTTTGATAACCGTGAGGAACTATCTCATCATCTTCGAGTTGAAACACTACCTTCGTAATTGGTTTTGTAGGCATAAATTTTTTCTTGTGTATGATTATTTCAGTTCCTGGATATACCACTTTTTTTGCTATGATAAAGGCAGATTCTTTAGATGATTGAATTTTATTTCTAATCGTTTCCAGCTTTTCTTTATCTTCTCTTACTTCTGATAAGAGCATTTTATAGGTGTTAAAAGATTTCTTGTAGTATTCTAACCTCTTTTGGTCTATTTTACCTTTTTCTTTTAGGACTTGGATCCCTTTGATTATAGAATTGAGTTTCCTAAGATTTTCCATATCGAGGGCAATTTTTTGTTCTAATTTATTTAACTCTTCGTTAAGGTCAGGTAAAACTCCCACTTCACAGATAGATCTGACACCCATTTCACTCCCTAAAATTTCCGCTTCTATAAGGTTGGTGGCTAAGGTATATCCACCTGAGATCTTTCCGGTACCACCTTCAACGATGACATGTTTTCCTGCTTTGATGTTAGAATTGACGATGGCTGTTTTAACTATTACATCTTCTTCAGCTTCGATATTGGCGTTTTCGATGTAATTGCACCTCAAGATTTTAACCTTTATAGAACTTTTACCGGCACCTTTTATCCCAAATATTTTGGCTTCTCCTTCACAAAATACCGTAGCAGATTCAACTACACCTTTGATCTCTAAATAAGAAGTAGCTTCAACGTAAAAACCCGATTTAACATCCCCGTTAATGATCAACTTCCCTGGGAAGCGAACGTTACCAGTAGCGTAGTCTATGTTTCCTTCTATCTTGTGTTCGTCAGAAACATCTAAGCTTATCTCACCATTCGGTGTTTCTTTACTGAGGAACTTTCCATCTATCTTTGAAATTACCTTATTGTTGTTTACTTCAACGTTATTACCTAACTTTAGTTTTAGCTCTTTTCCCTGAATACCTTCGATTTTTTCTCCCCGTACGTTTCTTCCGGATTCACCTTTGGTTGGAGGAATTATCTCTGCCAGTGTATCTCCTTTTTTTACGATTATCAATTGGCTACTTTCTTTTAAGTCAACATAGCTATTTTCATTGTTAAGTTTTTCTTCAATATTCTGCTGAAAGATTAACTGTGCATCTTTCCCAACCTTCGGAGGCATTCCATACGCAATAGCGTATTCTTTATCATATTCGGGTTCAGAGACAATTTCTTCAATAACTTCTGATTTTATCCCTACTACCACACCTTTTTCTTTTAGAAAAGCCTTTATTCCGCCAATAGTAGGTGGTCGTCCATCATCTATTAATTTTAAAGATGCCACCATCCCATCTTCAGAGATTCGCAGATCATATTTAGCCAATCTAAACTACCCCTCTTTCACCATAATATTACTTTCCCTTTCCAGTTATCAATCTTGTATCTGGAACTTGTAACGATGTTAAAATCTTGGGCTATTTCTTTTTTTATTAGGATGATTTGAGGTTTCAAATATTTCAAAAAGTGCAATCCAACCTTTTCTAAAAACTTTGCTGGAATATCTTGTGGAATTCTAAGCAAGTCTTTTTTGTAAAATGTAAAATATTTTTGGGTTAACTCTTCTCCAAGTATCTCAACTAAACTCTTGTAATTTTTTTGCTTAGACTCCTCTTCATACCTTTTTGATTCGTTCAAAGAAAAAGAACAACCACAATAATTTTGACGATAAATATTGTAAGTTTTACATATTTGTGCTGCCATATGAACACCATTATTGGACCTAAAGTTTACATACTTAAAAGATGGATTTTCTTCTTTATCCAAATTCTTCGTTATTTCTAAAATATCCTTGTGAGACTTTCTAGGGGAAGCAAGAAGAGTCGTTGAATAGATAGAAAAATTCAATCGTTTAGCTTTAGCTTTGGTCTTTTCAAGCCTCAACTTCATACATTCATAACATCTTTTAGGGCTGTCTTCCTTATTTGCCGTGAGGCTGTTCTCTTTCCCCTTTATCCTTTCTAAAAACTTATCAGGTTCATAATCTCCTTCGTAGAGTTGGAACCCCCAAATATCCCTTAATTTTTTAACTTCATCCAATCTCTTGGAATATTCTTGAAGTGGATAAATATTCGGGTTGTAAAAAAATACAACAGGTTCGAATCCCTGTTCTGCTAATTTTCTATAAGAAACCGTTAGATCAGGTGCGCAGCAAACGTGTAAGAAAATCTTCAAAATACTATCTTCCCTTCCATTTTTTCTATCGTAGAAGATGGAATACCTAATTTCTTTAGATCATATAAAGAGCTTATACGTTTAATAGCCCTATATTCGATAATTTTCTGTGCAGACACTTCTCCTATTCCCGGTAAACTTTCCAATTCTTCACTGGATGCTTCATTTATGTTTATTTTATCATCCACTATTTCGTAAACAACCTCTGAAAGATAAATATAGTCTTTAATATTTGAAAATGTTTTTTCTCCTATACCAGAAACGTTCATAATGTCTTCTATTTCCCTAAAACCTTTCTCTTGTCTATAATTTAGGATTGCTTGTGCCTTGGCGGGTCCGATTCCAGGTAGTTCGATCAACTCTTCAACTGACGCGGTTAAAAGGTCTATTTTATTTTCCTGATAAGAATTAAGTCTACCTTCTTCACCCGAGTGATATCGATCAACCGTTAAAATCCCAAGCAAAACAACTAAAATTATACTTAATACCGGAAAAAGGAGCTTTTTTCTCATTGTATTTCTACTCCACTAAAGTAGATACCTTTAGTGAATCTGTCTGCTATACTCAGTCCAGTTAAATCAAAAACAAGCTTCTCATTCATATTTTTCAAGTATGTTTGTGCCTCGTTATAATCATCAAACAGACCGACGAGTATTGCCCAATAATCTTCGTTACTCTGTTGAAACTTACCGTTGAAAACAAAAGCGGGGATGCCCCCTTGTCTTAACGCCATCGTAGGAAACATAGCTGGTGCTGGAGTAGTGTATAGGTAAATTTGAATGGAAAATAGGTACTGCTCTTCCTCTTTCCCTTCCAAAGAAAAATCTGAACGATACAAGTAATACTTATCCCCGTTTTGAAAAATAAAGTAAGATATATCGTTGTTTAAAGCGTACAACGCCTCTTCAAAGACCTCGCGTTGATCGTAAAAAACTTTTACAGAACCTTTGTTGTATGGTTTTAACATCGTAACCGAGTTGTTCAGCAACACTTGATAATCGAGTTCTTGAATATTGTAACTTACCCTCGCCATTGTGTTCCCAATCTCAATCTGTGGCAAAACTAAATCTTCTAACACAGCAGATTTGGAAGTTGGTTCAACTTCATTTGGTATGTTTACTTGAGTATTATCTAACTCTTCAATTTTAAGTTTAAGATTATTCATCTGACTTTTTAAATATATAGTATACGTTGTCAGCGCGAAGGTGATCAAAGGTAAAATAAAAACAAGAATTAAAATAACTGTGAACCAACGCGGATTATTCTTTTTCATGATTCATACACCTCTCAAAAGAGATTTAAACTCTAAAAGGAGATCTTTCAGCTCTCCAAAATTCAAAAGCAAATCCACAAAGCCGTCCTCTTTTAGTAATATTTCTCTTATAGGTACGTTGTTCACTTTAGCCTTGATGTTTTGGATTTTTGATGATTTCAAATCTTCGAAACTTCTTATGTTTTCAAAGATCTCTTGAAAATTTTTCTCATGTATATACCCAAATTTAAAACTCAAATACACAAGAAACGCAAAAGACAAACTCTCATTTTGAACGAAATCAGCTTTTACAGAGGTATCTGCAATGTATTTCATCAATTTGGTCCCAGGAAAAGGTAAATCATTAGAATAAAGGGACAAAACAAATTTAACAGCAGAATAAAGATAATCCTCTAAATCTAAGCGGATGAAATTTTTAGAATACTTCAAAGATAAGCTGGCAAAGTTATTGTCAAACAAAATCCCCAAAATATATCCCAAGAAAAACTGTTTTTTCATATCTTTTTTATCTAAAAATTTGCAAAAATACGGATCTATATAAACTAGATCGGGATAACCGCTCACCTTCAAAAAATTCTTAGTGTAATTCATATCTAAATAGAATTCTCCCGAAACGGGTAAATATATCATAGAAGACAGTGTTGTTGGCATAACTGTGAAGGTCCCTTTTGGAAAATCCAAAGTATGAAAAACGTAACCAGCCATGTCTATCAAGGAACCCCCACCTATCACCACTAAATTGCTATAACTACCTTCTACCATGACCTTACACAGTTCTAAATATTTATCGAAATACTTGGTTTCATTGCCGCCTTTTACATAAAAGATATTGTTACCGGATCCTGTATTTAAATGATTTTTCAAATTGGAATCGATTATCATCAAAGTTCCGTATTTAGATGCGTATCTTTTAGAAAATTCTTTGTAATACCCATGGCTTATATTGATATTAATGTCTTTCTCAATACCCTTAGAAAAACTGATACTTTTCATCTTTTTTCGTCCTTTTTACCTAATTTCGTCGATTTTATCGACACGCCTTTTATGTCTTCCACCTTCAAAATCTGTCGATAAAAACTTGTCTACCGTCCAAATGGCTAAATCAATGCCCATAAGTCTACCTGCTAAAACCAAAACGTTGGCGTCGTTATGTTTTCTAGCGTATTCTGCCATCAATGGATACAAGCATAAAGCACCTCGTATGCCTTTCACTTTGTTCACTGCGATTGACATCCCGATTCCAGTACCACAGATACCTATGCCAAAATCAACTTCGCCTTTGGTTACCTTTTCACCAAGTTTTTTGGCATAATCTGGATAATCGACACTAGCATTGGAATTAGTCCCCAAATCTATTATATCGAATTTCTTCTCTAAAAGATAATTTTTAATCTGTTCTTTCATATCATATCCGGCATGATCGGAGGTAATTACAATTTTCATGAAAATACGCTCCTTTTGATTATAGAATGTTGTCTTTAGTAACTCTTGTATTTAGCGCCCCTTCGCCCCGCTCCCCACCCGTAAGGATAAAAGAATTTTTATCCATTACCCAGCAACTCACCCGTAGGGATAAAAGAATTTTTATCCATAACCTTGCAACTCACCCATAAGGAAGGGATAGTAAGGCTCCTATCTGTAACTCAACCTTTTTAAGAGGTCTTTTATAGCACTCTTATTAAGCCCACCATCTTCCCTTGTATCTTTAAACGATTCGCTTTTACCTTTATCTCTTTCATACTTTTATTTTCTGGTACAAGCAGCACTTCGTCTTCATTCAGTCTTTTGTACCTTTTAAGTGTTGCTTCATTTCCATCGATCAATGCAACCACTATGTCTCCATCCATTGCGTAATCTTGTTTACGTATTATAACAAAATCTCCGCTTTTGATCTGTGCCTCTATCATGGAATTCCCTTCAACTCTTAGGGAAAAATATTCGTAATTTTTAGGGAAAAAATTGGTAGGTATGGGAATGTAATCGCTAATTGTTTGTATAGCTTCTATAGCATCTCCCGCAGCTATCTTTCCCGAAACAGGAGCCAAAGTCTCTGTGGCGAAAATTTCTCCCGATTTTGGCATCATCTTTATTCCACGTGAGACATTTTTACGCTCGATGTAACCCTTTTTTTCCAAAATTATGAGATGTTTATGTGCCGCTCGTGGACTTTTAAAATTAAAATGTTTCATAATATCTCTAATACTTGGGGCAAATCCATTTTTTTCCATATAAGATTTTATGAAGTCCAGAACCTGTGACTGCCTTTTTGTCAATTCCTCCATTTTATTAACCCCTTCCATGCTTAATAATTATAATTATAACACTACTCTTCATCATTAGCTTGAACTTCAATGGCTCCGACAACTGAATCATCTCTATCCAGTCTAACAATTATAACACCTTGGGTGATTCTTCCTAAAACATTTATATTATTTACATTTACCCTAATAGCCTTACCTTTTTTAGTGAATATCAGTATGTCTCTCCCATCTTCCACACTCATTGTCGAAACTATGGGACCTATTTTAGATATATCTCGTACCGTTTTCACCCCAATTCCTCCACGATTCTGTGGCTTATAGGAACGGAATAAGGCTCTTTTTCCATAACCTCTTTCTGTGATCAACAAAAGTTTTTTGCCTTCCTCAGCCTTCACCACGTTGATCACCTCATCGCCTTTACGCAATTTTATTGAATTAACACCCATTGCGGTTCTTCCCATCTTTCTTACATGGGAAGAGTTGAACATTAATGACATACCTAGCTTTGTCACAACCAACAAATCTCTATCCATTCCATCGAGCAATATCACATCGACAACTGCGTCGTTATCAAGCAGATTGATGGCTCTAATACCCGAAGCTCGTGCACTACTAAACTCTCTCAAAGAAGTTCTCTTCACCTTACCTAGTTTCGTAAAAATGAGAATGTCTTTATCGTAATCTCCATCTAAAGATATGGCAACGATACTTTTTATCTCTTCCCCTTCATTTAAACTGATGAAGTTAGCGATATGTTTGCCTTTTGTGCTTTTCGAACTTGTTTCGATTTCGTAGGCATTTATTTGATACGCTTTACCAGCAGAACTAAATAGCATTAATTTAGATAACTTGTTCGTGTATATGACCTCTTTAACATCATCTTCTTCAGAAATTTTTAATCCTTTTACACCTTTCCCGCCTCTTCCTTGAACCTTGTATTCCGATGAAGGAATGGCTTTGAGGTAACCCCACTTGGTCAAAACTATTACGACATCTTCATCTTGAATCATTTCAACCTCTTGGGCTAAATCTCCTTTGTTGTACAGTATCTCCGTTCTCCTTTTATCTCCAAATTTATTCGCTACTTCATTGAGCTCTTCTTTTACTACTCCCATCAGCCTTTCTTTATTCTGCAGAATATCCATAGCGTTTTCTATATCTTTGTATAGGTTCTTCAGCTCTTCGTTTAAGTTGGTGATTTCAAGTTTTGAAAGGCTAATCAATCTCATATCTGCGATAGCTTTTGCCTGTTCTTCACTTACACCTATCGTTTCTTGAAGGTTCTTCAGAGCTTCCTGAGGATTTTCTGAGTTTCTAATGATCTCAACCACTGTATCGATACCTTGAACAGCTTTAATAAGTCCTTCGACGATATGTGCGCGCTTTCTTGCCTTCTCTAACTCGTACTGTGTTCTTCTTGTTATAACGTTAACCCTGTGGTCCAAAAAACTCTGTAAAAGTCCCTTTAAATTCATCAAAGAGGGCTTTTCGTTATCGATTACATTCATTTGAACGTAAAAATAAGATTGAAGATTCGTGTGCTTGAACAAATCGTTGATCAATCTCTTTATGTTTGCGTTTCTTTTCAGCTCAATTACCAGTCTTATTCCTTCTTTATCGCTCTCATCTCTAACGTCTTTTATCCCCACATCTTTCTTTTGCTCTTTTGCCTTAACCACATATTTTACAATTTGTTCGATGATATCGGTCTTAGAAACGTTGTAAGGGATCTCCTCAAAGATGATAGAGGTTCCTTTACCTTCGTCGTCTATTCTATACTTTCCTCTAATAGTTATCTTTCCTCTCCCTGTTTCATAGAGTTCTTTCAACCCTTCTCCGTCGACAACTTGACCACCGGTTGGGAAATCAGGCCCTTTAATATGTTTCAAAAGATCCTTTACTTCACATTCAGGTTTTTCTATTAACAATTTTAATGCTGAAACAAGCTCGTTTAAATTATGAGGTGGGATATTGGTAGTCATTCCAACGGCTATCCCACTTGCTCCATTCATCAAAAGATTAGGCACCATTGTGGGTAAAACAACAGGTTCACTCAAGGAACCATCGAAATTTTCTCTAAAATCTACAGTTTCTTTCTCGATATCCTTGAGCATATACTCTCCAAGTTCAGGCATACGTGCTTCTGTATACCTCATAGCTGCAGGAGGATCGCCGTCTATCGAGCCAAAATTTCCCTGTGCCTCAACCAACGGATACCTCATAGTGAAAGGTTGTCCCATTCTAACTAAGGCATCATAAATAGCCGCATCTCCGTGGGGATGATACTTACCCATCACCTCACCAACGATACGGGCATTTTTTTTGAATGAAGAGTTATGTTTCAACCCTAATTCGCTCATAGAGTAAAGTATTCTTCTCTGAACAGGTTTCAACCCATCTCTAACATCGGGTATAGCCCTGCTTACAATAACGCTTAAAGAATAAAGTAAGTAAGAAGTTTTTAATTCTTCAGTAAAATCTTTGATAAATATTTTATCGTCCATCTCTTGGTATTACCTCCATTAAGAAATCTTTGAACCAGCTTCAACATCTTTATCTACTGTGAGTATGCTCAAATTACCGTTTCCATCTTTAGCCGCTAAAAGCATACCTTCAGATAATTCCCCCATCAATTTGGCGGGTTTTAGGTTGGCGATGATTATTATCTTCTTACCAACTAAATCTTCAGGTGAATAAAAGTTTTTGATGCCTGCGATAACTTGTCTTTCACCCATCTGTCCTAAATCAAGATGTAATCGAAGCAATTTGTTGGATTTTTCGATATTTTCTGCCTTTACTACTTTGGCAACTCTTAAGTCGATCTTTTTAAAATCCTCTATTTCTACTATATTTTGAACGTTTTCACTTTCCGACATTACTTCGCCCTCCTTGTTGATATTTACGGTTTTAATTATTCTCTTCCAACTCTTCACGTCGATTCTTTGAAATATGGGATCACCTTTCACAACTTTAACTCCACTGTGTAAAAGGCCCTTTTCAAGGCTCTCTCGATTTAAAACTTCCAAACCATAACCTATCTTTTTTAACATCGTTTCGGAAGTGTCAGGCATAACTGGATAAATCAAAATAGAAATAATTCGAATAACGTCGAGTAAATTGTATAAAACGGTGGACAATCTATCTTTCTCATTTGGATCATTCCCCAAGATCCAAGGCTCAGTTAAATCTATGTATTTATTAGAAAAACGTATGATTTCCCATAGATTTTCAAGTGCTTGTGTAAACTGATACCGATCCATCAAATTCAAATAAGCGTTTTTCTTACTCTCTAAGAGTTCTATGAGTTCCTCGTCCACCTTATCCTTTCTTTCAGGTTTTGGTATGACACCGTTGAAATACTTTTCAACCATCGTAAGTGTTCTATGCACTAAATTGCTTAGATCATTGACCAAATCAGCGTTGTATCGAGTAATTAAGTTTTCTTCAGAAAAATCTCCATCTCTACCAAAGGCAATATCCCTCAACAAATAATACCTTATAACATCCCTGCCATAGGCGTTCATGAGAACCCTTGGATCAACGGCGTTTCCCAAAGATTTTGAAATCTTTTGTCCGTTGACCGTTAGCCACCCATGTGCGAATACCTTCTTCGGCAAAGGCAACCCCACTGACATCAACATAGCAGGCCATATAAGCGAATGGAACCTATTAATTTCTTTCCCAATAAGGTGCAAATCTGCGGGCCAGTACCTGTTGAATTTTTGTTGATCATCAGAATAACCTATTGCACTGATATAATTAATCAAAGCATCCACCCAAACATACACCACATGTTTAGGATCACTCTTTAAAGGTATTCCCCAATCGAACGTAGTCCTAGTGATGCTAAGATCTTTTAATCCATTATTCAAAATTTGCAACATCTCATTTCTTCTAAAAGATGGTTCCACAAAATCAGGATTATTTTCATAATGCTTCAACAACGGTTTGGTATATTTGGAAAGTTTAAAAAAGTAATTCTCTTCCTCCACCCATTTTAATTCTCTATTACATTCAGGGCAAAGTTTAACGCCATCTTGAGTGATTATCTCAGATTCATCCCAAAAGGATTCGTCGTGTATGCAATACCAACCGGCATATTTTCCTTTGTAAACATCTCCATTCTCCATCATCTTCTCAACGAACATCTGCACGGTTTTTACATGATAATCATCTGTTGTTCTAACAAAATGATCGTAACTAATCCCCATTTCATCCCATAAATTTTTAAATTTTGAAGAAAGTGAATCAACATACTCCTGTGGAGGAATATTCTTCTCTTTCGCTGCCTGTAACACCTTTTGCCCATGTTCATCCGTTCCAGTTAAAAAGAAAACATCGTACCCCATCATTCTCTTAAATCTTGCTACTATATCTGCAACTATCGTCGTATATGCCGAACCAATATGTGGTTCACTGTTAACGTAGTAAATCGGTGTAGTGACGTAAAACTTATCCATTAATGGCACCTCCAAAACTGTTCAACCTTCTTTCCCATATCTAATTGTGAAGCCTACAATATTATATCACATTGAAATTGTTTTGGTATTCTCATATATTCTTTTATTCTTTCAGAGAGGAAACAAGGCAGGGTCTTACCATCCCTTCCCCTATGGATGGCAGCGAGGTGAAAGGGCGCTAATAAAATCATTAAAAAGATATCACTCCTCATAAAAGAGGGGTGATATCTATCACTACCACAATTACTTAAAAATACTCAAAAATCTACTTACTATCATTACTTCAATATTTCTTTTAGCTCTTCTATGGTTATTTCAAATATATTGTCGATTATTTGGTTTATTCTTCTTTCTTCAGCTTCTTTTATCTTTTCCTTCATCTCTGTGGTTAATTGTCTACCAAATCTTCCACTTAACATTCTAATTGCAAATTCTCTTTCACCTTCCAATTTACCTTCGTTTCTTAACTTTTCAGCAATTGTCATAACTATTTCACCCTTTTCCTACTTTCCCTTCAATGTAGCTTTTGTGTTCCATAAGAATGTATATGTATCCATCTTGTCCATTTATCTTTGTTTTGAACAGCATAATTATACCATATGTTTTTGATGGTATGCTATCTTATCGAATAACTTCTGTATAACAAGTTTTATAGCGCCCTTCCCCGCTCCCCACCCGTGGGGAAAAGGATCTTTTTACTTGTTAATTTAATTGTACTAAAAGACTCAATATATTCATTACAACAAAAATTTAACTTAACAATATTTCTATGGTATAATTTCTCATAAAGTACAAAAAAAATTAAATTTGCTAAAAAATCGGAGGGATAATCTTGAGATTTTCCAAACTATATGCTCCTACTTTAAAAGAAACTCCATCTGATTCTGATATAAAAAGTTACGAGTTATTGATCAGAGGAGGTTTTATAAGAAAGATCTCATCAGGTGTTTACAGTTATCTTCCCCTTGGATGGAAGGTCATAAGAAAAATTGAAAATATAGTCAGAGAAGAAATGGAAAAGATAGGTTCTCAAGAAATCATGTTACCTATAATACATCCAGCAGAGCTGTGGAAAATGACGGGAAGATGGGAAGATTACGGTCCAGAATTGATGAAACTTAAGGATAGACACGATAGAGAGTTTACTTTAGGTCCCACGCATGAAGAAATAGTCACATTTTTGATGAAAAATGAACTCAGGTCGTACAAACAGTTCCCCGTCAACCTCTTCCAAATAGCTACTAAGTTTAGAGATGAAATAAGGCCAAGGTTTGGGGTGTTAAGAGCGAGAGAGTTCATCATGAAAGACGCCTATACCTTTCACACCGACTACAACTCATTGCATGAATCTTATCAACATTTCTATGATGCATACAATAACATCTTAAAAAGAATAGGTTTGAAATTTGTTGTTGTAGAAGCGGATACAGGTGCAATTGGTGGTTCTTTTTCTCATGAATTTCATGTATTGGCACAAAACGGCGAGGGTGAAATATTTTACTGTGAAAAATGCGGTTATGCAGCCAGTGATGAAAAGGCAAGATCAGGAGAAGATTTTTCAGCAGATGAGAAACAAGCTATCAAAGAAATGGAAAAAGTAGATACTCAAAACGCCAGAACCATCGAAGAAGTTGCCAAATTCCTGAACGTTTCTGAAAAGAAGTTGATAAAATCGTTACTGCTAAGATCCAGCAAAGGATGGGTGTTGGCTCTAATTAGAGGCGACTATGAGATAAACTTTGCCAAGATCAGGTCCGCCCTTCAAGATCAAAGTTTACAAATAGCTGATCCGCAAGACGTTCTAAAAGAATTTGGTGTAAATATTGGATTTATAGGCCCAATAAACATACCTGAAAATATCAGGATAGTTGCTGATCTAAGCATAAAATCTATAAGAAATGGTGTTATAGGGGCTATGGAAGAAAAAAGGCATTATATAAATGCCAACCCCGAACGAGATTTCAGAATTGATTTATTTGCAGACATTAGATACGTAAAAGAAGGTGAAAAATGTCCAACCCAAGGGTGTAATTCCATACTCAAACAGACAAGAGGCATAGAAGTTGGTCAAATTTTTGAATTAGGCGATAAATACTCTTCAAAAATGAACGCTGTATTCACCGATGAAAACGGTGAACAAAAACCTTACATAATGGGATGTTACGGCTGGGGAGTATCAAGAACTCTGGGGGCAATAGTTGAGCAATTAAACGATGAAAATGGAATAATATGGCCCAAAAGCGTTGCCCCTTTTGAAGTGGCAATAATACCAATTGCCAAGAACGATGAAGCAATTGTAAGTACATCACAAGAGATCTACGATTACTTTTTAAAAGAAGGAATAGACGTCGTTATAGACGATAGAGAAGTGTCTGCTGGATTTAAGTTCAAAGATATAGATCTAATCGGGGTACCGATAAAAATTATTATCGGCAAACGTTTAAAAGAAGGAAAAATTGAGTTAAAACAAAGAAATAAAACAGAAAGCACATTGATAGAATTCAAAAATGTAAAAGAGTTATACGATAAAGTCAAAGAAACATTAGAAAACTATGATCCAACTCAAAATTTAGCAATCTAACACATACCTTTTTCATCATCTCTTCAGTCTATTCTATCAACCATATTTGACAAGGAGCCCTAAAAATTTGACAAATCAGTTTTTTTATGGTATAATTCTCAAAATTTGAGAATTTTTAAAGTAAGGTATTTAAATTTGATTTAGGGGAAAGTGCTTATGAAAATATTAAAAATATTGTTAGTTTCTAAAAAAGTAAATAATAATAACAATTTACAGCGTCGGTGATTACGCTGGGGATTGTTATTTTGAAAATTACCGACGCTAAAAAACTAGCGTCGGTTTTTTTATATTAAAAAGGCGATTTAGCGTCTTTTAAAAAAAAAACACTACAGGAGGGAAAATTATGGCAGAAGTAGAGAAGAAAGATAGAAAAGAAGATTCTGTGGAGTTAGTAAAAACTTATTTGGCGGATCAGACTTACAGTGACGCACTTTTAGTTCAATCAGAGATACTGAGGTTATCGAGGGAATTTCTTGCAGAAAAGGGTTTTGTCGAGCTTCTTCCGGTGACAATTTCTACAATCACCGATCCTTTGAATCATGATGTTTTTGATGCACAAATAGATTATTATGGTAACAAATATTATGTTACTAAATCCATGATTCTGCAAAAACAAGTTAGCGTTCTGGTTCATGATAAAATATTTTCATTTTCACCAAATTTAAGGTTGGAAATGGAGGAAAAATATTCTTCTGGTAGACACTTGATTGATTTTGTTCAACTAGATATAGAGGCTAAAGAGACGAAGAGAGAAGAGATTATGGATTTGATGGAAGATTTAATGATTTATGTATTAAAAGGTATATTGACAAAATATTCTGGTATAATAGAAAAGTATCACCCAAATTTAACTGTTCCTAAAAAACCTTTTCAAAAAATAAGTGTAAAAAAGGCAAAAGAGCTTTACGGTGAAGATTATGAAAAAATTTTATCTGAACGAGCTGAAGGACCTGTATGGTTGATAGATATTCCGCTTTTGGATAGAGAGTTTTATGACAAACAAGATATGGATAATCCAGAAGTATTGTTGGACTTTGATTTAATATATCCTGAAGGTCATGGTGAAGCCATATCTGGTGGTGAAAGAGAACATGAGTATGAGCAAATAGTAAAAAGAATCAAACTGAAAGGCAACGGTCTAGAAAGCTATGAAGATTATTTGAAATTAGCAAAAGAAGGGTTATTAAAACATTCTGCAGGTTGTGGTATAGGTATAGAAAGGTTCACTAAATACATATTAGATTTGGATCATGTTGAAAAAACTAGGTTGTTCGCCAAAGCTCCTGGAAAGTATACCATTTAGTTGTATTAACAAAAAAGGTCTAAATTGTTTATTATTGCAGAGCAGGAGACGTCAATTGAAGATCGTCTCTGCTTTGCCTTTCATAGAAGTTAACTTATTTTCCGCTGGAGGTAATTTGTCAACTACCCACCGTCTAAAGACGGGGACTTGTGATGAACAAGCCTTAGTTGACTACCCTCAGCCAGGATCAAACAGGCTCACGCCTCTAAAGGGAGATTATCGGGCTACGTTATATAGGTCATAACACCTTCGGATGTTTCTCCTAGTCTGTCGCTCTGTTGTTTAGCTTTAAACAATCCTGAGGGGTAGGGATAGTGAACTAAACGTAAAAAGCC
>JAALLR010000285.1_pt1 | contig 14562 bp, 14 predicted proteins | sample 7245931 | NCBI WGS metagenome assembly JAALLR01 (sample SAMN13049201, study PRJNA578106) | oil field metagenome | isolation source: filtered produced water from oil reservoir B9 | place: USA:offshore Texas | collected 2016 | reverse complement strand
CTGATCAAGCCCTGCTTCTCCCATGTCCGGAGGCGGTTCGGGTGCACGCCCAATTTTTTTGCCGCTTCGCCTATGGATAGAAGTTCCATACTTTTATGCTAACATAACAGTAAAATTTAGTCAATTATAGTGCAGTTTTTTGAAACTGTTGTAAGCCTCCTTTTAAACTCCGGACAGCTCGCCCAGCGCCTGCTCCGCCTGCTCCCTGCTGGGCGCCTTCCCGTGCCAGTCTGCAACGTCTTCCATAAAGGATACGCCTTTCCCCTTCACCGTCCTGGCGATGATCATCGACGGCCGGTCGTGAACCCCCTTCGCCCACTCAAAGGCCTCCAGCAGTTCCCGGAAGTCGTGCCCGTCGACCTCCCGGACCGCCCATCCAAAAGCCTCCCACTTCTCCGGCAGCGGGAGGGGGGACATCACCTCCTGGATGCGGCCGTCAATCTGAAGCCCGTTGAAGTCGAGGATGGCGGTGAGGTTGCCGGCCCGGTAATGCGCCGCCGCCATCGCCGCCTCCCAGACCTGCCCCTCCTCGCTCTCGCCGTCACCGAGCAGTACGTAAACGCGGTAATCCCTCCGGTCAAGCCTCCCCGCCAGGGCTATCCCCAGCCCCACGGAGAGCCCCTGCCCGAGGGAACCGGTGGAGGCCTCAACTCCCGGCGCCTTGTTGCGGACGGGATGCCCCTGCAGGCGGCTTCCCAGCTTCCTCAGAGTCAAAAGCTCCTCTCTGGGGAAAAACCCCCGTTCTGCCAGAGCGGCATAGAGGAGAGGAGCGGCGTGCCCTTTGCTCAGGATGAACCGATCGCGCTCCGGCCACTCCGGTTCCTCCGGCCTCAGGCGGAGAACATGAAAAAACAGGGCAGTCACGATCTCCACACCGGAAAGGCTCCCCCCCGGATGCCCGGAACCGGCCTCGGCCAGCATCCGGATAATGTCGATGCGAATACTGCGGGCCTTCTCCTCAAGGTGCCGCAACAGCTCTTCTTGTGCCGCTGCCATATCTTGAACCCCTCTCTGACTATTATAATTCCTGTTTGCGAAAATCCTTGAAACCCTCGCCCAGCACTTCATGGGCATCGGTTATGAAAACAAAGGCTTTCTTATCAATCTCATAGATCAGTTCTTTCAAACGGCTCTCTTCGGTTTTTCCGACCACACAGATCAGAAGGGGGCGGCTTTCACCCGTATACATCCCCTGGGCCTCCAGGGCGGTCACACCCCTCCCCAGCTGCCGGAAGACGGCCTCCGCTATCTCATCATGGCGCTCGGAGATGATATAGGCGGCCTTGGCAAAGCTGATCCCCTCCTGCACCAGGTCGATCGTCTTGCTGGTGATGAAAAGGGAGAGCAGGGCGTAGAGGGCCAGCTCCGGATCAAAAAAGTACCCCGCCAGGCTGATCACCACAAAATCGGCAGCCAGCAGCCCCTGGCCGACGGTTACCGGAAGATACTTGTGCAGCAGGCGCGCCACCAGGTCGGTACCCCCGGTCGTCCCTCCGGCCTTCAGAACTACACCCATCCCGATTCCGGCCACGATCCCGCCGTAGATGGCCGCCAAAAGCACATCATGGGTCATCACGGGAAGGCGCGCCTCCAGCAGTTCCACGAAAAACGAAGTAACTACGGCTCCGTAAAGGCTGCGGACAAAGGTCCGCAGCCCCAGCTCCCGATAGGAAAGCAGAAACAGGGGGACGTTCAGGGCAAGAAGCACCCACCCTACCGGAATTCCGGCCAGATGAAACAAAATGATCGCCAGGCCGCTGACACCGCCGGCGGCGATCCTGTTGGGAACCAAAAAGACGTCCAGAGCCAGGGCAATGGCCAAAGAACCAACAGTAATCCAGATGTAAACCAAAACCAATCTTCGCAGGCGCAAAGAATCCCACTCCGTCCAGGTATTACCCCAGCTATATTCTTTACCGGAACCCCCCTTTTCACCCCTGCCCCGGTCTGCCAAAACTTTCTCTTTTTCCCGGGGATTATCGAGATGAAAGAAAACCGCCTGCCTGAGGCTGCTCGTGTATGCGGCTTGTTAACGCTCGGGGAACTGCCGAAGGTAAGCCTCGATAAAGGGATCGATCTGCCCGTTCATAACTGCCTGGACATTTCCCGTTTCCAGACCCGTCCGGTGGTCCTTAACAAGGGTATAAGGCTCGAAGACATAAGAGCGGATCTGGTTGCCCCACGCAATCTCCCGCTGCTCCCCGCGCAGCCTGGCCAGCTCTTCATCCTGCTCCTGTTTCTTCAGAGCCAGCAGCCGGGAGCGCAGCATGTTCATGGCGCGCAGCCTGTTGGCCAGCTGGGAACGCTCACTCTGGCACTGAACGACGATCCCTGTCGGCAGGTGGGTAATCCTTACCGCCGAATCGGTTTTGTTGACGTACTGTCCGCCGGGGCCGCTCGCCCGGTAAGTATCGATCCGCAGATCGTCCGGATTGATTTCGATCTCCGTATCCGCCTCCACCTGGGGGATGACATCGACCGAAGCAAAGGAGGTGTGGCGCCGTCCGGAAGCGTCAAAGGGGGAGATCCGGACCAGCCGGTGCACCCCCCGCTCCGCCTTCAGGTAACCGTAAGCGTTGCGGCCGGCAACCAGAAAGGTAACGCTTTTAATCCCGGCTTCATCGCCGGGCAGATAATCAAGCACTTCGACTTTAAAGCCGTGCTCCTGGGACGCCCAGCGCGTATACATGCGAAAGAGCATCTCCACCCAGTCCTGGGCTTCGGTCCCTCCCGCTCCGGCATGCAGCGAAACCAGGGCATTCCTCTGATCGTAGGGGCCTGTAAAAAGATTGTCCTGCTCCCACCTTTCAAATGTCTTCTGCAAACTCTCCAGCCCCTCCGCCAGCTCCTCTTCCAGTTCCCGGTCGCCGGATTCCATGCTTAATTCCAGGAGCACCTGCAGTTCTTCAATCTCTTTCTTGATCTCCAGGTAACGGTCGAGATCCTCTTTTAAATGCGCTGCCTCCTGGAGCACCTTGCGGGCATTATCGGGATCGCTCCAGAAATCAGGGGCCGCCGTCAGTTTATCTATCTCCTGCAACCTTTTTCCCCTGGCATCGATGTCAAAGAGAAACCCTCATTTCTTCAAACTTGTTCTGCAGCTGCTGCAGTTCCTTTTTGTAGTCCTTCAGCACACCCAGTCTCCTTTCTATTCATCGAGAAAACGGTGTTCTTTTGACAGTTCCGCCTGAATGCGGGCGTTGTGAAAATTAACGGCGATCGCATCCCCCACTGCGTAGCCTGTCCGCATCCCAAAGCCCATCCGCAGCTTCACTACCGTAGATATTCTCCTGATCATTTCTTCTATAATCACCGGGTCGTCTACCTTCGTGATAACGGCATACTCGTCACCCCCGATGAGGGCAACGAGGTCGCGCTCACTTCCCGACCGGTTCACCCTGACCAGAGAGCGGATCAGCTGCAGAATGGAGGCTTTGATGTTTTGCACCTCATATTCCGTGTGCATCTTGACATAACTGCCAAAAGCCCTTAAATCGAAAAGAATAACGGTTTCATCCCCCGACAGGGTAACTCCTAGCAGTTTGAGGCGGGGGTCATCTTTGTCGGTAATTCCGATCACCAGGTCCCTGACAACCTCATACTCTATCCGGAGCGGATCGAGACCTGCTCCGGTGATCCCCCGAAATTTCCTCTCTATAGCACACAGCTGATCGAGAATGGCGATCACCTGCGCCAGATTGCTGCCCGGTGCTGCGTACTGCTCCGGCTTGTAGTGGTAAATGTCCATCTTAACGATGCTGCTGAGATTGAGAGCGTCTCCCACCAGCTGGAGCGCCCGCGGCCTGATTCTGACGTGGTGGTGGAGAACAACCGCCTCCAGGACCTCCTCGGGCTGGTTGTGCCTCCTGGCGATCTGATAACTCAACCCGATATGATCATGAAAGGGAACATACCAGTCCGCCCAGCTGATCCCGGGATAATGGTGGAGGAACAAAGGTGCCCTCCCTTTTTTCACAGCAGCGGCGTCAAATACCCTGTCATCCACCTCCGATCCTTTGCCCACATCGTGGAAAAGCACCCCTGCAACCAGATCCCCTCTGTTTATTTTCATGGTCTCCAGAACGCTGTCGGGTATGAAGGCGGCGAGTTCCAGCATCCGAATTACATGGTGCAGCTGGTTCTCTCCCGCAGAAACTACCTCAGCGAGCGCCAGGAGTTCCTTGATCTCAAAGACGCCCTCCAGATAAGGAATTATCCTGGGCTTGAGCACACCGAGCATGGCCTTGTAGTAAACTTCCCGCAGAGGGAGGTCACCGCACTGCTCCAATATGCAATTCCTTATGGCTGATACTTCCCTATCCACCGTTCTTCTCCCTAACAGCCACGGAGAAGGTTCTCTTTATCAAACAAAAATGCTAAATAATAGAGAGCCGGCTATGCTTGTTATTCCGCACCATATTATGGCTGTTCCTGTTAAAATGCCCTATTGCCCCTCGGTGCTATTTATTTATCCACGAAATCCCCATTTCCCTGCCGAATCCTGTTCTATTTTCCACAGCAGCGCTTATATTTTTTGCCGCTCCCGCAGGGGCAGGGGTCATTTCTGCCTACCCGGCGCTCTGCCCTGACCGGCGTCCGCCGAACATCACCTTCACCCCTGCTCTCGACAACCCGGTGCACTCTTCTCTCCTCCTTCGCCGGCACCAGGCGCACCCTGTAAAGATAGCGAACCACGTCCTCCTGGATGCTTCTGATCATCTCCTGAAACATGTGATAGGCTTCGAACTTATACTCCACGAGGGGATCCTTCTGGCCGTAAGCCCGCAAACCTATCCCCTGGCGCAGCTGGTCCATGGCATCCAGGTGATCCATCCACTTGGTGTCCACGACACGCAGCAGTATGAAGCGCTCCAGGTCGCGCATGGTCTCAGAGCCCAGCTCCTCCTCCCGCTCCTTCCAGTGCACGAGGGCCTCCTCGACCAGCCTTTCCCGGATCGCCTCCCGTGAACCCAACTCTCTCAACTCTTCGGCAGTTATCTTCCCCGGCCGCAGAAAAACCTGCTCCCCGTAAGCTATGAGCCCCTCCAGGTCCCACTCCTCCGGGTATTTACCCGCAGCAGTATGGCACTCCACCGCAGCCTCGACAACCTTGGTGATCATCTCCTGCAGCGACTCCCGCAGGTCCTCGCCCATGAGAACCCGACGGCGCTGGCTGTAGATAACCTCGCGCTGCTGGTTCATCACGTCGTCGTACTCCAAAACGTGCTTCCGCATATCGAAGTTGCGAGACTCCACCTTCTTCTGGGCGGATTCGATGGAGCGGCTCACCAAGGGATGTTCGATGGGAACGCTGTCATCCATTCCCAGCTTATCCATGATCCCGGAAATGCTGTCCGATCCGAAGAGGCGCATCAGATCGTCTTCCAGGGAAACATAAAACCGCGAGGAGCCCGGGTCACCCTGGCGCCCGGCGCGGCCGCGCAGCTGGTTGTCGATGCGCCTGCTCTCGTGGCGCTCCGTACCGATGATGTGCAGTCCCCCAAGGGCAACCACCTTCTCATGCTCGGCATCGGTGTCTTTCTTAAACCTGTCCACGAGCCGGCGGTACTCCTGCCGTACAGCTGCCACTTCCGCGGAGGAAGGCTTGCCGTACTCGGCCGCCTCGGCGACCACCTCCGGAGCAACTCCCCGGCGCAGCAGTTCCTCCTTGGCCAGATATTCCGGGTTCCCCCCCAGCAGGATATCCGTCCCGCGCCCCGCCATATTTGTGGCAATGGTCACCATTCCCAACCGACCCGCCTGGGCAACGATCTTCGCCTCCTGCTCGTGATATTTGGCGTTAAGTACCTGGTGGGGGATCCCCCGCTTTTTTAAAAGCCTGCTCAGCATCTCCGACTTCTCAATGGAGATGGTGCCAACCAGCACCGGCTGGCCACGCCGGTAACACTCGGCGATCTCCTCTACGACGGCAGCGAATTTCCCCTCTTCAGTGCGGTAGATTACATCCGGGTAGTCGCGGCGGATCATCGGTTTGTGGGTCGGAATGACCACCACATCAAGGCCGTAAATCTTCCGAAACTCATCCTCCTCAGTAGCGGCGGTACCTGTCATGCCGGCCAGCTTCCTGTACATCCGGAAATAGTTCTGGAAGGTGATGGTTGCCAGCGTCTGAGATTCCCGCTCAATGCGGACACCTTCCTTTGCCTCGATGGCCTGGTGCAGCCCCTCGCTGAAGCGCCTCCCGTACATCAGGCGCCCTGTGAATTCGTCCACAATGATCACCTGGCCGTCCTTGACCACATAGTCGCGGTCGCGCTTCATCAGGGCATGCGCCCGCAGGCCCTGGTAAACGTGATGCGCCAGCTCCAGATTTTCCTCATCGGAAAGGTTCTCTACGCCCAGCAGCTTCTCCACTTTCCTGGTGCCTTCCTCGGTCAGAGCAACGGTCTGCAGTTTTTCGTCAACCTGATAATCAACGTCCTTCTTAAGCTTAGGTATGACCTTAGCGATCCTGTAATAGAGATCGGTCGGCTTATCTGCCTGACCGGAAATAATCAGCGGTGTGCGCGCCTCATCGATGAGGATGCTGTCCACCTCGTCAACGATTGCGTAATTCAAAGATCGCTGCACGATCTCTTCCCGGCGCAGCACCATGTTATCCCTCAAGTAGTCGAAACCGAACTCGTTGTTGGTGCCGTAGGTCACATCTGCCGCATAGGCCTCTTTCCGCTGCCGGGCATCCAAACCGTGAACGATCAGGCCCACCTTAAGGCCGAGGAAACGGTAAATTCCTCCCATCCATTCGCTGTCCCGGCGCGCCAGGTAATCGTTGACGGTAACGATATGCACCCCTTCGCCTGTCAGGGCGTTGAGGTAGGCGGGCAGTGTGGCTACCAGGGTCTTCCCCTCGCCGGTCTTCATTTCGGCTATTCTCCCCTGGTGCAGGACGATACCACCCATCAATTGAACATCAAAGTGGCGCATACCCAGCACCCGACGGGAGGCCTCCCTGACAACGGCGAACGCCTCCGGAAGCAAATCATCCAGGGTCTCCCCATCGGAGAGCCGGCTCTTGAATTCATCGGTTTTGGCCCTCAGCTGCTGATCGGAAAGGGCCTTTATTTCACCCTCCAGGTCGTTGATCAGCTCAACCGTTTTCTGCAAGCGCTTGATTTCTCGCGCATTGTCATCAAAGAGGTTCTTAAGAGCACTCAGCATTTCCCTGCACCCTCTTTCTCCCAACCGTTTTCATTTTAACACCTCCTACCCCCACTGACAACCAGAACGACCGGGAAAGCTGTCAAACAATTTCGTCCTGACAGGATGGCCGCCAACCTTACCGTCGCCGGGACGCCCTGCCGCAGAAGGGCCTCTCTCCCGGTCAGGCAACAGAAACTTTACAACACACCGGCTCAGCAGACATGCCGGGCAAACACGCATAAAGGCAGCCACTACGGCTGCCCTTATCTATCAACCCGATGGAATTCACTACATCTCCGGCTCGATCAGGCCGAGATTGCCGTCCTTCCTCCGGTAGATAACGTTTACCTGTCCCGTCTCGGAATTGCTGAAAACGAAAAAGTCATGTCCGAGCAAATTCATCTGCAGCACCGCCTCATCGACGGCCATCGGCTTCATGGCAAAGCGCTTCGTCCTGACGATAACCGGTTCCTCCTTCTTATCGGTTTCCCCCATTGACGCAATCAAATCCTTCAGCCCCTGGTTGCGAAACTTGCGGTACAGTTTCGTTCGCTGCTTGTGAATCTGCTTCTCCAGCTTCTCGACGACGAGATCCACCGCTTCAAAAAAGTTCTCCCTGCTTACTTCTTCGCCGCGCAGAATTATGCCGCCGTTGAGGGGAATCGTCACTTCCACCGCAAAACCTTCACCAACCGTCGAGACCGCAACCTGCGCCTCCTGGATGGAATCGAAATACCGGGTGAGTTTGGTCAACTTTTTTTCCAGATAACTCTTCAGTCCGTCGGTCACTGCAACATTCTTTCCCCGGATGGCGATTTTCACCTTGGCATCCACCCCCATAGAATATTGTTAAATATTGCTTGCCTTTATTATTATTCCCTCGAAAGGAAAATAATCCATCAGCGGCGGCTTTGGTAAACAAAAGGACCCCGCCGCTTCGTCTCGGGGTCCCATCCTGCCAGCGTCCGATATCAAGGTGAGAGATCTCTATAACTTTATGACCTTGGAAGCCTGGGGACCACGGGCGCCCTGAACGATCTCAAATTCCACCCGCTCCCCTTCGGCCAAGGTCTTGAAACCCTCCTCTTGAATCGCCGAGTAGTGAACGAATACGTCTCCACCTTCGTCACACTCGATGAAGCCGTACCCCTTCTCCTTGTTGAACCACTTGACTTTGCCTAGCATTACTTTACATTCCTCCTAAAATTTGATCTCGCTAGCCGGCAGGCAGAACCAGGCTTAACGAGTGTCTTTATCATAACACAGTGTGCAAGACGTTGTCAATTTATTGCTCGGTGCAATGTATTTTTTACCATGTATGGTAAATATTATAATTTTAGACACAACAGGTTGCATCAGGTTATTTTGTTTTAATTTCGGATGTCGAAAAATGCTTCCTAAAAACTGGCTCTTATCAACATTAAGTTGTGGATAATGTGGATAAATCTGTTCATAACCTTCATTTTAAGCCAGATCCCCTGTGGATTATTTTGTGGACGCTGAAATATTTGTCATAATTATTGAAAGCCTGTCAGCTCATTTGTCGTAACCCAGACACATTCCTCAGAAATACTCTAGAACGACCTGGGCGATGTTATTGGCGTGATCCCCCACTCTCTCCAGGTTGTTGATGATATCGAGAAAGATCACACCGGATACCGGGTAGCAGATCCCCTTGTTGAGGCGGTGCAGGTGGTTCTTTCTCAGGATCTCCTCCATCCGATCGATCAAAGGCTCGCTTTCGATCACCAGACGCGCTTTCTTTTTATCTTCATTTTGCAAAGCCTCGAGAGCGTTGTTGTAAGAGCTGCAGACGAGTTGATACATGTCTTTCAGCTCCTTGAGGGCAAAATCACTGTAAGGCAGGTTCTCCTCGATGCGCGCCCTGGCCAGCTCGGCGATGTTCTCAGCGTGATCACCCACCCTTTCAAAGTCGTTGACCACATGCAGTAGCCCTGTATGCCTCCCCGAAAGAGCAGCAGTCATGCCTTTTTGAGACAGTTTGGCCAGATAAAAGGTAATCGCCCGCTCCAGCTCGTCCACCACTTCTTCGTCCTTGAAGGCCGATTCCAGCAGTTTTTCATTCTTTTCGTAGAATCCGTTCATGGCGGCTTCCAGGCTTCTCCCCGCAATTTTCGCCATTCTGATGATTTCTTTAGTAGCCAGGGAAAGGGCGACGGCGGGAGAATCCATCATCCTCTCATCCAGATAAATGGGTCCTTTTTCCTCGATTCTGACGGTGCCGGGAAGGATAAATTCGATAAACCTGGCGAAAGCACCGACAAAAGGAAGGAAGAGAAGAGTATTCAAGGTGTTGAAAGAGGTGTGGGCGTTGGCGATGAGCCGCGCCGGCTGATCCGGGGAAATGAGATAGACGAATTCTTTAAACCAGGGGAGAAACGTTAAGAAAATGATCGTCCCCATGACATTGAACATCACGTGGGACAAAGCCGCCCTTTTGGCGTTGAGATTGGTGCCGATGCTGGACAGGACGGCAGTTATGCAGGTGCCGATGTTGTCCCCGAAGAGCACGGGTATCGCTGCTGAGAAAGGTATTATCCCTTCGCTGGCAAGGGCGATCAGCATGGCGATCGTCGCCGAACTGCTCTGAACGATGCAGGTGGTCAGTATCCCGACCAGAACCCCGAGGAGAGGGTATCTAGAAAAATTTGCTATAAACTCCAAAAAGCCCGGGCTGTTTTTTAAAGGCGCTACCATCTCCGACATTACCGCCAGGCCGAGAAAAAGGATACCCAGCCCCATTATAAACTGCCCGATGTAGTGGTAGAGGCGCCTTTTGCTGAAAAAATAGATGCCAAACCCTACCGCAATGATGGGAAACATGTAGTCCGTCAACTTAAAGGCTATCACCTGGGCGGTTATCGTCGTGCCAATATTCGCCCCCATGATGATGCCGATGGCCTGCTTTAAGGTCATCAAACCGGCATTGACGAAGCCGACAACCAGAACGGTCGTAGCGCTGCTGCTCTGAATGGTAGCCGTGGTAACGGCGCCGAGGGCCACTGCAACAACAGGAAACCTGGTGACCCGTTCCAGCACCCTGCGGATTTTGTCGCCGGCGACCCTCTGCAGCCCCTCCCCCATTATTTTCATACCTAACAGAAATAAAGCCAGCCCGCCCAAGACGCCAAAGATAACTGTCAGCAAGAGAGCTCCTCCTTTTGCGTATCAATAACCAACTGTTCTATTTTTGACATCCTACCGCTTTTCCCTTTCGGCAAAAATAAGTTCGTCAACCAGAAAACTGTCAGCTGTTCTCCCGGAATACCGCCCTTCCCCGGCCGTGCGACTGCGTTTCATAATAAATGCCCTGCATCAGCGCCCTGCTGCAGCCCGGCTCTGCATAAATCCCGCCAGCAGCTGAAAAGATATAAAAGGCAGGCTTTCACGCAAAATATTTTCCGAGGAGGTCTCTTCATGGATATCCGAACCTTCGACCAGTGGATAGATACCCTCTCCACCGCTCTCGATACGGCAGAAAAAGTCGGGCTGTCACATGCCCAGATCGAGAACTCCGCAAAAGTTCTCGGGGACTATCTGGCGGCTAACGTCGTCCCGGACGCCCCGGAAAACAAAGTGCTCAAAGCTCTCTGGGAGCACGGCAGCAAACAGGAGCGCCAGAGCCTGGCCAGCATGATGGTTAAGATGGTCCGGTCTTATAAAAAGAACAAAGTGCTATAAACCCTTTAACTCCAGCCTGCCACAACCGATTGCCTTGTCACCTTTCCTAAGATCAAGCTCCGGGGACAACTCCCGGGGCTGCTCCCTCTCTATTTATTCCCACCCGTTGCGCTCTGCAGAGAACAGACTCCTTGCCGGCTGAGCAGGCGAAAAATGCAACTCCTAGTACTCCTGTCCCCTCATCATCAAGCGTGGAGCGTAACCGGTTTTGTCATCCCGTGCCCAGTTTACCAGTAGGTAGGCCAGAGGGGTTCCCCCCAATGCTTCAAAAAGAACCTTCACGGCATACTGGGCTAAGATCATACTGATCAAAACGGAATTCGGAACCGTCCCGGCAAAAGCAATGGTTATAAAAATACCCGTATCGACAATCTGCCCCACAAGGGTAGAACCTATCGTTCTGACGAAGAGGAGCCTGATTCCCGTCAAGGCCTTAATTCTTTCCAGTGACCAGCTGTTCAGCAGCTCCCCTGCCATATAGGCGATGAAGCTCCCCGCCACAATCCTCGGGACGAAGCCAAAAATCGCCGTGTAAGCTTCCTGGTGCGGCCAGACCGGAGCAGAGGGAAGAAGGCCGCCTAAATACGTGAAAACCACCATCCCCAGATTTGCCAGGAACCCGGCGTAAATAACCTTCCTGGCATAGCGGAAGCCCCACACTTCTGTGAGAACGTCCCCCAACATGAAGCAGAAGGGATAGACCACAACCGCCGCAGGAAGAACGAAGGGACCGGCAGCGATCAATTTCGCCGCCAGGGTATTGCTGATCAAAAGCGCTGCCACGAAGGATACGGCCACGATCTCTCGTTTGCTCATCCCGATTTCCCCTTTCCATCACCGAATTACACCGGCAACGGCAGCAGGTAGAAAAAATTCTCACTCCTTATCCTCTTCAATTCCGTTGCTCTCCAGCGCCCCACCGCCGCCATTGCGCCGGCACCTTCCACGAAAATGGTGCCTTCCTCCGTGCCCCGGGCCGCCCCAGCTATGATCATACTCCTCGCTGCACCTGGGACAATACCCTTCTGCCCCCACCCAGGCGGCAGCACGGGGCACCTCAAATTCACGGCCGCACCGGACGCACTTGAACGGCCGTGACTGCATGATGTATTCGCCGCCCTCGATGCGGATCGCTTTTCCTTCCACCAGAGCCTCGGCGATCTTCGATCTGGCAGCATATAAAATACGCTGGAACGTCGTCCGGGCAATTCCCATTCTTTCGGCGCACTGCTCCTGATCCATTCCCTCCAGATCCTTCAGGCGAAGGGCTTCGAACTCCTCTACAGATATTTTTACCTCATCCAGTTCCCGCAGCGGAACTCCCGCCGGTTTGTAGTAATTGGCCGGGGGGAAATAGCCCACCAGACATTTTTTTCTCTTTCTCGGAATGTTCATCACCCCCAGGAGTAGAGAGCAAAGCCCTTAATTCGTTTCCGGCACTACCCGCGACGAGTTAAATCACGGCACAGCTGCTTTCAATATAAATACCTACATCCACCGATTTTCGCAATAAGGAACGCTGCCAAACCTATTTTACCACTTCTCCGGCCCTTCTACATACACCTTTCTCTCCTGGGGATCCCAGCGGGTCCTATCCCCGTAAGCCTTCGCAACGTCGTCAATCCAGACGAATGTCCTGTTCTCCAGGATAATACCGGTGATCAGCCTGCCGCGGACGCTGACGTGAACCAGCGGATATCCCTTAACCGGCGGTGGCGGCGGGATCTGATATCCCAAAAAGCCGGCGGTGCTCCGGGCTATCGCCCAGGCCAGGCGGTCTTGAAAGGCCGGGTTGCCCAGCAGCCTTTCCTCTTCGGGATTGCTGATAAAACCCATTTCTACCAGGACGGCAGGCATACTGGTCTTGCGCAGGACGTAATAGTCAGCGAACTTAACCCCTCGGTCCGGGAAACCGGTCGCCTCAACGAGCCCCTTCTGGATCGCCCTGGCCAGACGCTCCCCCTCTCCCCCCGGTTTATAGGCATAGGTCTCGACGCCGCGCCCTCCTCCAGGTGCGGCATTGCAGTGGAGGGAGATGAAGTAAGACGCCCGCCAGGCCTCGGCAATTCTCACCCGCTCCGCCAGGTCGGCGGATTCACTCTCTCCAAGATGGCGGTCATCACTCCTTGTCAATCTGACATCGGCAACCGGATCCAAATATCTGAAGAGCAGCTTAGCTACGGCCAAATTGACATCCTTCTCTCTCGTGCCACCCGGGCCGACCGCTCCGCAGTCGGCCCCTCCATGCCCGGGATCGATGACAATCCTCACAACAATACCTCCTCTAAGCGCAGTCTTTCACCTGCTGCGGAGCAGCTCGGAAACCGCCCCCGCTATTTTCTCAAAGGCAAGGCCTCCGTGAAACCTGGGCTCACCGTTCAAGAGCGTGAGAGGTAGCTGAAACTGGTTCATGATTCTCACCACACCGGGGAAGTCCATGATCTCCTCACTGAAGACATCCACATAGCGGAAAGACACCGCCTCCCCGAACTTTTCTGCCAGTCTCTTTTCCAGCAGCTCCGACGCTTCCCGCATCGAGTGCGCGTGCCCGCAGCCGCAACTGCATGCACCTTTTTCACCCGTACCAAAAACGACAACCTCGACGACCTTCACAGTATTCCCCTCCTTCCCTTGGGGCACCGCAGATTTACCCCGCTTCTGATTTCGCTGCAGGAGACGCAGACCCTTTGCGGCTTCCGGCCGCTTCTACTTGAGGCTGCTTGCCAACCTTAAGAAGGGCGTTGTAAGATAGTAAACAGGAAATATATACCTCGGAGGCGAATGGCTTTGAGACTAGGTGCGGCTCAGATGTTCATCACAAATAACGTCGCTACAAACACCTCCACCATTCTCCGCATGGTGGAGGAGGCCAGGCTCAAAGGAGTCGACCTGCTGGTTTTTCCGGAAATGTGCCTGACGGGATACGATAAGAAAACCTTGGGACGACCCGACATCGAGGAGGAACTGGCGCGTGCTCTGGAGCGGATCGGAAGCCAGGTCGAAAAACTAAAGACCGGTCTTATTATAGGAAGAGCAGAATTTAATGGCGGGAAAATGTACAATGCTGCTTCCGTGATTCTACCCGACGGGATCAGACATACCTACTACAAAATCCACCTAACCGCTGCCGAGGAAAAATTCTTTACCCCCGGCACCCAACCCCTGTCCTTCACCTATAAAGGGCATAGATTCGGAGTGATCATCTGCCGCGATCAGAACTACCCCGAACTGGCCAGAAGCAGCTGTCCCGAAGGGACGAGCGCCCTCTTCATCCTTTCCGCCCATTATTATAATCCGGCAGAGGCCCGCTGGAAACTGCCCAAAAACCGAGCCCTGCCCATAGCAAGAGCGGTGGAGAATCATTGTTACGCGCTCCTGGCCAATGCCGTAGGCAGCCACATCGGCCTCATCAGCCTTGGGAACAGCCTGATCGCCGACCCCGAGGGAGCGCTCGTTGCCCTCGCCGATGAAGCCTCGGAAACTCTGATTACCTGCGATCTCCCCGGCAAATAGTCAAAATACCCTCCCCCAAGGGGCAGGTAAATAAAAAGCACAGAGAATTGAGCCGCCAAAAACGGCTATCGAGTAGGAGGGGGCGGCTAGCCCCCGTCCTCTCACACCACCGGACATGCGGGTCCGCATCCGGCGGTTCACCAAGCTTGACGAAGATAAGAATAGCGTTCGGTCAAGCTCATCAGG
>JAALLR010000284.1_pt1 | contig 14592 bp, 13 predicted proteins | sample 7245931 | NCBI WGS metagenome assembly JAALLR01 (sample SAMN13049201, study PRJNA578106) | oil field metagenome | isolation source: filtered produced water from oil reservoir B9 | place: USA:offshore Texas | collected 2016 | reverse complement strand
GATGCCAGGATATTTAACACACATTATCTTCGGTCATAAGATTTTTCCAAACAGTTTGAAAAATGTGAAAATGTTTAATCTTGGACTGATGGGTCCAGATATTTTTTATTACGATATTTCTGATCCTAAATATCACATTATTGGTGAAACGTTGCATAATGTTGATTTAACAAGGTTTATAAAAGAGATTCAAAAGGAAAGCCCAGAGTATGCCTTAGGTTTATACTTACATTCTTATCTTGATATGAAAATACATCCACGAATACATATTATAGAAAGAAACACTGGCAAATCACATACTAAAATAGAAACTTTGATCGATGCAGCTTTATTGAAAAAAGAGTGGAACACCACTGTTTTCAGGTTAGACAAGCATTTTTTCCCTAATAAATTACCAGCAAGGTTTATGAGGATCTTTGATGAAGTTCTTTACGACTATTACGAGGTAGCAGATGTAAATATTAAAAGTTTGTATGATGTTTTTTTGAAAAACTTTTTCTTCTTATACAAATGGTATCCCATCAAGGCGATTGCTTCGTATGTGCTCTACGTTGTTTCCATAGGAAGATTCAATTACAAGGACTATTTTATATTTAGAACCCCTTCCTTAGAAATTCTGAATGATTTTGGAATAGAAACATTGTGGAAAGAGTCTTTAGATGAAATTGATCAACTATTATCAGAAAAATTTGATTAAAACTAATGAAAAAAGGGATGTGAAACTTTAATATGGCAACAGGTAATTTAGTAGTAATTGTTGGACCTATGTATTCTGGCAAAACTTCCGAATTAATTTCTTTCATTGAAATCTACACCCTCGGGAAAAAGAAGATAAAAGTCTTTAAACCTTTGTTAGATAACAGATACAACGAAACTTTTATTGTATCCCACTCTAATACATCCGTTAAAGCCATCCCCATTAATAATTCCGCTGAAATTTTGCCCCAACTTGATGGAGACGAAAAGGCGGTTTTTATTGATGAAATCCAGTTTTTAGACGAGCCTCTTAGAGAAGTTGTTGTGGAGATGATCAATTCTGGTAAGGATGTTTATTGTGCAGGCCTGGATTTGAGTTATAAAAATAATCCATTCAAAGTTACCTCCCTTTTAATGGCTCATGCAGACACTGTGATTAAAAAGAAAGCTGTTTGCCATGAATGTGGAGAGTACAAGGCAACAATATCTTACAAAATTGTGGAAAATGGTGGAGAAATAGATGTTGGTGGATTTGAAAAATATATCGCTGTATGTAGAGATTGTTATTTGAAGTTGAATGAAAAAAAACAAAATCAAGATAAATCATAAAAACAAGGGGGTTGATCTATGCGAATTACAAGCATCTATGATAAAGCGGAATTAGCCAACAAAGTGAAAATCCCTTGGTTGGGCTATGGGACATACAAAGCTCATGGAGATGAATTGATAGAGGGTGTAAAGTACGCTTTAAGTATAGGATACAGGTTGATAGATACCGCAGAAATGTACGAAAACGAAGAAGAGATAGGTAAAGCAATCAGACAGAGTAAAATACCGAGAGATGAAATTTTTATAACCTCCAAAGTATGGAATACGAATCAAGGTTTCGAAAGCACTTTAAACTCTTTTGAGAATTCATTAAAAAGATTGGGAACAGATTATTTAGATTTATATTTAATTCACTGGCCTGTAAGTGGAAAATATATAGAAACCTGGAAAGCCCTTGAAAAGTTATATAAGGAAGGTAGAGTAAGGGCTATTGGTGTGAGTAATTTTTTAATTCATCATCTCCAAGATATAATAAACAACTGTGAAATTACCCCTATGGTGAATCAAGTAGAATTTCATCCATACTTATTGCAAAGAGATCTTTTAGATTATTGTCAAAGAAACAAAATACAGCTTGAAGCTTGGAGTCCTTTAATGAGAGGAAGAGTTCTAAATATACCCCAGTTAGTTGATATAGCAAATAAGTATAAAAAAACTCCCGCACAAATAGTATTAAGATGGGACCTGCAACATGGCGTGGTAACTATTCCCAAATCTGTACACAAGGAAAGAATAAAAGAAAATGCCGATATTTTCGACTTCGAACTAACAGAAGAAGAAATGAGGATAATAGACAATTTAGATCAGAGTAAAAGATTTGGGGCAAATCCCGATGATTTTTAAGATTAACATAGCTTTTAACAAGATTAATTGATTTTTCAACAATGAAATGATATAATATGAAAGCACCATTACAGGAGGCTGGGTCCTGCGCAATAGGAACCCGTGAAACTGGTCAGGCCCGGAAGGGAGCAGCCATAAGCGGAGATTTCTATGTGCAGCAGGGAAACCCAGCCATCTTTAATAATTTTGGAGGTACGAATAAATTGACTCAAAAAAAGAAAAATAATAACGAATATGAAGATGTTCAAATATACGGTCCTGAAGATATCGCTTTCATGAAAGTTGATGAAGTAATCAGAAAAGTTAATAATGATCTGAACCCTGCTAAAGAAAAAAAAATTAAAAAAACACCTTCTTTTGAGCATTACTACAGTGAAAACCCAACGTCAGAACTAACGGTAAAAGAGTTGGTTTTAAAATTAAGAAATGGGCATAAGTATCTATTTAAAGCCCCATCCGGAGTATATGGAAAGAAAAGGATAGACAGGGCAAGTATTTTATTGATTGAAAAAGTAGAACTAACAAATGAAAAAGTTTTAGACATGGGATGCGGATACGGGGCAATAGGTATAGCCTTAAAAAAAGAATTTCCTGACATTGATCTGTATATGAGTGACATAAATAACAGAGCAGTTGATTTTTCTAAAATAAACGCCAAAAACAATAACGTGAACGCTGTGATCAAACAAGGAAATCTATTCAAACCATGGGAAGGTAACTACTTCGATGTTATTGTCACCAACCCTCCAATAGTTGCAGGTAAGGATGTATTACATGAACTAATCGAAGAATCCTATTACCATTTGAATGAGAATGGCAAGATATATTTAGTTGCTTACCACAATAAAGGTGGAAAAGGCTTAGAAAACTACATGAAACAAATTTTTGGCAACGTAAAAGAGTTAGAAAAATCTGGAGGTTTTAGAGTTTATCTTTCGATAAAGAGGGGCTAAGATGTTTTTTGGATGCAAAAATCTTTCTTTCAGTTATTATGAAAAAAAAGTACTAACAAATATCAATTTAGACGTCAAAAAAGGTGAGTTTATCGGTTTAGTTGGGAGTAATGGAAGTGGAAAATCTACGCTTCTAAAGCTTCTATGTGGTATTTTATCCCCTCAAGAGGGAGAAGTAATTATCAAAGATCAAAAATTAGATGAACATAATAGAATAAAGGTAGGTTATATTTTTCAAAACCCTGAAAATCAAATTATAGGGGTCACCGTCGAAGAGGACGTGGCTTTTGGGTTAGAAAACATAGGGGTCCCAAGAGAAAAAATGCTAGAAAGAATCGAGTGGGCCCTTTCAACGGTAGGGTTAGAAGGGTTGAACCACGCAGACCCCAATGCATTATCTGGAGGGCAGAAACAAAGACTTGCAACAGCATCCATACTTGCTATGGATCCTGAAATTATACTCATGGATGAACCTACTTCAATGCTAGATCCAAAAGGTCGAAATGAAATTTACAAAGTTATACGCAATCTCAGAGAAATAGGAGAAACGATTATAATTGCCTCTCATCATTCTTCTGACCTTGAACATGTAGACAAAATCATCGCCCTTAACGATGGAGAGATTGTTTATGAAGGAGACAAGGATCAATTTTACAAGAATAACGTTATCCAATCTGAGCTACCTTTCAATGAAAAAATAAATAGACAATTCCACACCGATTTAAAAAAGTTGGTTGATGAAATATGTCGATAATACTTGAAAATGTAAGTTTTACTTACGCATTGAATACACCTTTTCAAAAGACAGCCCTAGCAAATATAAATGTGGAAATTAAGAAAGGTGATTTGTGGTTATTCGTTGGACATACAGGATCCGGGAAAACTACGTTGATGAGTTTAATGAACGGCTTACTCATACCTCAACAAGGAAGAGTGTTAGTTGAGGGATTATCCACAAAAGACAAAAAGGTCAACATCAAAGATATAAGAAAGAAAATTGGCATAGTTTTTCAATACCCAGAATCCCAATTTTTTCTTCCTACCGTAAAAGAAGAAATAATGTTTGCACCAAAAAATTTTGGGGTTCAACTAAGTGATGATTTACTAAAGTACTATTTAGAGCTAGTTAAATTACCGGAATCGTACCTTGAAAAAAATCCATTCGAACTCTCAGGAGGAGAAATGAGAAAGGTAGCGATTATCTCTGTTCTCTCCTACAACCCTGATTATATAATCTTTGACGAACCCACTGTTGGATTGGATTACCTGACAAAAACTTCTATATTCAACCTTATAAAAGAACTTCGCAACTTAGGAAAGACCATAATAATATCAACTCACTGGATAGATGAATTCGCCAGTTTGAAACCTAACGTACTGTTGTTAAAAAATGGTGAAGAAGCTTTTAAAGGCAATTTTGATGATTTTGTTTTGCTGGATGAAAAAACTCTTTGGGAAGCTGGTATAATATTTAATGAAAAGATGCAATTGTATAAATGTGCTATAAAAACAGGGAAAAAGGAATTAGCTGAAAAAATTTCATCTATTTAAAATTGAGAGGATGATTAAAATTGAAAAAGATTTTCATCTTAACTATTTTTGTTTCTATCTTTTTATTGCAACTTTTTTCTCAATCGAGCGAAGTTATCGATCTAAGAAGAAGTTTTTTGATTTACACGGAAGGTGATTCCAGTATCGGTTCCTTGTTGGAACAATATTTAAAAAACGATCTTGAAAAACAAGGAAAATATAAGGTATTAACAAAAGATGATCTGTTATTAGAAAATCTTAGAGAAATGATTGAAAACGAAGATTACCTGAAGAAAAAACTAGATGCGGATTTTTTAGTCTATATACAAATACTTGAAAGCTTCCCTGACTTAGAAAAAACCGAAGAATTAATATGGTGGGAGTATCGCATACTAGCGAAGGTCAGCGTCGTCAAAATTTCAACAGGAGAAAATATCTATTCCAAACTTCTTACTTCAAGTGGCACCTCATATATAAATGCTAGTACAAGCGATTTTGAAGCGTTATACTATTCAAGAAGATATGCTGCCAATAATCTTGCATCTTCTGTCGCTACAGAGTTGAACAAACTTTTTAAAATAAAAGCCAATATTATCACTTTAGAAAATAATTATGTTCATATAGATGCTGGCAGAAACGTTGGAATAAGAAAAGGCATGATGTTTGAATTTGTAATCAGTAAAGAATTAAATGGGGAGTTTTATGACCTTCACGATGGGAAATTAATAGCCGAAGAAGTCTGGGATAACAACAGTTTGTTGAAGATACTTGAAGCCCCAAAAAATTTCAACTACCAAGATGAAAATGTTTACGTATTAGAAAATCCAATTCTTTCTCCAATAAGAACCATCACAAGAATATATTACGTGAACGAAGGATTTAAAAAGAACGGTGTAGGGTTCGAAGCAGGATTCGATAATTATGAACATTTATATACTGGATTTTCTTTTGTGTTCTTGTTCGATGAAAACACATTTGATGGAGATTTTGATTTCAAATTAGGTTATCTTAACTATATATCAGAAACAGATGTAACTCTTTTGTTGGGAATCTTAGCAGGGGTGAAAAGTGTTACAGCTTCGGATGATTCGTCGGCTGTTTACTTTAAACTCACACCAGTTATCGATTATAGTTATTATATGAACGAAACCTTTGGATTATACATGGAGGCAGGATACAATTTCTTATTCCCCATAGAAGAAGTAGGAAATATAGAAACGACAAATAATTTTAAAATAAGCGCAGGATTTACCTTTAGATTCTAAATCTATTAGAATCTAAAGCAGAGGTTGAATGGAGGTGTGTTTATTGTGTTTAAGCTTCGTTCAGAATACGAACCTCAAGGAGATCAACCAAAAGCAATAGAAGAGCTCTCTTCTGGGATCAATGAAAATTATAGATTTCAAACTTTACTGGGCGTTACTGGATCTGGCAAAACCTATACAATGGCTAATATTATTGCAAACGTGAATCGACCAACTTTAGTTCTCTCTCCGAATAAAATCTTAGCCGTTCAGCTGTACAACGAATTCAAAGAGTTTTTTCCTGAAAATAAAGTAGAATTTTTTATAAGTTACTACGATTACTATCAACCAGAAGCCTATATCCCTTCTCGAGACATATACATAGAAAAAAATGCTGACATAAACGATATTTTAGTCAAAATGAGGCTTTCGACGTTAAAATCAGTTTTAACAAGGAGAGACGTAATTGTAGTTTCAAGTGTTTCAGCTATCTATGCGTCGGGAAACCCTGATGACTTTTCCAACATAAATCTTTATCTGCGAGTGAACGAAGAGTATTCTAGAAGAGAGATACTTATTAAACTAGGTAAAATGCAATACACAAGGCAAGAAAAAGATTATCTCGGTGGAACGTTCAGATGGAAAGGTGATGTTTTAGAAATATTCCCTCCCTACGAAGATTTTGGAATAAGGGTAACTTTTTTTGATAACGAAGTCGAAAAGATCGAAGCACTGGACGTATTCAACAGAACCATAATAGAAGAATTTGATAAAATTACTATTTATCCAGCGAAAGAATTCGTAACTAGTGATGAAAAAATCTTTTCAGCTATTGAAAGAATAAATGCCGATCTGCAAACCCAAATAGAATATTTTAAAAGGGAAGGCAAACTTTTGGAGGCTCAACGAATAGAGCAAAGGGTAAGACAAGATATGGAATTTCTTCAAACACTAGGATACTGCAAAGGTATAGAAAATTATTCAAGGTATTTCGATGGAAGAAATCCTGGAGACCCTCCGTGGACTCTTTTAAATTACTTCGACGAGGATTTTATTACCTTTATCGACGAATCCCATATAGCCGTACCACAGTTAAGGGCAATGTTCAGAGGAGATTACGCAAGGAAGAAAAACCTGGTTGAATACGGGTTTAGGCTACCATCTGCCTTAGATAACAGACCTTTGAGATTCGAAGAATTTTTAGAAAGAACCAATCAAATTATCTTTGTATCAGCTACTCCAGGTCCCTTCGAAATGGAAGTATCAGACCAAATTGTTGAACAAATCATCAGACCTACAGGACTTGTGGATCCAAAGGTTGAAGTAAAGTCAACAGAAGGGCAAGTGGACGACTTCATTTCCGAAGTAAAACATGTTGTAGAAAGAGGAGAAAGGGCTCTAGCGGTGGTTTTAACAAAGAAAGATGCAGAAATTCTCTCAGATCATTTAAACCTAATGGGAATTAAATCACTGTATCTACACTCTGAACTCGACACAATTGAGAGATCAGAGGTAGTAAAAAAGTTAAGAAACGGCGAAATTGAAGTGGTTGTTGGTGTAAACTTACTAAGAGAAGGATTAGATTTACCTGAAGTTTCTCTGGTTGCCATAATGGATGCAGATAGAGAAGGATTTTTAAGATCTGAAACAACATTGATTCAAACGATTGGTAGGGCCGCAAGAAACGTCGAAGGGAAGGTATTACTATATGCCGACAGAATAACGGAGGCTATGAAAACCGCTATCGACGAAACAAATAGAAGAAGAGAAATACAGATTCATTTCAATAGGGAAAACAACATCACTCCAAGAAGTATCATTAAAAAATTACCAGAAGATATGTTTGCCCCATTCAAAGATAACGAGGTAAAAGAAGAAGATTATATATTCGCCGTAGAGGAAAACCTCTCTCCAGATGATTACTTAGCTATGCTTGAAGAAAAAATGTACGAAGCAGCATCCGAATTAAAATACGAAGAAGCAGCAAGGTACCGAGACGAGATCAAAAGGATAAAAAGAAAATACAACATCAAACAAAGTTGACTATAAAAAACAACTTAAAAAGGTGTAGAAACTCTACACCTTTTCTTTTTCCTGATTCGTGTGTAAACTTCTTACCTTTTTTCTCAAAAATCTATCAGTATCAAAGAAGAATCTGAAAAGACCCCAAATGAATATAAAAAATATACATAATGTAATCCACAACATTTCAACCTCTCCCATGACTCCAAAAATACCTGTTCCTCTTATTCCAGTAATTATAAACGCCAACAGCCACTCTTTACTCAAAAGAGCTACAATGGTTATAACGAAAAGAAGCCATGGTTGGTTAATAACCAAGGAAAACACAAATAAAGAAGCCAATCCGCCAATCCATAAGATTATTCTGTAGATATTTCTACCCTTACTTTTACTCTCTTTTAAATTTCCTGCCAACTTTGACACCTCCAAATTTATTCTTCATCTTCATTGACCTTCAACAAAGCCAAGAATGCCTCTTGAGGAATATTAACCTTACCAATCTCTCTCATTCTTTTTTTACCCTCTTTTTGCTTTTCTAGCAATTTCATCTTTCTCGTCACATCTCCACCATAACACTTTTGAAGGACATCTTTTCTTAAGGCTTTAATAGTGGATCTCGCTATTATCTTACCCTTACAATATGCTTGGATAGGTATCTCGAACTGATGTCTGGGGATTAAATCTTTTAATTTATCCACTAATTTCCTTGCAAGTGTATAACTCTGGCTCTCATGAACTACGTAAGATAAGGCATCAACCTTCTCTCTATTTATTAAAATTTCTAACTTCACTAAATTAGACTCTTTGTATCCAGTTATCTCGTAATCCATAGAGGCGTAACCTTTACTGATAGCCTTCATCTTATCAAAAAAATCGAAGATCAAATCAGCCAAAGGAATTTCAAAATGTAAAACTACCCGATTTTTACCTGCATTTGATACATGAGAAAAATTACCTCTTTTTTCGACCTGAGCAAGATTAATTAAATCTCCCATATAATCAGGCGGCGTGATAATATCCAACTTGCTAAAAGGTTCGTAAACTTTCTCTATCAAATCTTCATCAGGAAACTCTGAAGGATTTGTAATTTCTATTTCTTCCCCGTTTCTTAGCTTGGCTTTGTAAATTACACTCGGAACAGTGAGGATAACGGCAAGCTCAAACTCCCTTTGTAAACGTTCTTTAACAACTTCCATGTGAAGTAAGCCCAAAAAACCTACCCTAAAACCATATCCCATCGCGGGGGAACTTTCAGGTGTGAACAAAAGAGAGGCATCGTTCAATTTCAACTTTTCAAGAGCCTTTCTTAACTCCTCATAATACTCGGGTAAACCTGGATAAAGTCCCGCATATACCATTGGTTTTACTTCTTTGTACCCAGGAAGAGGTTTTTCTATGGGATTCAGTGCATCAGTAATTGTATCTCCTACTCTTGCTTGCTCAATATCTTTTATTCCGGCTACAATATAACCTATTTCGCCAGCGGACAGATCCTCTGTCTCTATCATCTCTGGATGAAAGATCCCAACTTCTGTAACTTCATAGGTTCCATCAGATGCCATTAATTTAATCTTATCACCCTTTTTTACCTTCCCGCCAAATATTCTGCAATAAACGATGATTCCTTTATACTTATCGTACTTAGCATCGAATATCAAACCTTTCAACTTGTCTGAAGTATTGCCTTTGCTAAGGGGAGAAGGGACCTTTTGAATAATCAATTCCAGTAAATCCTTGACACCCTCTCCAGTTTTTGCACTAATAGGGATTATAGAGTCAGCTTCAATACCAACCAAATCGTTTATTTCCAACATTGTTTCATCAATATTAGCAGTGGGAAGATCTATTTTGTTTACTGCGCCTATGATCTCCAAATTGTTCTCCAACGCTAAATACGTGTTGGTAACCGTTTGAGCCTGAACACCTTGAGTGGCATCGACCAATAAAATAGCACCTTCACATGCTGCCAAACTTCTTGAAACTTCATAGGTAAAATCAATATGCCCAGGGGTATCTAAAATATTCAGCTCATACTCATTTCCATCTTTTCCAGTATAAAAAACCTTGACCGGATGTGATTTTATAGTAATTCCTTTCTCTCTTTCTAGGTCCATTGAATCTAAATACTGTTCTCTCATATTTCTTTCGTCTATTGAATGCGTCAATTCCAGTATTCTATCCATCAAGGTTGTTTTTCCATGATCAATATGTGCAATTATTGCTATATTTCTAATAAAATTGGGATCAAACAAAAAAGAAAGCACCTCCACAAACCTATAAATGTAGGAATATTATATCATAAATAAGAGAAACTAAAAAGATTTACTATTAAGAGATGACTCTATATCTTCCAATTGTCTTGAGTATTCATCAATTCTTTCTTTTAGATCTTTGAAATGTTCGAGGTTATTTATTTCGTTTTTAAATGCTTCGTAGTTTTCAAACATACTTGTTTGCATTTTTACTTTTAAGCTATTTAAAAAAGATTCAACATTAGTTCTAAGTGTATTTTCTAAAGCCTTCATTTGATTAGAAATTTCATTATCCAATCTCTTCTGAACACTTTTAGAGATGTATAACCTGTTCAACAGATTTTTGTTTTTAAACGTCACTGTTTTAAAGGTTCTATTTAAAATTGTGTTGATTTCTTTCTCCAAATCTTCCTGAAAATCATCAAAAAATTTATCAACATCAGATTTTAACTTTTCATTTAAGAAAGAATCCTTTCCTAATCTTTCAACAACTTCTTCTTTATCAAAAAATTTATCTATTCTTCTTTTTTCTTCATCGATAATATACTTGATTTCTCTTTTTATTTTCTCTTCCAGTATATTTGATCCCTCTTTTATAAATTTAGTAATCTCGTATTCGATCAATTCCTTCACTTTTTTCTGCGTTTTATAAAAGTTTAAGATTGAATTTTTCAAATTAGTTAACTTACTCAAGTAATAATTTTTTATAGTATCGCTAATTGACTCAAACCTTTCATTCAAAAACGATTGATTCTCTTGCAAAAACAATTCAACGCTTTCATAATACCTCTTACGAACTTCTAATTCCTCGATTTTTTCATCCAAAATTTTGCTATTTTGGTTAACAGAAGTTCTAATCTTACCTATAATTGTTTTCAATTTCATTCTTTTCTTGTCATGACTACCTATTTCGTTAAAAATGTACTCTCTAATCTCTTGGAACCCACTATCAGGTTTAGACTCAATTTCTAACTTAGCTGAAGTTAAAAAGATTTTGGGATCTTTCAAATCTATTTTGTTGCATCTATTTATAAGTTCTTTTTTAGCAGTTTCTATCTCTTCTTGTGAAGCTCTATCCTTCTGGGAGAGAATAAAGATGACATCTTTTTTCAAATCCTTGATAATCTTTTCAATCAACTCCCAATCGCTTTTTGTGTATATATTTTTCGAGTCGAAAACAAACATTATCAGATTGCTATTTTCTAAAAAATCTCTAGTAATCTTTTCATGTTTCTCCATTATTGTGTCCGTTCCCGGGGTGTCTATTATCTCTATTCCTTCCAAAGAATCCAAATCTTTGTAGATTGTAACCATATCACCTTTTGTTTCAACGTTTCCTTGACCCTTTCGAACGATTGTTATTTTGGAAGTCTGAGGTCCTGGTCCAACCTCAAAGATATTCTCTTCTCCTTCTTTAATTCCAAGTAAAGCGTTTAAAAAACTACTTTTACCAGCTTTAACTTTGCCTACAACCACAAAATTGAAAAGTGTTTCGAATTCGCTCTTTACTTCGTCAATTTTATCTTTAATCAAAAAAGAATTCCTATTGATAAGGTCTAAATAATCATTCAACAAGGCTTTTAGCTTAGACTCTTCTTTCTTGAATTTATCGCTAACTAAAGATATCCCCATAGAACACCACCTCTCATTTTTGAATTCAACTTAATTATATTACATATGTCATTGATTTTTTACTAAATTATAAAAAAGCAAAAAAAGCTTTTTGCATATAGCAGCAAAATTTAGTGCTCAGCTTTTTATTATGATATAATTAAATAGCATATTCAAGAATATTCTAAGGTGCAGAGCTTTCTTCGTTTCATCTTTATGAGCGGGTAGCTGGGCGAATGAGCGTCAAAAAGATTTATAGTTTCACAGAATCTCAATTTAGGAGGTCTAAAGATGAAAAAAGTATCAATAACCTACAAAATCCCTGAAGCAGGTATAGATTTGCTAAAAGGCAAGTACGATATTTGGGTCAATCCAAAGGATAAGCTACTCACCAAAGAAGAACTAAAAGAAATAGCGAAAGAATCTGACGCATTAATTACCATGTTGGCAGATCCGATCGATAGTGAAGTGTTAGAAGCAGGAAAGGATAGGTTGAAAATCGTTGCAAATTACGCTGTTGGATACAACAACATCGATATTCAAAAGGCAAAAGAGTTAGGAATATATGTAACTAACACCCCTGACGTATTAACCGAAACCACCGCTGATTTAGCCTGGGCGTTGATGTTAGCTGTTGCCAGACGAATCGTAGAGTCTGATGCCTTTACAAGAGAAGGTAAATTTGATGGTTGGAAGCCCGAATTGTTTCTTGGAACCGATGTGTACGGTAAAACCTTGGGGATCATAGGATTTGGAAGTATAGGTCAAGCGGTCGCCAGAAGGGCAATAGGGTTCAATATGAAAGTTTATTATTATCAGAGGCATCGCCTTTCCAGCGAAGAAGAAAAGGCTTTGAATGCCGCTTATTTACCGTTGGATGAACTTTTGAAGGTTTCTGATTATGTGAGTTTACATGTGCCTTTGACTGACGAGACTTATCATATGTTGGATAAAGAAAAACTATCGCTATTAAAGAAATCTGCCTTTATTATTAACACGGCAAGAGGTCCAGTGATAGATGAACGAGTGCTATACGAAAAATTAAAAAATAAAGAGATTGCAGGAGCAGCGTTAGATGTGTATGAGAATGAACCTCAATTGACACCTGGATTAAAAGATTTAGATAACGTAGTACTAACACCGCACATTGGATCTGCATCACACGAGACGAGAAGTCGAATGGCGCAGATGGTAGCAAAAGATATAATACAAGCTTTGGAAGGAGAAACACCTGAACATCTAATATGGAGGTAGAAATTAAATATTGAATAGAGTATATGAAATATACAAGGATCTTTACGATTATTATGGTCCACAGCATTGGTGGCCCGCAGACGATTGGTTCGAAGTGACTGTGGGGGCTATTTTAACACAAAATACTTCGTGGAACAACGTCGAAAAATCTATTGAAAATTTAAAGCAACGCGATCTATTAGAACCAGAAAAACTATCTAAAATCGAAGAAGATGATTTGGCTCAATTAATAAGATCTTCCGGTTTTTACAATCTCAAAAGTAAACGTTTGAAAAACTTCTTAGAATGGTTAAAAAAATATAATTATGATACAGATAAGATTAAAAATAAAAGTGTAACCTCTTTAAGGGAAGAATTGTTAAGCATAAAAGGAATAGGAAAAGAAACCGCTGATTCGATACTTTTATACGCTTTTGAAATGCCGGTTTTTGTTATCGATGCTTATACGAAGAGGATGTTTTCACGATTGGGTTTAATATTATCTAGAGAATACGACGAGTTTCAAAATTTCTTTGAGAAAAACCTGACAAAAGATGTTCAGCTTTACAACGAATACCATGCGTTGATAGTTAAACATTCAAAAGTTTACTGTAAAAAAACGCCTAAATGTTCTAATTGTTTTCTAAAAGAAAAATGTAATTGGGGAGTGAACAACCTATAGTATCTTACAACAAACTCAACCTAAAACAAATCCAAAAATTAGGAGAAACTATTTCTAAATATCTTTTCCCTGGTGCAAAATTACTACTTTTTGGCAATTTGGGAACGGGGAAAACTACGTTGACATCGTATATAGTTAACAGCTTGAGCAAAAGCCCTATAAACGTAACAAGCCCTACTTTTTCTCTAGTAAAGGTATATGATACAAATCCAACTATATATCACGTTGATTTGTATAGGTTAAACGAGCCACAAGAGATAGAGTATTTGGATGTCTTTTTGGATCCTAAAGGGATATATATAATTGAATGGGCAGACTTTTTGGATTACTTAACCCCAGAAGAAAGATTGGAGATTCACATTGCTTACAATGAAGATATTAGGTATAGGGATGTAAAAATCGAAGGCTTTGGTGAAAAGTACAAAGAGATGGAGGCTAATATAGAAAAGGAGCAGTAGTTTTGTGTCAATTCAAAGGATTTTTAACGTTATATCAGAAAAAGATTACAAAGAACATAGCCAAAAAACTAGAAAAATAGTGGAAAAGGCTAATGCAATTCTCAGAAAACCTCGAGAACTAAACGAAAGAAAAATGTTTTGGGTTTACAGAGTTTTAGGAAAAGACGCCGAACTAAAAATACCAAAAAAACATATAAACGATTTTCAATTTCTGTTAATGCATATTTTAAAAAAACCAAAAGAGAATAGATTCAATGATTTAAAAAGCTATTACAAGTTAAAAGAAGAAACGATTGAGAACCTGAAATTTTTACTTTTTCCAGACAAGTTTCCACCTGGTAACTACAATGAAAAACTAAAAAAGTACGGGGTAGAGTTTTACAATCCTCAAGTTATATTGAAAAGACTGGATTTTAAAGATTTTATAGACTTATACGCACTAATAACATACATACCTTT
>JAALLR010000279.1_pt1 | contig 14710 bp, 18 predicted proteins | sample 7245931 | NCBI WGS metagenome assembly JAALLR01 (sample SAMN13049201, study PRJNA578106) | oil field metagenome | isolation source: filtered produced water from oil reservoir B9 | place: USA:offshore Texas | collected 2016 | reverse complement strand
TTTAAAGTAAGGGTGAAGGTGTGGGACCAGGCGGGAGTGGATTCCGACTGGTCTGCCTGGGCCGACATTTGTGTGATGGCTTTTGAGCGGCCCAGGGTGGCCGGGATAGCCAGCCCGCCCCCGGATCAGGCAGCGCCGGACCCGGCCAACCCTTCGACGTACATCCTTATAACTCCGGGCATGACTGCCGCCCAGCTTCCGAAGGTTAAGGCCGGGGCGAAGGTGACCCTGCTGGTGGACAGCGTGGGTCCCCTGGATGCGGTTACGGCGGTCTTCCCTTACGGGGCGGGGCATCAGGCCACGATAGGGTCCGGGCCGGTGGCCACAACGGTCAACGGCGCCAACAAGACCTGGCAGGTGGAGTTCTGGACCGACCCGAGCCTTCAGGTCACGCCGGAGGGCACGGTGGTCACGATGCAGCTTTCCGGCACGGGTGCGGCGGGGAGCGCGGCCCTAAACGCGCCGCCTTACGCTGATGGCGTGGTGGTCACCGAGGGGACTGTTTACAACGATTGGTTTGTGGTCCTGCAGGGAAGGGACACCGGCAGCTAGAAAGAAATAGGGGGGATTGGATGAGTTTAATCAGGAAGGCGGTGGAGTTCATCAAGGACAACAGCGGCGCCACCCTTTCCGAGCTCGCATATCACCTCTACGGCGTGGATACGCCTTACGCTCGCGGACGGGTGAGGAACCTCCTGGCCTGCGGCCGCACCAGGGGCCGCAGGCTGGCCCGCAATGTGTACCGCCTGGGCGACAGGTATGTTCTCATAGAGGATCTAAACTACAATGAAAGGGGAGTTTGTTAAGATGATAGTATCCATTGACACGGGCTACGGTTACACGAAGGCCGTCTCTGAAACCGGCAGGGTAATGTTCCCTTCGGTGATTTCTCCGGCCGCGGAGCAGATCGACCTTGGCATTGAGACGCGGAGCGTGGGCCACACGGTCACTCTGCGCCCGCCGAGCTCGACAGTTAAGCAGACTTTCTTTATCGGCGAGCTGGCGCTGAAAAACTCCCGGGGCGCGAGCATAACCCTGGCTCGGGACAAGTTCGCCAGGGATTCGTCTCTTATTCTGACCTTCACGGCGGCCTATCTCACGGGGGCCGAGGGCAGGGTGGCGTTGGCCTTCGGGACGCCGATAGCTTATTACAAGCACCAGAAGGATGAGGTTTTGAAGGCCCTCTCGGGCATATCTGCTTACGTCTCCGTTAACGGCGGTACGGAGAAGTTCATATCCTTTGACCAAGTGTTTGTTTTGCCCCAGGGAGTGGGGGCGTTGATGAGCGCGGGCGACCTGCCGTTGCAGGGCCTTGTGGGCCTCATCGACATCGGGTACTACACCACTGATTATGTCCTGGTGGAGCTTAAAAATGGTGGGGTGGAGGTTTACCCTAGCTATGTTTCGAGCGTTGAGCTTGGGGTGTCCACCGCCATGCGGGAGTTCGCCAGCAGGTTTACGGAGAAGACCGGCTACCCGTTGAGGCTGCTGGACGTCCAGACTATGTGGGACCGCGAGAAGGTGAACCTCTACGGCAAGCCAGTGGAACTGGCCCCCTTCAAGACGGCGGCCCTGGAGACAGTGGCCACTTCTATAGCCGACGCCGTGGACGCCGCCTGGAAGGAGAAGATCGCCTTGCTGGACGTCCTCTACGTCGCCGGCGGCGGCGGCATAGAGTTCTTTCAGCATCTCAAAGAGAGGCTGCGGCCGGACATAAAGCTGTTGAGGGAAGCCCAGTACGCCAACGCCCTTGGTTTCCTGAAGATAGCTAGGGCCAGGTCGGCCGGGAAGCAGGAATCCGGGGAACAGGCGGAAAACGCCGGTTTCTTTCGCTAGGCTTTCCGCCCTGTTCAGGAAAAAGCTGTTCTGAGGGGCAGGCTCTTGGCCTGCCCTTTTTGATCTGTGATGGGTGAAGCAAGTTTTGCGACAAGCAGTATCAAACCCTAAAGCTAAGTTATTCCCTTATGATGAAGCACCCCAGGACGGCCGAATTAGCGGTGTAGGAACGCGCTTCAGCAGGCAGGCAAAAGAGCGGCTCATGCTAGAAATATCAACGGCTAGAGCCGTGCGTCAAGGTGCGCCGTTTTTCCGGCCAGACGGCTTTAAAAAGCGGCTAGTTGAAGCAGTGCATGGATATTTGATATATTTAGTCTAGAGACGCTTTAAACGGGCCTGGTGAAACAGGTATTATAGGGACTTTTGGCTTTACCGGAAAGCGCTTCAGCGAGTGCCATTTATGAGGGTTAAGACCAGTTCTGGTAAAGGTTAAATGGTTGCTTCAGCAGGACATTCTTTGGAACATAAATTCATTCACGTTGAAGCAAGCCTTGAAACCTTTGCATGCGAGGAATGAAAGACGATTTTTCACGGCTGTTGAAGCTGCGTTGATAACCGCCGAAAGGCCCGGAAGAGCCAGCTTCAGCGGTTGACAAAAACAGCGACTGGAAATAGATATCATAACGTTTTAAGGGGTGCTTCACATGGCGGGGAAAAAAACGGGCGGGAAGAAAAGCAAGATTGCCCGCCAGCCCAAAACGAGGCAGGTACGCCTGCCCGCCGACCACTGGGTTTGGCAGCTGCCTGCCGAAGCCAGGCGGGAAGCTATCCTGATGGGGCTGGAGGTCACGAATGTGCTTCAGGAAAGCCTTCAGGATCTCCGAAGGGATATCGGGCTGCTGCGCTCAGAAGTGCAGGCTTTGCGGGAGGAGCTGCGGAGGCTCCCCGCCGGCGGCCTGGAAGTGAGGGCAGGAGCGGAGGAAAAACCCCAAAAGACGGGCGAGGACGTGCTGTTGGAAAATATAGACAAACTACTTAACTTTTAGGAGGGAGGAGTTTTTTGAGTGACAGAAAAAGAAATGACGGTTTTGAGCAAAGTGTATGAAGAGTTTCTTAGGCTTCGTTTTCGCATGGAAGAATGGATGCGGGAAGAAGGATTGATTGAGTGGGATAAAGACGTTCCCGGGATGCCGGGCGCAACTGCTGAATACCGGGACGGGGTGTTGCGGTTCTATATTCCTGATGTTCCACCTAGCAGGCATAGAGTTTCTTTAAAGATGCTTCATCGAGTAAATCGTGAATGGGCAGAAAAAATAGTTTATGCGTTTTATTCCCAGCACTTGCCAGTTTGCCCGCGGTTTTCTAAAGCGCTGGCAGTTATCTGCATACGCAAGGATGAGTTAGATATGTGGGATCCTGACCAAATCCTGATCGAAGGAATTATAAACGGTCTTAAAGCCTTGAGAATATTCGGGGATGATAACTACCAAAATTTATCATATATGGTAACCGGTGAACGATGCCAGGAAAGGTCTTATACGGAGATAATTGTTACAAAAATGCCTTCGATTGAGCAATTAATCGGAGTTAACTTATTCCAAACAATGCAGTAATAACCCATTTCCAAACTATGTCCAGAGACACTGATCCGGTTTGGAGAAACCCGATTGGAAAATAAAACGACAGTTTAAGCTAAAATTGCCTGGGCATAACAGAAATTAATGTGGACTTGGTAAAAAACGACCAATTTTATGGGCTCAAATCGAGGTATTTCAAGGGTTTAGGAGGTGTTAGCAAGGCAAAGTTGGTGAGCACGTAGATGAAAAGGGTTAGGGCATAGACGGGGCTAGTATGTTAGTACCGAAATGTGGGTGGTATCCGGGCCGGAGCGGAGCGAAGCGAGGCGGAGGCCCGCGTTTCGGATTTCCGATAACACTTCCTGAGAGCTGGAAATTCGGGGGAGGGGATGCTGGCATTGAGGTTGACGGATAGAGAAGAGCTTTTGCTCCGGGAACTGAACAAGTGCCGGATGATGTTGTTGAAAAACATAAAAAGGCTATTTTATCCTGAAATGAGCGATTGGGCTGTATATAAGCGGCTTGACAATCTCGATAAGGAGGGATATATACGCAAGGAGCCATATATAATAAAAGGCCGCAAAGCAGGCGCGTGCGTTTATTTAGATGATAAAGGGCTGAAGTATATAGGAGAGAGGAGCCGGGGAAGAAGACTCGTAGACACACGGATGCATCCGGTGTGGGTAGCTTTAACTGAAGCCTATCTCAAGTTGATGCCGTATGGGTGGCAGTATGAAGAAGGGCGTATTGCCAAGCGAAGGTATGTGTTGAACCGGAACAGCAGGCTTCATGGGCTATTAATGCACGGCAATGTTCATTTTGGGGTCTATGTAATTCCGGCAATAAATCCCAAAGAAGAGACCATAGAAAAGATGAAGGCGGACATAGCGCTTTGCACGCTCCACAACCTGCGGTCTTTCATTATCTTCTACTTTTACCCCGGGGTAGAAGATAAATTCAAATGCGACATGCCCGGGGTGCATCGGCTCCTGCTGCTGAAGTACCCTGAAGGTGTAAACCTTTTAGCCCGTTTTGCCACTCCCGGCGTGCTGAAGAACTACTTTCACCTGCTTCCCGGCCCTCCCGCGGAAGACCTGGGCTACCCCGGAGAAGTTTTTGCGGAGCATATGATACGGCAAAACAGGTGGCAGCATTATGTAACGGAGCTAGCGACGAACGACCTTGTAAAGCGCCGGCGGTTGAGCGGCTACACGCTGGAGAAGGCGAAGGAGAGGGGGCACGGGGTATTTATCTTTGTACCTGAAGGAGAAACCGCCCGCTGGCGGCAGGAGTACCCGCAGGAGCCCTTTGAGCATTTCCGGTTTATTGAAGTCCCCGCCGCCCTGGAGGTGGAGAAGCAATGCAGTGGGTTGGCGTAGCGCTTTTAGTGCTTGAGCTTTTAGGTTACGCCGCATGTTTTTCGGCTCTCCCCCGCCCCCCCGCGGCCTGGGCGTGGGTTTTGATAGCGCCGGGCCTGGCGGTCGGCGTGGCCGGCATAGTGCAGAACCTGCGCCGCAAGATAGCGGCGCTTTTTGCTGCCCTCACGGTGGTATCCCTTGGGTGGGCGGCGTTTGCCTGGGTTACCCCCCGCGCCGCCCGGCTGGCGCAGTCTCTGGACGCCGAGGGCATTTATCACGCGAAGCCGGAAGTTTTCGTGAAGAGCGCGGCCATGCTGGTTTTGCTGCTCACGCTTCTGGCCGCCATTGCCGCCATCTGGCTAGCGGCAAGCGCCGCCAAAGGGAAGGCCGGGAAGGAACCCCCCGGCGCGGTGCAGCCTCCCTGGGCCATGTATTCCCGGAAACGCTTCAGCCGCGACCCATACGCCAAGCTGGACGTGGTGCTGTGCACCGACAAAGAGAGCAAACGTCCCGTCCTCCTTTACGGGAAGGACCGGTTTTTGAACACCCTGGTCCTGGGGCCGATTGGCACCGGCAAGACGAGCCGCGTTTTCTTGCCCTTGATCTACCAGGACCTCATGAAAATGGCCGAAGGCGTCAAGATGGGAATAACGGTCATTGAGCCCAACGGCGCCCTGGTCGAGCAGGTAGCCAAGATTTGCTTCATCCTGGGGATACCGTACACGGTGCTTGACCCCTACGACCCTGCCTCTGCCCGGTTCAATCCTCTGCTGGGTCCCCCGGATGTGGCAGCCGAGACAATGCGCTCGGTGCTGCGGAGCATCTTCGGGAAGCAGGAAGAGTTCTTCGCCCTGGTCCAGGAGACAGCTGCCAAGAACGTGATCCTGCTTCTGCGGGAGCTGAAAGGCGAAGACCTGGATATCGTGGAAGCACTGCGGGTCTTGCGGGATCCGGAAACCCTGAGCCAGTATGTTAGCCAGCTTGAGCATGTAAAAGGCCCGGAGGATGACCTGGCCCAGTACTTCCGCCGCGAGCTTTTAGGCGTTTTGAAGGACAAATACTACCAGTTCGCGGCGGGCTTAAGGCAGCAGCTTGAGGACCTGGCCAGCAACCCGAAGCTGCGGGCCGTCCTGACCGGGAAGAACAGCATCAACCTGGACGCCCACCTGGAGGACGGTGGAGTGCTTTTAGTGAACACCAGGATGGGCCCTCTCGGCAGGCTGGGTGACATCTTCGGCCGGTTCGTGCTCATGCACTTCCAGAACGCCGTCTTCCGGAGGCCGGGAAACGAGTTCACCCGGACCCCGCACTTTCTGTACGTTGACGAGCTGCCGAGGTATGTGAACCCCGACCTGGAGCGTTTCTTTGCCATAGGGCGGCAGTACCGCTGCGGCCTGGTGGTGGCCATGCAGTCGCTGGCCCAGATGGAGCTGGCGGCCGGCAAGGGGTTCGACGAAGTGGTCATGGGGCAGTGCCGGAACAAAGTGATCTACGGCGGCCTGGCCCAGTCTGACGCGCTGAAGTTCCAGCGCCAGTTCGGGGAGCTTCTCGCGACCAGGTGGGATGAAAGTTACGATGCTTCCCTGGGGATGCCGGGCGTTTTTCCGGAGCGCCTGCGCCGGACGGACGCTTACCAACCCCTCTGGCACTACACCGACATCATCTACCTGGACGCCTACACCTTCATTTACCAGATAGTCCGGGACGGCCAGGTGTTGAAGCCCGGCTGGGGCTACAACGAGCTGGTGAACATAGATAAGATAAGGCCCCCTGCCCGCCGCTGTGAGCGGCCGGCTGCCCCTGCGCGCCCGCGCCCGGCTCCCGTATCTGCCCCGGCTTTGGCCATGCATCCTGTGCCTGCCAAAGCAGTCATGAAGGAAGCTCCCGGGCCAACCCTGGAGGAGATCCGGCCCACTTCTGTTTCTGCCCCGCAAAAAGCGGAGGCTTCTCCTCCTGTTCACCAGCAAGAGGAAGGCCCCGGGCCTTCGCTTCCGGCCGAACTGGAGCCCGACCTTTCAATTGAGCCCCGGCAGGACTCAGCCCGGCCGTCCTTGTCTTCTAACGAGGTGCCTGAAGGGTTTGTGCAGTCGAACGACAATTTTTGGCCCTATTAAATCATGGGGGTGCTGCCTATCAATATCGCCCGCATAATCGTCGAGAAGAAAATAACCGTGCTTTACCAGCCCATATACGATCTGGCCGCCGGGAAGGTGGCCGGGTATGAGGCCCTGGTGCGGGGTCCCGAAGGCCCCCTGCACAGCCCCCAGGCCCTGTTCGAAGAAGCGGCCCGACACCACCTTTTGGTGGAGTTGGACACCTTATGCCTGGCCGCCGCCGTCCGCGAGGCGCCTGTCGAGCCCGGCCAGCACCTTTTCTTAAACGTCTACCCGGCGACCCTCATCTGGCTTGCGGCCTCACCCAAAACCCTCCGCCGGGTAGAGGACAACCGCCTCTCTTCTGTCCTGGTATTGGAGGTTGTAGAAACCGAAGACGGTTCCCGCCTCCTGCCCGGGCTTGAAGAAGCGGTTGACTTTTTCCGGGCCCGCGGCTACAGGCTCGCGCTCGACGACCTTTCCAGCGGGTACAACCGCCTCCAGTTTTTGGGCCAGCTGCGGCCCGACTTTATAAAGCTGGACCGCCCCCTGGTCCACGGCTGTCACGAAGACCCCAGGTCGCTCGCCGCCCTGTCATTGCTGGTGACCATGGGCCACACCCTGGGAGCCAGGGTGGTGGCGGAATGCGTCGAGAGCGACGAAGAACTTGCGGCCGTGAAAGCGGCCGGCGCGGACTTCGCCCAGGGCTATCACCTGGAGCGCCCGCAGCCGGCCGGCTTTTTCCGCAAAACCAATCAAAAGGAGGTAACGATAGCGTGTCTGTAACGCCTGAAATCCTGAAGCAGTTTGTCTACGATCCCTGGCCGGACATCTATGCTTCTAGGCAGCACTCCAAAGTGTTCTTGGAAGTAGAAGGCATCGGCCTTGAGAACCACGCCATACCCGTAGAAGGCGAATACAAGGAAATGCCTTGCCTCATCGTATCCTTCCATCCCAACAGCCCGGTATACGGTTTTCTACCTCTGGACTATTCCTGCACGAAGACCGTGAACCAGCTGAGGAAACTCGTCGGCCAGAAGATTTTTGTCCGCGTCGTGGCCATCGACCGGGACAACGAGCTGGTGGTGGTCAATAGGAAAGTCGCTATGGAAGAGCAGGCCAAAGAGACGTGGGAAACTTTGAAAGAGGACGAGGTGCGTCCTGCTGTCGTGCGGGGGATCAACTGGAAGTACGCCGTGCTGGAACTGGGTACCCGGATCGACGGCAGGATAGTGCCCGGCGGCATAGAAGTGCCCCTGCCGCGCGAGGAGGCCTCCTGGGCCTACGTGGACGACCTGCGGGAATTTTTCGAGGCCGCGGGCCTCAAAGCCGGGGATCCTATAGACGTGAAGATAACGAAGCTGGACAAAGAGAAGCGGAAAGTGGAGGTAAGCCTTAAAGCCTTGCTGCCGTGCCCCTGGCCGGAAGCCGCCAGGCGCTTCAAGGAGGGCGGGGACTACGTGGCGACCGTCTCGGGCATTGAGGAGTACGGTGTTTTCGTGAACCTCCCCATGCCCGGAGTGTCGGCCCTGTGCCCGCAACCCCCGCGGGAAGAGGTACGCCGCGGCATAAAGAAGGGCGACCGGGTGCTGGTGACTGTGCGGAAGGTCTATCCCGACAAGCGCCGGATCCTGGCGGTGATAAAATACCGCCTGGATCGGACCGTGCGCTGGTAGGAAGGAGAAAAGGCTTTATGGCTCAATTTCGTTCTCCTTTCTCTCTGGCCCGGAACTACGAGCTGAAGCTGACAAAGGTAGACCCTAACTGGACGGGGATCAGGCAGGCTTACACCTGGACCACCGACCGGGACGCGGAAATCCTTTGGCTGAACAGGTCGTGCCAGATCTTAACACGATCTCAGATTACAAAGCTCTTCTGGCCCGGGAGCCCTAAAGCGGGAGAAAAGAGGCTTAACCGCATGGCCCGCATGGGGGTGCTGGTGCCCCACGCCCTGGTGTCGAACGCAGCCACCGTGACTTTTTACACCCTTGGCCCCGTGGGCTGCCAGGTGCTCAAAGCCCCTTACGTGGCAAACTGGTGGATGGATTTAGATCTTACCGCCGTCCTTAAAATGCTGGTCGTCGCCCAGCTGTACCTGCGCTTCTTCCGCATATCGAAGGAGGCGGTGGTGTTCCCGGCGCCGGCCCCCTTCGACGCCGTGCTGGGCTTTAAGGGCATGGAGATGGCCGTGATAGCTGTCCGGGACGGGCGGCTTCCGCCTGCGGAATTGCTTGAAAACCTTGTGACCCCCCGTCTCTTGGTCATATCCGAAACCGAAGAGGTCGTCATGAGCCTTGCGCCCCACGTGAAGATCCCTGCCCGGTACATCACCGACCAGAACCTTTTCCAAAAGCCCCTCTGCGAGGCTTTTTACATCTATGACGTTAAGGAAAAGGTCCTGCGCCGGGAGTACATTCCTTCCTTTCGCGAGGAAATACCTGTTAACCAGGGGAGCGCTCATTAAGGGCTGCTCCCCTTTTTATTTGCCCCTACTTTTCACAATCTTCTGACATAAAAAGGACCTTTACTAACGCTTGGCCGTGTGCTAGAATACTTTGTAAGAAATGTTCCAGTGCAGACGCTTGACCCCTCCGGGGGTGTGGGCGCAAAAGGTTTGAGCAGGCCCGTGACCGTCCCGGCGGCGTGCGGGAAAGTTGAGTTCTCCAGAACTCTGTGATATTGCCAAAAAAGCCCTGTAGGGTGATGTACTCTGCGGGGCTTTTTGTGTTTTTTGGGCTACCGCCTCCTTGCGGCTTACATACCGCGAAAAGGAGGTGATGACCTTGCTTGTAGTCCTCTTTCTAAAAACGCTCCTGGAGACCGCCCTTTTAGCCTTGAAGGTCTTCCAGGAGCTGCAGAAAATAAAAGGGACTACGGGCCGCAAGAAACGGCGGTAGTCCAAAACACCCACAAACACCCGGAAGGTTTTAAAAAACCTTCCGGGTATATTATACCACAAACCGGGGAGGGAGGTCAATGGTTACCCCGCTCATCTTGCGGGGCGCGTGCCTTGCGGCGGCGCTGGTTTTGAGTTTAAGGCTTTTCTGGCGTGCCGTAAGGGGCGAAGCAAAAACAGGAGAGGAGTTAAGAGAACTCCTCTGGATAACCCTCTTTGCCGTACTGGGCGCGTCATAGGCCGCCCGTACCAAAAACAGGGCCGCGGGTCCTTTTTAAGGATGCCGCGGCATTTTTATTTCCAAAAGGAGGTCTTCTTCATGTTTAAAAAAGCGACCAGGAAAGATTCAAAAATGCGCCTTGCTTTGATCGGCCCTTCCGGGTCCGGCAAAACATTTTCTTCCCTTCTCGTCGCCCGGGGCCTGGTGGGGCCGCAAGGGCGGATAGCCGTCATCGACACCGAAAGGGGGAGCGCCTCCCTCTACGCCGACGTCACCCCCTTCGACGTATGCGAGCTCACGCCACCATTCACGCCTGAAAAGTACATCGAGGCCATAAGGGCCGCCGAGCGGGAAGGGTACGACTTGATCGTCATCGACAGCCTGAGCCACGCCTGGGCCGGGACCGGCGGGATCCTGGACATCCACGACGCGGCGACGGTCAAGGAGAAAAACTCCTGGAGCGCCTGGCGGCAGGTGACACCTCGCCACAATGACCTGGTGGACGCCATGCTCCAGAGCCCCTGCCACCTTATCGCCACCCTCCGGGCCAAGCAGGAGTACGTCCAGGTGCAGGAAGGCGGCAAGGCCAAGGTGCAGAAGGTCGGCCTGGCGCCTGTCCAGCGGGACGGCATCGAGTACGAGTTCACGCTCGTCTTCGACCTGGACGCCAGCCACAACGCTGTGGCCAGTAAAGACCGAACTAGTCTTTTCGACGGCCAGGTGGTGCGGCTGTCCCGCATCACCGGTGCGAAGCTGAAGGAGTGGCTGGAAGGGAAGGCCAAAGCCCCCGTGCCGCAGGTAGACCTTATGGAGGCCGAAGCCGCGCCTGCAGCCAGGCCAGCGCTGGCGCCTCAACAGGCGCCCCCGCAGCAGCAGGCGGCGGTTCAGCAGCAGCAACAGGTGCATCAGCAGCGACAGTCCGTCCAGGCGGCTCCCCGGCCCGTACAGGGTGAGGGCAACAATGGCAACGGCATAGTAACTGGCACCTTTTACCTGGCCGATTTGGACTTCAAAGAGCGCAAAAACGGCGGCATCTACGCCCGCCTGGCCCTCAAGCGCAACAAGGAAGAGCAAAAAGTCTTCTCGGCGGTCGTTCTCCAGCCGGAGCTGATAGAGCGCCTGACCCAGCAAGAGGACGTGGAGAAGGTATACGCCGCCATAGATACCACCAGCAAGTACCGCGAAGTGAAAGACCTCAAGGTGGTGGCCTAGGATGGGAAAAGCGCTGCGCCGTCCGGTCAAGGCCTGGCAGGCCGGGGAGGCTCTCGTCTTGGCCTGCCCCTCTTCTTCCAGCGAGGGTTACTACCTTGTGGCCGCAAAAAGGTTTGGGGACGTGCTTAAAGTGGCCCACTCCTGCCCTGCCGCGTCCGCGGGCCGCAGGTGCTGGCACGTTGACGCCGCGGCGGAAGCCTTCCGGGAGTGGCGCTGGTGGGAAGTGCCGCCGTCTGAAGTGGAGAGGATGGTGCGGCCCGTGGCCTGGTCTTCCGCCTGGGAGGAAATACCGGTGCCTGGGTACGAGTTTGAGGATATGTTCGGCGAGTTAGAGATGGGAGGCAGGGATGATGGACGCCAGCGCAAGCATATTGCCTGACATCGTAGACGTTGCCCGCGACCACGGCCTATCCTTGCGCCAGGCAGGGGGGCGGCCCGGCGAATACCGGGCCAACTGCCCCTTCTGTCCGGGCGGGGATCGTGGCCGCCATCTTTATATCAACGCCTATAAGAACGCCTTTAACTGCTTCAAGTGCGGGGAGAAAGGCGGCGTGCTGGCTTTCCTGGCCCGGTTGGAAGGTCGGAGCGAACTGGCCGTTCTCGAAGACCTGCGGGGTAAGAAGAAGGTGAAGCCCCGGAGGTTCCGGCACCCTGCCGAGCGGCTCACCGCTGACCAGCTCAAAATGATGGGCTTCGTGGGCGGCAGGCCCGACTGGTACGCCGAGCGCCGGAAGGACCCGGGCTACGCCCGCCGCCTGGCAGACTGGATCTGGGCGGAATGGCAACAGTTTACTGGCTATGAAAAATACTGCGCCGCGCTGCTATTGCTGGTGGCCGTGCGGTTCGGGTTTTATCGCGAGGCCGCGGCTCTGGTGAGAAAGCGCGGCGAACAGCTCGGCCTGCCGTTGGTAGAGGAAGTCATCCGTGGCGTCAACAGCCCGGACCAGCCCGGCTGGGCGCGGGCGGCTAAAAAAGCCAGCGTTGCGCTGGAAGCCAATCTCCGGTGTGTTGCCCGGGAGGACGTAAGCCCGGCACTGTACCTGGCGGTAGAGGAGGCCCGTCAGGCCTGCGACTCGGAGATCTGGGCTAGCAGCGTAGCGCAGCTGTTAGGTTTAATTGAAAATAACCGCGAAAAGCGAGCGGCGGTATAAAAACAAAACCAAAGGAGGAAAAAACATGAACGGAAACGTAAACATCGTCATGCTGCGTGGAAACTGGGCCAAAGACCCCGACTTGCGTTACACCGAAAATGGCCGTCCTTTCGCTCTCTGCACCCTGGCGGTGGACCGCCCTGCAGGCCAGAACGGTGAAGAAAAGGTGGCCGACTTCATCCCCGTTATCGTCGGCGGCGACTTGGCCGAAGCCGTTGCCGAGCAGACAGCAAAAGGCTCCGCCGTGTGGGTGATAGGGGCACTAAGGGTTCGCAGCTACCAGGATGCCAACGGCAACAAGCGCACCACTATGAACGTAAACGCCTTTCAGGTCGGTCCGATCTTCAATGGGAAGAAAAAAGCCAAGCAAAACGGCACTAACCGCGCTTCTAGCGGCGCCAGGAATAGCGCCATTTCCGGTTACCAATCCGGCTCTTGGGCTGCTGGTTCCGCTTCCTTTTCGAACTTACCGGAAGATTTACTTAGCGATGAAGGAGACTTCAACAACGAAGATGACCTCCCATTTTAGACTTGCCGCAATAGATATATGCAACACAATAGCAGGTATCAACGCTGTCCTGGAAAAACTGCTAGGCCGCAAACCCAACCCTTCCATCTACGACCACCCGGGGCTGGTGCCGGACTTCTTTACGGCCAACGCCGAAGAAGTCTTCGGCATGGCCCTGCCCCTCCCCGGGGCGGTGGAAGGGGTGAAAGCCCTGGCCCGGGAGTATCGCCTTGTATACCTCACGGCTAGGCCGGAGGAAGCCCGGCGGGTTACGCTGGAGTGGCTGCGGTACTGGGGCTTTCCTGAAGGGAAGCTGGTGATGACGCAAAACAAGGCCCGTGCGGCGAGGGAGCTAGGGGTTGCCCTGGCGATAGACGACGCGCCGCACGAGCTTGCAGCCCTGCGCAAGGCGGTGCCCCTGGTGCTGGCCAAACAGCAGCCCTACAATGTAGGCCTGGCCCCCGCATTTGAGTGGACTGCGGTCTAGTTTCAAGTTAAAATGGAGGTGCAGGGGGTGGGTATTATGCCGGACGAAACCCTCAAAGAAGTTGCTTCCACAAGGGAAGGCCGCCGGTTTTCACGCAGGTTGGCTTCGCAGGAGTTTTTCTTTCTGCTCCAGCGCATTGACCGGCTGGATGAAAAGTTCACGGGGGAAATAAGGCGGCTAGACGAGAAGATGAGTAAAGAGCTAAAAAGGATAAGCGATAGAGCATTGACCGCGCTAGTAACTCTTATAGCAGGGTTTGCCGGAATAATAATAACCTTGCTGTATAAGTAAAAGGATGGTGCACATGACTCCAAAACAGCGCGTCACCGCGCTAATCCAGGCCATAAACGCTTCCGAGAACCCCCTCAAAAAAGACGACCTCCAGGCTGTCGAGGACTTTATCGACGATTGCGGGAAATATATCGACAGCGTGATGGCCATGGAGGCTGCCCTGGCTGTGGCCCGATACCGCATGGAGCCGGAAGATTACCGGGCGCACATAATAGAGCTCGACCGCCGGCGGAAGATGAACCACGATGCCTTGATCGTTTCAGTGCGAGTTATGAACCGGCTGGCCAGGCTTTATGAGTGCGAGCCGATTTACACCGGGCCGGACGAAAGGATAGCTATAGCGGACTTCGCGATGGAGGTCACGCAGGAGTTCTACGCTGAGAGAAAGCTGTAGACATTGAAGGCCAGGCGGGATATTGTTCCCTGCCTGGCCTTTTTATTTCCATTTAGGCACATTGCACATTTTGAGCAATTTGAATATAATAAAAGTTGAGGCGGTACCATGCTTCAAGAACACCGGTTTTCCGAAGCTCGCCGCCAGTTCAGCGCCCTTTACGACAGCATCTATAACGCCCTCAAGCCTGTGGTTATCCGGCGCGGTCGGCAGGAGGAAGTCCTGCTCCTGCGCAAGGATATGCTCAAATTGCTGCTGGAGAAGTTTTCTCTGAAGACCGAAGCGTTTGAGGAAGAAGACGGTTCGGTAACCCTTGCCCTGGACGAGCTCGACATTGTTGTTCACGCCCCAACCCTCGAGGAGGCCCTAAACGAGCTGGTGCAGGAGCTAAAACTTTACGCCCAGGATTACCTGGACCGCGCCCAGCTTTTCCTGAACGCGCCCAACCGCCGCCACCACCTGCCCTATATCCTGCGCGTTGCCCTGTGTAATAGCGATGAAGAGGTCAAAGGCTTGGTAGAAGTAGTATGCCGCCAAAATTTGGGGAACTAAAGGCCTACTGCGAGAAGAACGGCTGGGTGCTGGTTCGCAAGACGGACCACTTCTACTACGAGAAAACGCTCCCTGACGGTGTAGATCGTAAAATAGAATTGACCCAGGATCGTCAAATAAAACTGACCCACCTTGTGATAAAATCTCCCCTGAGAGGGGGAGGAAAAAGAGGTGGTCAGCATGTACAAATGGCAG
>JAALLR010000376.1_pt1 | contig 14834 bp, 11 predicted proteins | sample 7245931 | NCBI WGS metagenome assembly JAALLR01 (sample SAMN13049201, study PRJNA578106) | oil field metagenome | isolation source: filtered produced water from oil reservoir B9 | place: USA:offshore Texas | collected 2016 | reverse complement strand
GTAGATACTACTAATATGAAGGATGTATATTATTTACCTGATGAATTAGACCAGAACTTAATAGAGAAATTTGAATCCAATATTAAGGAAGATAGGACAGGATTAGATTTACTTATTCAGGTAATGCTAGAAGCCGGATTAGAGTTATCTTTACCAATCGAAACTAAAATGATTAATGGAAAGGAAGTTCATTTTGTAGCTGAAGATTCTTTAGTTACTTGTTTTGATGAAGATATAGATGAAGAATTAATAAAAGAAATTGCTAAAATTAAGCCTTTAAAGGTAGTCTTTAGAGATAACTCCTTTAACTCTTGCCCAGATAGAATAAATTTAGAGGAAATATTTAAAAGTATATCTCCTAATACAGAGATTAAGGTTCTATAAGGGGTGATTGGATGAAGATAAAATTTAAAGAGCAAAGATTCCAATTAGATGCTGTTCAATCTGTAGTTGACTATTTTAAAGGACAAAAAAATGAATCCTCTAAATTTATATTAGATAAAGGCAGAGCAAAGAGCGTATTAGAAGGACAAGTTCATGTTTTATATGATGAAGGATTTAAAAACAAAGCAATAGAAATAACAGAAGAAGATATACTTGAAAATGTAAAAAGAGTTCAAATAAGAAATGGATTAAAACCATCACAAAAACTAGAGGGAAAATACAATTTAACCATAGAAATGGAAACGGGAACAGGAAAAACCTACACTTATATAAGAACCATGTATGAACTGTATAAACACTATGGATGGAGTAAATATATCGTGGTAGTTCCATCTATTGCTATTAGAGAAGGGGTGTACAAATCATTCCAAATAACAGAAGACCATTTTATGAACATATATGGAACTAAAATTAGATATTTTATTTATAACTCTAAGCAACTCCATAAAATTGACCAGTTTGCATCAGATTCAGGCATAAATGTAATGATTATAAACTCTCAAGCATTTAATGCAAGGGGTAAAGATGCAAGAAGAATATATATGGAGTTAGATGATTTTGCCTCAAGACGACCTATTGATGTAATAGCCCAGACTAATCCAATACTCATAATAGATGAGCCCCAGTCAGTAGAAGGTAAAAAGACAAAAGAAGCGTTGAGATTATTTAATCCACTATTTACTTTAAGATATTCAGCTACACATAAAGAAGAATTTAATAAAATATATAGATTAGATGCATTGGATGCCTACAATAAAAAATTAGTTAAGAAAATTAAAGTAAAAGGAATATCTGTAAAAGGTTTAACAGGTACCGATGGATATATTTATTTTGAAGGTATAGATTTAAGCAAAAAGAATAAGCCAATGGCTAAAATTGAGTTTGAAGTAAAACAAAAATCAGGTATAAAAAGAGTCCCTAGGAATGTAGACGAAGGTTATGATTTATACACCCATTCTAATTATATGGAACAATACAAAGGATATAGAGTAGCCGAAATAAATGGATATAAAAATACTATAACATTTACCAATGGTGTTACATTATATGCCGGAGATGTTCAAGGAGATATAAGTGAAATAAATATTAGAAGAATACAAATAAGGGAAGCAATTAAATCTCACTTTGAGAGAGAAAAAGCGTTATTTGATAAAGGAATTAAAGTATTGACTTTATTTTTTATAGATGAAGTTGCAAAATATAGACAATATGATGAATTTGGAGAAGAGAAAAATGGAGTATATGGAGAGATATTTGAAGAAGAATATTTGAACATTCTCAATGAATATATAACTTTATTTAATGACCCATATGTAGAGTATTTGAAAAGTATTGATGTTAAAGATACTCATAACGGTTATTTCTCTATAGATAAAAAGGGAAGGATGATTGACCCTAAAGCTAAAGGAAAGGAAAAGTTATCTGAAGATGAATCAGCCTATGATTTAATAATGAAGGATAAAGAGAGATTATTAAGCTTTGATGAACCAGTTAGATTTATCTTTTCTCATTCTGCATTAAGAGAAGGATGGGACAATCCAAATGTATTTCAAATTTGCACATTAAAACATAGCGATTCTGTTATAAAAAAGAGACAAGAAGTAGGTAGAGGACTTAGACTTTGTGTAGACCAAAATGGAAATAGAATAGATGCTGAAACTCCAGGGGTAAATGTTCATGATATAAACGTATTAACAGTTATAGCCAGTGAATCCTATGAATCCTTTGCAAAGGGGCTTCAATCTGAAATCGCTGAGACATTATCTGATAGACCACAGAAAGCTAATGCAGAATTCTTCTTAAATAATGTAATTAAAAATGCTAGAGGCGAGGAATTGATTATAGATGAAACTTTAGCGAATACTCTTCATCGCTCTTTTATAAGAAATGAATATGTTGATGATAATGATTATTTAACTGAGAAATATTATAAAGATATAGAAAAAGGTAAAATAAAATTACCTGATGAATTTGAGGATTTTAAAGAAGGTATTGTACAGTTAGTAGAAAAAATTTATACAGAAGGTGTTACTCCTCTTGTTGAAAATAGTAGAGCTGAAAATATTAAAGAACTAAAGACTAATGAAAACTTTAAGAAAAAAGAATTCAAAGAATTGTGGGAAAAGATAAATATGAAAACTTCATATTATGTAGATTTTGATACAGATGAACTAATTAGAAATTGTATAAATGCTCTAGACAAAGACTTAAGAGTATCGGATTTAGCCTATAAAATAAAAGTTGGAGAGATGGAGTCTATATCTTCTAAAGAAGAATTAGAAAAAGGTGAATCCTTTGTAGTAAAAGAATCTGAAATGAGTAAAGATTATTCAAAAATAACGACAACGTTAAAATATGATTTAATAGGCAAATTAGTAGATGAGACAAAGCTTACTAGAAATGCTATAGTGAAGATACTAAAAGGGATAAAACCAAATACTTTCTACCTATTTAGAAAAAACCCAGAAGAATTTATATTAAAAGCCTCAAGAATAATTAACGAACAAAAAGCTACTATGATAATAAAGCATATTACGTATAATCCTATAGATCAAGTTTTTGATGAAAATATATTTACGAGTAATAATTTAAAAGGAACTTTAGGGAAAGATACTATAGATGTTAAAAAACATATTTACGATTATGTAGTTACTGATTCAAAACTGGAGATGGAATTTGCTAAAGAGCTTGATGCCAGTAAAGAAGTCTGCGTATATGCTAAACTTCCAAAGGGATTCTTCATACCAACTCCTGTAGGAAACTACAACCCAGATTGGGCTATAGTATTTAATGAAGGCAAGGTAAGACATATATATTTCATAGCAGAAACTAAAGGAGCACTTGATTCTTTAAAAATTCGGACAGATGATATTGAAAATGCCAAAATACATTGTGCAAGAGAACATTTTAAGAAAATAAGTAATGATACTGTAAAATATGATGCAGTAGGAAGTTATGAGATGTTGATGGAAAAGGTAATGGGTAGATGAGTCAAAGTTTAACTTTGACTCTTTTATAGTGGTTCGCCCAGCATGGGCGACAACTTGGTGGTAAAAGGGGCTGGCCGTGCTAACCACTAGCCAAAGGCAAGGGTGTCCACCGTGAGGTGGAATCTGAAGGAAGCCGGAGGCAAAATCCTGTTCCGAGGTATATGAATCACATTCGAGGCTATATAAACTGGGTGAGTTTGCTAAACAAAACAAAGCCCAAAACGGTTCGAGGGTTTATATAGTAAATGTGGCGGGTCTCAAGGATACGTTATTAAAATAATTAATTACCTCCTCGTAAAAAATGAAAAATTCTTGTAAAGATAAAATATAATTGGTATAATATTTTTGATAAGTTACGAAGACTTATAGTGAAAAAGTAATAAAAATCGAAACTTTAAAAGTCAAAAAATATCTATGAAAGATAAAATTTGAAAAGTAACCCACGAAGGGAGTTTGTTAATTTGAGGCCCTTAGTGGGTTTTTTATGTTTAAATGACAGGAGGAATAAACTATGGATAAAGAATTATGGAATAAATGTGTAGAATTTCATGGACATGAATGTCCTGGGCTTGCTATAGGGTTTAGAGCTTGTGAAATAGCTAAAGAAAAAATGGATTTACAATTTTCTGTTGATGAAGAACTTGTATGTGTAACAGAAAATGATGCATGTGGAGTTGACGCTGTACAGATTATTACTGGATGTACGGTAGGAAAAGGAAATCTCATATATAGAGATACAGGAAAAATGGCTTTTTCATTTTTTAGTAGACGTACAGGTGAGAGTATAAGATTAGTTTTAAAAAGACCAAATCACGAAATGACAAGAGACGAAAGACAACACTATATATTAGAAGCTCCTTATGAAGAGGTTTTTGAAATAAAAAAACCTAATTTTAAAGTACCAGAATGTGCAAGATTATTTAATACAATTATTTGTGAAAACTGTGGAGAAGGAGCTCCAGAACATAAAATTAGAATAAGTAATGGTAAAAAACTTTGCTTAGATTGTACTGAGCAATATTCAAGAGGGTGGTAGAAATTGGCCAGGTTTAAATTTGAAGAATTTTGGGGCGCTTCTAATCAACAAGACTTATTTGAAGTACAGAAATTTTGGGATTTAAGAGCTGAAGAGTTTAATAACATAAGAGAGGAACAGAAAGAAAAGTTTGAGTTAATACAATTACTTCTTTCTAAGGGGCTTATAAAAAATGACTATGACGTATTGGATATTGGATGTGGGACAGGGAAATATGCGCTAGAACTTGCAAAGGTTGCAAAGCATGTAATAGGGATAGATATATCTCCTAAAATGATTAGATATGCTGAGCAAAACGCAAAAAGTATGAATTTAAAAAACACAAATTTTAAAGTTATTGCATGGCAAAATTTAAATGTTAAGCAGATGAACTGGAATAAAAAATTTGATCTTGTCTTTGCTTCGATGAGTCCTGCTATAAGCAGTAAAAAAGACTTGATAAAAATGATTGAAGCATCAAGAAAATATTGTTTTATGAGTGGGTTTGTGTATAGAAAAGACAAAGTAAAAGATGAACTCATTAAAAGAATAATAGGAAAAGAGCGTACTAAGAGCTTTGAAAAGAATATTTATTGTGCCTTTAATATTTTATGGAATATGGGCATTTATCCGGAAATAACATACAAGGATGTAGTGTGGAATAAGAAAATGAGTAGTGAAAAGGCAACAGAAATATATACAATATTGCTTAAAAAAATGGCTAAAAATGATGATTCCATACAAACAAAAGTTCAAGCTTACATAGAAGAGATAAGTAATGATGGAAAGATAGAAGAAAGCATTGAAGCGAAAATTGCATGGATGTTATGGAACGTCGATTTATAAAAGATAATATTGAAAGAATGTGATGGAATATGAAACAAGGATTATATACAAAAAAGAATTTAGACGGAATAGATAGGTATAAAGATTATACAGCAAAAAAGTTCATAATGGCTCTATTTTTATTAGTTATGGTTTTTGCTTTATCAATTCTAGCAATTAATTCTGGTTCTACCAATTTAGATCCATATGAAATTTTAAAGTCAATTGTAGGACAGGGAACACAAGTTTCGGATATGGTAATTTGGCACATACGTCTTCCTAGAATTATAGGTGCGATAGTTGCAGGTGCTGGATTGTCTGTAGCTGGTTGTGTAATGCAAAATAATTTGCGAAATCCTTTAGCATCTCCGTCAACATTAGGAATATCAAATGCAGCTGCTTTTGGAGCGAATATAGCTATTGTAATATTGGGAGCTGGTAGTATCCAAAGTTCAAGTACAGATGCTGTTATTATAAATAATCCTTATATTGTTACTACATCAGCTTTTATATGTTCTATGGTAGCAACGATGGTTGTTTTAATGCTTGCAAAATTAAGAGGTTTCTTACCAGAATCTATAATATTAGCTGGAGTTGCTCTTGGTTCTCTTTTTACAGCTGGAACCACTTTAATACAATATTTTGCAGATGATGTTGAAGTGGCAGCAGCAGTTTTTTGGACTTTTGGAGATTTAGGACGTATTTCATGGAAAGAAGTACTTATAATAACAATGGTTATTAGTTTAGCATTCATATACTTTATGTTTAGAAGATGGGATTATAATGCTCTTGATAGTGGTGAAGAATCAGCAAAAAGCCTTGGCGTAAATGTAGAAAGAGTACGATTAGGAGGCATGTTTGTTTCTTCTATCATTACAGCTGTATCAGTTTCCTTTCTTGGAATTATTGGCTTTATAGGGCTTATATCTCCTCAAATAGTGAGAAGAGTTATTGGCGGAGATCATCGCTTTTTAATTCCCATATCGGCAATTATGGGATCGTTACTTTTATTGTTTTCAGATACTTTGGCAAGGACAGTAATAGCACCAGTGATATTGCCTGTTGGAGCTATTACATCATTCCTAGGCGCTCCACTTTTCCTTTATTTGTTGTTAAGGGGGTATAAAAAGAGATGATTTTATCAGTAAGGGGATTAGGTTTTAAATATCCAAGTCATGAGGTTCTTCAAAATGTATCTTTTTCAGTAGAAAAGGGAGAATGCCTTGCTGTATTGGGTACAAATGGGACAGGAAAATCTACTTTACTAAAATGTATTAATAGAATACTAAAGCCTCAAAAAGGTACAGTGCTTATTGATAAACATGAAGTACAAAAATTAAGTCAAGTTAAATTAGCTCAAAAAATAGGATATGTCTCTCAAAGTAATCAATGTTTTAGGACGACTGTTTTTGACACAATACTTATTGGAAGAAAGCCATATATTAAGTGGGATGTAACAAAGAAAGATTTAGATATTGTCAATAGGACTATAAAAATGCTTGGATTGGAAGAATATTCATTAAGATATATAGATGAATTAAGTGGCGGAGAATTTCAGAAAGTATTAATAGCAAGGGCATTAGCACAGGAACCCAAAATTCTTATGTTTGACGAACCAACAAGTAATCTTGATTTAAAAAATCAACTTGAAGTAATTAATATAATTAAAAAAGTAGTTAAAAGTAAGCAGATATCTGCTGTAGTTACAATACATGATTTGAACTTAGCACTACGTTTTGCAGATAAATTTATACTTCTTAAAAATGGTAAGATTTTTGCAGCCGGTGGAATGGAAATAATGACTTCTGAAAATATAGAGTATGTTTATTCAGTTCCTGTAAAAGTTGAACATTTAAGAGACTCTATTGTAGTAGTGCCTGTTTAATATATTTGGTAAAAATTTTTGAGTATACTGAGGGTGTAAAATATTAAATAAAGGGAGAGATAAGCGATGAGTAAAAGAATTATTTCGCTATTAATTTCGACAATTATGTTAACAACATTATTACTTGGTGGGTGTAAATCTAAAGCATCAACTGATTTAGCTACAAATTCAAACTCTACATCCAGCTCAAAAGGTTTTACTATAATAGATACGTTGGGTAGAAACATTACCTTTGAGAGTACTGCAAAAAGAGTAGTAGCCATTGGACCCGGGGCATTAAGACTTTATTGTTATGTAGGAAGTATAGATAATTTGGTTGGAATAGAGCAAATTGAAAAAAAAGAACCTAAAGGGAGACCATATGCTATTGCAAATCCATCTTTAAAAGAACTTGAAGTAATAGGTCCTGGAGGTCCAAATAATGGGCCTGACCCCGAAAAACTATTGTCAGTTAAACCGGATGTAATTTTTACGATGTATTCATATGATAAGGCTACTGTTGATGCTTTACAGTCAAAAACAGGGATACCAGTGGTAGCATTAAGCTATGGGAAAATACGTACCTTTGATCCAAGTATATATGAATCTATAGAAATCATTGGTAAAGTTATAGGTGAAGAAAAAAGGGCTAGTGAAGTTATTAATTACATAAAAAAATGCAAAAATGATTTAGATAATAGGACAAAAGATATTCTAGATAGCGATAAGCCAAGCACATATGTAGGTGCTATATCTTATAAGGGTGCACATGGGATAGAAAGTACATTTAGTAATTATTCTCTATTTAATTCAGTAAATGCTAAGAATGTAGTAGATGAAACCGGTGAAACAGGTCATATTATGATAGATAAAGAAAAATTAATAGAATGGAATCCGGATAAGATTTTTATAGATTTAGGTGGTCTTCAGTTGGTAAAAGAGGATTATAATAAGAATCCTGAATTCTATAATATATTAGCTGCATTTAAAAATGGAGAAGTATATTCTCAATTGCCATTTAATTTTTATAATACGAATATTGATACATCAATAGCTGATGCTTATTTCATAGGTAAAGTGCTTTATCCTGATAAATTTGATGATATAGATCCTGAGACAAAAGCAGATGAAATCTATAAATTCCTACTTGGAAAAGAAGTGTACTCGCAAATGGCCAATGATTTTGGAGGATTTAGTAAGATTTCAATAAAAGATTAAAAAGTAAATAATATAATAGTTGGCATGGTGTTGAGTTTGTAAATGTTTGTATAATAACTATCATTCCTTTGTCAAAGATAAAAAGATCTCTTATTTTAAACTTGCAATTGAGACTAAGTGTTTTTTAAAAAATATGTATAAAAGCCTCTCCTTTTTTTAAAGTTTTTTGCTAATTAAGCATGAAAAAGGAGAGACTTTTTATTAATTATTCATTTCTACTATTATTAATATTAAACATTCATACCTGCAAGGAACCCTTCACGTACCGCATCGAGAACATTTCGTATTTTTACGGCGTCCCCTACTACTTTAACTTCGGTTTTACTTTCAAGTTCTTTTGCAAGGGCAGAATTTGGCTTTACACCTAATGCAAGAATTATTGTGTCAGCATCAAAATCAAAAATTTCTTCGTCTTTATTAAGCTTTGCACCTTTTTCGTTTATTTCCATAACTTTGGTGCCTTTCAGTACCTGAATATTTTTCTCCTTTATAAAGTTAAGAAGAAATTCGCGGCGTGTTCCTTCTTCATCCGTAGCTATTTCAGGAAGAAGTTCTACAATAGTAGCCTGTTTACCTTGCATAGCAAAATGAGTAGCTGTTTCACAACCAATCATTCCGCCACCTGCTACAAGAATCTTATCCCCAACAGTAACTTTTCCTGCAAGTGCATCCTGTGCAGTCACTACATTAGCACCATTTATACCAGGAATAGGTGGCTTTGTAGGGGTAGAACCTGTAGCTATTATTATTACATCTGGTTTTTCTTCATCGAAAATAGCTGAAGTATATTCAGTGTTAAGCTTAATTGTCACACCAAGTTTTTTAATTTGTCTTGCCAGCCATGATGGAAGATAAGTCATACTGCCTTTATATGGAGGAATTGGAGCAAGACCAAACTGTCCACCAAGTCTGTCTGATTTTTCATAAAGAGTTACTTCATGGCCTGCCAATGCTGCAGCTCTTGCTGCTTCCATACCTGCAGGACCTCCACCTACAACTGTTACTTTCTTTGAGATTTCAGCTTTCTTTGTTTCGTTAAGATACTCAAAGCCTAATGTAGGGTTCACTACACAACGTATTGGTTCATTATTGAACAGTCTTGCAAGACAGCCTTGCTGACAGCCTATACAGTGCCTTATATCGTCATAGCGTCCTTCAGCATATTTGTTTGGAAGTTCTGGATCTGCAAGAGAGCCTCTACCCATTGCTACAAGGTCAGCTTTGCCTGATGCTAATATGGTTTCTGCCATACGTGGATCATTTATACGTCCTACTGTTATAACAGGTATATTTACAACCTTTTTAACTTCCTCTGCAAGGTCTACAATCCAACCGTTAGTTACGTTCAAAGGAGGGATTACAGCCCATGTGCTGCCATATACACCTGCTGAAACATGAATGCCATCAATACCTGCTTGTTCAAGCATTGTTGCAATAAGCTTTGTTTCTTCAATTGTACGTCCTCCCGGAACATATTCATCACCAGATATACGGAATGTAACTGTAAAGTCTTTTCCACATTTTTCACGAATCTCTGAAATGATTTCAAGAGGGAATCTCATTCGATTTTCAATAGGTCCTCCATATTCGTCGCAACGTTTATTTGAATAGTTTGACATAAACTGAGCTATAAGATATCCGTGAGCTCCGTGGATTTCAACACCATCAAAACCGCATTTTTTTGCTCTAAGAGCTGTATCACCAAATTTAGATACTATTTCTTTTATTTCGGGAATTGTAAGTTCATGAGGGATGTATCCCATAACAGGACATGGTATAGGTGAAGCAGATACTGGCTGCTGCTCGATAACATCATATGAAGCTTGACGTCCTGCGTGATAAATTTGTGCTATGATTTTAGTGCCATATTGGTGAACACGTTGTGTAAGCTTTGCATGTCCTTCCATTTGTTCATCTTTCCACAAACCTGGTGTCCAGAAGCCTCTACCAAGGGGATCAACAGCATAGTCTTCTGTTATGATGAGTCCCCAACCGCCTTTTGCTTTAGCCTCATGATAGGCGATATATTGCTCTGTTGCGAAGCCGTCAGAGTCACAGAATACTGTAACCATAGGAGAAACAACTAATCTATTCTTAAGTTTTGTGCTACCTATTGTAATTGGTGCAAATACAGGACTTGAATTTAAAGCTTTGGTTGCCATAAAAACATCTCCTTTTCTTAGTAGAATATTTAACAATGTACTTTAAAAAAATAGAAAAAAGAGTAACCGGCCGGTCAACGTAAATCTATTATATCAATTAGTAACCCGCAGGTCAAGCTTTTATGATTTTTTCTTGATAAAATATTGTCAGCTGATATAATTATATGTAATAAGTTATAGAAAAAAGGAGATAAGTATTATGCCTATATCAGAAGAGAAAAGTAAAAGAATAAAGGCCCAACGCCGTAAACAGATATTGGATGCAGCATTGGAGTTGTTTGACCAAAAAGGGTATACTAATACTCGGGTAAAGGATATAGCTCAAGCTGTAGGTGTAAGTAAAGCTCTTATATTTAAATACTTTCCTAAGAAAATAGACATTTTTAAAGCTATTACAGAATATATAGAAGCATGCCTCGCAGAGGTTCTTAATGGGCCAACTCCTACTGATTCTCTAAGAAATTTTGGAATTAAAATTACTTCTACAACCAAAGATTATATTCCACCTATGAGAATATACATTGCAACTTTTATTAGGGGAGAACTTCCCCCAGATATGAAGGAGAACTTTCTACGTACTGATTTTGCAAAAAAATGGTTAGCGCCTATTATACGGCAAGGACAGGCAAATGGTGAATTTCGGGAAGGTGACCCAGAGGAACTGGCAGACGCCTTTTGGTTTTATATGCTCGGTGTAGTTGCAAATTATATTCATAACAGGAACAAAAAAATAGATCTGCCTAATATTGAAATACCTTTGAGCATGCTAAAAAAATAGTCAAGAATACTATTTTCTTTAAATTATATTATTCTACTACTAGATCATTGACTATAGATAAACATGGTAAAAGTCTTAGTTCAGCGTTACTTGAAATGGAAATATAAAAAATAAAGGCTAGCGTGCAGGTTACCTTTTTACCTCCATGCCAGCCCTTATTTTTTATTGCTGTTTTTTGCGTGTGGCTAAATGATATTCACTATTATCATGGCATCCCTTTGATAAAATTTTGAATCCGTTATTTTAAAGAATATCTAATATACGACTTGATTTTTTTCATCATTTACCTTAATAGTAAAAATTATCTCATCTAATCCAGTTTTGATATAATCTCTTTTAATTCATCCAGTGATTTAGATAGCTTTTGTAAATCCTTTTGATTAAGTATAGATAGCTTGTCTTTAAGCCTTTGGGATATAAGTAACTTATGTTCATCTATGAATTTTTTTCCTATAGGGGTTATATCAACATGTACATATCGCCTATCTTCTTGATCTCTTATCTTTTCAACAAATTTCTTGTTTATAAGCTTCTTTATCAATGGGGTCATATTAGGTTTAGAAATATTTAAACCTTTACCAATTTCAGAGATAGGAACCCTACCCACATCATCCAAAAAAAATAGAATTTGTAGATGGGATGGTGATAAATCATTTTCTTCATCATATTTATCAGGTCTTAATAATTTCTTTTTAAACAATGGAAGAAGTAAAAAAAGGCTATCTACAATAGATTCAATATTCTTGTTATTCATAAATTCACCTCATATTTTATTAAAAACTATTGATTTCTTATAACAATCATGTATAATGGTTATAATAATATAATTATATTACCATAATTGGTTTAATTTAATGTTATAAAAATTTATCATTATTGTCAACAAAAATTGCTATTGATTAGTAACAGTCACAGAAAGGAGATAACTATGAATCCCAACAGTTCAAGACTCGGTGAACAAAGTGTTGACAAACTATTAATCAAACTATCACTTCCAGCATCAATTGCAATGATAGTAAATGGCTTTTACAATGTTGTTGATACTATTTTCATAGGTCAAGGTGTAGGAGCATTAGCCATAGGTGGCTTAGCAATAGCATTTCCAATCCAAATGCTAATTATGGGTTTTGCTCAGATGGTAGGAATCGGTGGGGCATCTGCTGTTTCTAGGAATTTAGGAGCTAATGAAGTTGAAAAGGCCGATAAAGTTGCAGGTAATGCATTTATCTCAATATTTATATTAAGTTTATTGTTTGTAGTTTTTGGCTTAGTTTTCCTTGAACAGCTGCTTTTTATTTTTGGGGCAACAGAAAATATATTACCCTATGCAAAGGACTATATTGAAGTGATATTATTAGGCAGTGTTTTCTTTTCCTGTGCTATGATGTCCAATAGTTTGATAAGGGCGGAAGGAAACGCAAAGGTTGCTATGACAACTATGCTATTAGGGGCAGGATTAAATATCGTACTAGACCCAATATTTATCTTTTTATTTAAACTAGGCATCAGAGGAGCTGCTTTAGCAACTATTATTTCCCAATTCAGTTCATTTCTATATGTTGTGTATTACATGTATAGTGGTAAAAGTTCGTTAAAGGTGAACCCTGAGCATCTTAAACCAGATTGGAAAATAATTAAAGAAATATTTACTGTAGGATTTTCTGCATTGGCAAGGTCATCAACCAGCAGTATTTTTTCAATTGTTGTCAATAACTCTTTGAGAGTATTTGGAGGGGATATGGCTATTACAATATTTGGTATAGTTAATAGGGTTATAGCTTTTTTATTTATGCCAATTATAGGAGTTGTGCAAGGTATGCAACCAATAGCAGGATTTAATTATGGTGCTAAAAAGCTAGATAGAGTAAAACAGGTTCTTAAATTTTCCATCATGGCTGCTACTGCTATAGCTATTTTTGGATGGATTATTGGCGAAACAATTCCTCATATCATTATAAGGGCCTTTACTGATGATATAAATATTATTAAAGACGGATCTTTTGTATTTAGGATAATAATAGCTATGGTTCCTTTATTAGGCATACAGTTTGTTGGAGCTACACTGTTCCAAGCCATAGGAAAGGCAGTACCTGCATTAATTTTGTCGCTTCTAAGACAGTTTATATTGTTAACTCCATTAATACTAATACTGCCTAGGATATTTAATCTTGACCTGTTTGGGGTGTGGTTAGCATTTCCTATTGCAGACATATTAGCAGCAATGATCACTGCCTATCTATTAAAGAAGGAAATGTATAAAATTAATTTGGAAACCAGAAAAGAATATTAAACCTATTGAGGTGTGAGAGTACTTTTTATTACTTTCAATGCCTTAAATATATAAGAAAGGAATGATTGTTATTATGAAATTTTGTTGGAGCACATTAAAAGTTAAAAATATGGATGAGTCATTGAAGTTTTATCAAGAAATAGTTGGGCTTTCAGTCAATAAAAGATTTAATGCTGAGCCAGGAGTTGAAATTGCATTCTTAGGTGATGGAGAAACAAAGATTGAGCTAATATGTGACGAAAATAGTAAAGAAGTAAACGTTGGACAAGATATTTCATTGGGGTTTGAAGTGAAATCTGTTGAAGAGATGATGAGATTTGTTAAAGAAAAAGGCATAGCTATTCAGAGTGGTCCTTTTCAACCAAATCCCCATATAAAGTTTTTTTATGTAATGGATCCAAATGGATTGAAAATTCAGTTTGTAGAGAATATTTAGTTTATTTAAAAATAAGTTTTGCGACAGATAACCTACTGGTTGATAATGTAATTTATAAAATTTATGTTAATAGTAAAATTCATAGTCCTGTGATTGAAATTGCAAATTGAAATTATATAATCACAGGGCTTTTTCTTGAAACAAAAAGGTGTGTACCTAGTGTTTCTTTCATAAAAAATATTTTTTAGAAGATTAAAGTTAATTTTATAGAAACTTGAGGGTATATAAGGTATATTTATGATTAATACTCTATATAACCTAATGTTAAGGATAAGACAGTTACAGGTGGCATAGGTGGAGAGTATCTTTTGAATAAAGCTTTGCATCTCATGTTCATAGAAATATAAGGAAAAGGTTTATGAAAGAGGTGCAACGCTATCGGCAGGACAAAGACAACTTCTATCCTTTGCTCGCACTTTAGTTAGAAAACCTTCAATACTTATACTTGATGAAGCCACTGCAAATATTGATACGGAAACGGAAAAAATTAGACAGGATGTATTGTATAAGATTATAAAGGGTAGAACCACGCTAGCTGTTGCCCACAGACTTTCGACAATTCAGCATTCTGATAAAATAATTGTTTTACACAAGGGACGAGTAAGGGAAATAAGTACTCATCAAGAATTGTTAAACAAGAGAGGACTTTATTATAATTTAGTTCAGCTTCAGTATCAAGTTCCCAAAAGTAAATAGGTTCTATAATAAATGTTGGGGTGTAATCTCCAACATTTATTTATTAGATTTTTACAAAAAAATAAAGCACTTATCGAAAATACCTGCTAAAATATAGTTGCTTAGACCAAATTAAA
>JAALLR010000277.1_pt1 | contig 14834 bp, 17 predicted proteins | sample 7245931 | NCBI WGS metagenome assembly JAALLR01 (sample SAMN13049201, study PRJNA578106) | oil field metagenome | isolation source: filtered produced water from oil reservoir B9 | place: USA:offshore Texas | collected 2016 | reverse complement strand
ACTTCCTCGCCTTCCAGTTGCAGCCGCGCCGCCGGGAACTGGTCCTTTAACCGCCAGGTCCTTTGATACCCCGGCTTGAGGGTCAGGCGGGCCACCAGTCCATCACTGCTTACAGCCAGTTTCCACTGGCCCTTTTCGACCTCGGCCCGGGATTGTACCTCTATAGTATCACCGGCCCGGACCGTTATTTCGCCGGGTGCCTGTTGACCGTTTACATACAGGTCAAAGTGTTCCCCGGCGATGATGGTGGCCGGTGGTTCCCCGCCGCCTACCTTTACCTGGCCGCCTTCCACCCAGGCATATCCGGGCCGTTCCTGCTCCTCTCCCGCCGGCCCGGGGGCCATATCACCTGCCACCGCCCCGGCACCCGGACCGCCGGCTACGGAACCTGCTCTTCCCCTGCCGGCTGCCGGGGTCACATCTACCCTTTCCCCTGATGTCCCGGCCACGCTGGCGATAATCACCGCCGGCCGGCGGCCGAGGCCCAGAAATCCCTGGCTTCCGGGTTGAACTATCTCTACTTCCAACTCTTCAGGCAAGACCTCCAGGATGGCTGCTGCCTGCTGGATTGCTTCGGCAACGCTCCTGCCTTCGACCCTTATTTTCCCGGATGCCACAGTTCCACCCCCGGGATAAAATTATCTTTATTTTAATTCTCGGTTAAAAACTTTCAGCCTTTAAACTCACCCCAAAGAAAAAACCAGGTATTTTTACCTGGCTCAATGCTCCTCCTTCTGCTGGCAATCCGGGCACAGGCCGTAGAATTCCAGGCGGTGATAAAGGATCTTGCTGCAGCCGCTGTTCGCCGCTTCCTTTTCCAGTTCATAGTGTACCGGCATGGGCAGGTCGATTATCCGGCCGCAGTCCAGGCAGACACAATGGTAGTGATTCTCAGGGTTGCCATCATAACGGCTGTAGGTGCTACCGTAATTGAGTTCCATTATTTCCCCGGCTTCCTTTAAGACACCCAGGTTACGGTAGACAGTCCCCAGGCTGATGTCGGGTAAAACCTTGCGGGCCTGGGCGTAAATCCAGTCAGCCGTGGGATGGCTATCTGTGTGGCGTAAAATATCTAAGATGACTTTTTTCTGTTTCGTCATCCTTTTTCCTATCGTCGGTTCCATATAACCTCACCACTTAGTGGTAACAATTATTACTTTTAATATTATAACCTCCGGGGTTATTTTTTGTCAACCTCATCAATAATATCTTTTCCCCATTCCGGCAGGGCATCTATAAGTATTTTTTGGATATCGGCCAGCAACCGGGCCAGCCTTTGTTCCGCCTCCAGGTAGGCGGTAATAGTCGGGTTCAGGCTGATTATCCGGTAGCTCTCTTCCAGGGCCTTTTTATCGGCCGGATCTGGCTCTTTGCCGCTCAGGACAGCCATTTCCAGGGCCAGCTGGCGGCGGCGAAAATCCCGTAGCATGTCTACATTGGTAGCGTTGCTCTCCAGTTTGGCCTTGGCCAGGCGAAAATCGTTATACTCGGAACTCCGGGACAGTTCCCGGGCCAGTTCATGGGCGCGGTCGTAGACTTGCATCGAATCACCCTCCTCCATTCTCTACACCCTGAGGGGGCCGCGATAACCGGCCAGGATGAAGAGGAAACCTAAAACCAATAAGAAGATGCCACAGGCCATGATTAAGTACCGGTAGAAACTCTGGCTGATAAAACGCCTGCCGGCGGCTACCCCCGCTGCTACCAGGGAATACCAGCCCAGATCGGAAAGAATGTGGCCGCTATAAAAGGAAGCCACTCCCGCGGCGCCCAGCCGGGCCGCCTGGGTCAGAAAAGCGGCGCCGATGGTAGCCCACCATAGAAGCCAGTAGGGGTTGGCCAGGCTGATCAGGCCGCCGGCAGCCACCGCCCGCCACACCGGCCTGACAGTCAGATTTGCAGGGGCATCCCCCGGTAGCTGCAACTGTACCGTACCCGTCCTGGCTCCTTTAATCATACCCTGCCCCATCCAGATGAGGACCAGGCCACCCAGAACGGCCATCAAGCGTCCCACTACTGGGTGGGTCAGGAACCCTCCCAGGCCAAATAAGAGCAGGGTAACTACCATTAGTTCCAGGATACCGTGACCCAGGACCAGGAGGGGGCCCGCTCCAGCCCCCCGGCGGGTGCTTTCCTCGACCGTTACCGTGAGCAGGGGACCGGGCATCAGTGCCCCGGAAAGCCCGACAATAAAGGCCGTACTAAAGAGGGCAAATAGTTCCAATGCTATATTCCTCCCGGAGCCAGGCTCGGCCGGTATATCTCCGGCCAACGGTTATATTAAATTATTCGGCGCCTGCCGGGGTTTTCCTGCCCAGGAGGGGTCGGGAAAATACCCCCGCCAGGTCGCCGGCCCGCTTCCTTATGTCCTCCCGATCGGTAGTATACAGGCCGAGCCTCTGCATCCGCTCAAAGTAACTTGCCCCGGAAAAGGTAAAGCGCTGGTAAAGACCGTCACCGCCGGCAACCTGGCGCCGTGTATAGGAGATAATATCGCCCACAGCCAGGGTGGCCGGCAGGATCAGGGGAGCCAGCCCGGCCAGGAGACGCGCCGCGTTATGACCGGCGAGGGTCCCGGTGACAATGGCCTCGGTATGACCGACGAAGGGTCCCGCCCTTTCACCGGCACAAAAAAGATTGGCCAGCCCTTCTACTTTCAGGGCATCATCCCTGGGAACCATGGCCAGGAAACGCACTGAATTACCGATGCCGCCGGCATACGGGTCCTCAAAGCGGGCCTTCTCCAGGCCGCTTATGCGACGTAAAGTCTCCAGGGGGAAAAAAGGTGTCATTAGTTTGGCCGGCCCGGTATCCAGGAGAATGATGCTGGCGGCATATGCAGGAAGGGCGTACTGCTGGCACGCTTTCCGTTGAAGGAGTTCCCCTTTTCCCGGCAGGCCGGGTGGCAAGGGCAGGGTGACCACCCCTTTTTCCTCCAGCTCAGTTACCAACCACGGAGCCAGGGAGCCTTTGTGGAGCTTGCAGGAGCCGCTAAAGGCCCCCCGGCCGCCACCGCGCCGGAGGGCGGCATACTCTTAACCCCGGCCAGGGCGGCCGGGCCTATACGGCCGCCGAAGGTGGGACAGCGATAGACACACATGGCGCAGCCGTTGCCATAGCGGCGGCAGTTGGCCGGCGGCCCGGCCGTACCAGTGGCGTCGATAAAGGCCTCCCCGGGATAATTCTGGCCGTCTTCCGTCCGGACGGCAACTATCCTGTCCCTTGTCAACTGCACGGCTGTAACACGGCTTAAAAGGTGGACTTCTACCCCGGCTTCCCGCAGGGTCCGGCGGACCAGGGGTTCGATGCGGGTCACGTCATAGAGCCAGGCGTGGTGGTGGCCGGCAAACTCGATATTCCTGTGCCTGGCCGCGCCGTCGGTGACCCGGAATAATTCGCCCCCACCCAGGGCCAGCATCTCTTCCGCCGCCGTGAAGCGACCGTTATTGCGCATAATACCTCCGACCAGGCCGGTACCCAGGAGCATATCCGTCCGCTCCAGGAGGGTTACCTCCGCACCGGCCTGGCGGGCGGCCAGGGCGGCTGCACACCCGGCCCAACCGCCACCTATCACTACTGCCCGGGGCACTTTGCCACCATCCTTCCCGTTAATTCCAATATATTCTTATTAGCCGTCCCTGCTATTCCTGTACCCATTTCTGCCTGGCAAAATTACCGGAAAAAAAACCGGGGCCTGCCGACCCCGGTTCTGGTGCTCCCTTCTAACGAATAAAGCCGCTGAAAATCAGGATGACGAAAATGCCGTAAAAGACGCCGCCGCACACCAGGGTATAGGGGGTGAGGTAGCGGCGGCGGCTGATCTGGATAAAGACCAGGCCGGCGGAAATAATAGCCAGGATGGCGCTGATCAAAGCCCCCTGGGTCAGCTCCCAGCTGGTCATAGTAATACCCAGGGCCGGGATCATGGAGCTCTGGAAGACCATGGCCCCGGTTATATTCCCCAGGGCCAGGGTATCTTTACCCCGGCCGACCCAGATGATACTGTTAAATTTCTCCGGTAACTCGGTGGCGATAGGGGCGATGATCAGGGCCAGGACAAAGGCCGGAATACCCAGGACGCGGGCCAGGTCCTCCACCCCGTTGACAAAGAGCCGGGCTCCGCCGACGATTATCCCCAGGGCCAGGACTACCTGCACCAGGATTAACCCCAGGCCGGGGTCAGATGACCGGCGAGCCAGGTACAGGGCGTTCAATTCCTCTCCTTCTTCCAGGGTATGACCGTTGGTAACCGTCAGGTAGGCATAGATGGCATAGGCAATCACCAGACCCACAGCCACCAGCTGCTTCCAGATATGGGCTCCCAGAAAGGAAGCCAGAACGGCCACTGTATAAACCGCCAGGAAGAAACCCAGATCCCGTTTCATGGTCCCGGCATCGAGATTCATTTTGGGGTAGGCAGGCCGGCGTTTGCGATAGGCAATGACTGCCACGCCGGTGATAAAAAAGGCCAGGGTGGTTAACATGAAGGGTGCCCCCAGGATAGCGCCGATGCCTATTTCCTCGCCGGCGTGGCCCCCACCAAAGATGATGGCGATAATGGGGATCATTGTTTCCGGCAGGGCGGTTCCCACAGCGGCCAGGATGCTCCCCACCGCTCCTTCGGTTAAATGGAGCTTTCGCCCCAGCCACTCAACGCCGTTGGTAAACCCCTCGGCCCCTAAAAGGATAACCCCCAGGCTGATTAATAGCAGAGCGACATCGAGCATAAATTCTCTCCTTCCCAGCTTATTTTATCAGAACCTGTCAATCTTTATGTTAAATAAAAAAGACCTTCCAGCGCCCCCCTTCAGGGCGGAGAAGGTCTTGCCGTTGCCTACCAGGCCCGGGCTCCTGGCCGTGTTGACGAGCCTGGTACCGGAAAAATCCGGGGCTACTCCCCTGGACCGCGCAATTTTTTATATTTTATCATAAGAAAAGGCTTGATCGCTGTCAAGTCCTATTTCGGAAGTCCGGCCGGAACCGGCATAAAACTTAAATATTACTTAACAGCGAGCCCCGAGGGGATTCTCGGGATCATCTCCGTGATCACACCGCTTTTGTATCCATTTTCACGATTTAACCTTATTTAACACCCCATAATCTGGCGGAGGCAATTTAAAGCAACGGTTCTGTAGCCAGCTCCCGGTTTGAGAAAGTTGCCAGGCAGGTGTAACCGATCTGGCGCAAAAGCTCCCGCGCCTGTTCCCGTGCCCTGGCGACCTCCCCGGGAGCGTGGGCATCCGACCCGATGGTGACAGGGATATTGAGGCTAAAGGCCCGTTCCAGGAGTTCCCTGGCCGGATAAATCTCCCCCACAGGTTTGAATAAACCGGCAGTGTTAACTTCCAGGGCGGCGCCGCTCCTGGCAACAGCCTGAAGGGCCGGCTCGGCCAGCTCCAGCACCGGCCTCCTGGGCCGGTGGCCGTAAATCTTAATCAGGTCCAGGTGGCCGATGATCTGGAAGAGGCCGGTAGCAGCCGCCTGCGCAACCAAGTTAAAATAGTTGGCATAGAGCTCGTCTATATCCCAGGCGGCAAAGGCGCCTTCCTGCCCCGGCCGGTCAAACTCCCAGTCGTCCACAGTATGCACCGAGCCGATGAGGTAATCCCAGGGCCGGCCGGCCAGCTGCCGCCGGTGGTCCCTGCCGGGCCGGAAATCGACCTCCAGCCCGGCACGGACGGGCATGCCGGTTATCCTTTCCAGTTCGGAGAAGACGCTGAAATCAAGGCCTTCCAGGAAGCGGTCGTGATCGGCGAAACCTATCGCCGTCAACCCCGCTCCCCTGGCCGCTTCTACGTAAGGTAAAAGACGTTCGACGGTATGGGGCGGCCCTTCATGGGCCAGCCCGTGAATATGGTAATCAGCTGGCATGGTTGGACTCCTTGCAAGTTTATAGGTATGGAAAGTTTCCATCGGAAGCCGGTTGAGCATGGGCTGGAGGTACTCTACGGGCTTTTGATGGTTCCCGGCTGGCAAACTTGGCCCTCAGTTGCTTAAGTCACCGCCACCTCGCTGCGGCTTCGCGCAAAGTTTTACGAACACCTCGAACCAAGTAGTCCTCCGCCTGTACCCTCCAGCCTTTCGCTTAAGCCGGCCCCCATAAGGCTCCACCTAAGGTTAGTCCTCCAGTTTTGCGACTAATACTCATTCGGCAGCTTTTTCAACTGGGTCAGGGTGAAGACGGGGCCGTCCAGGCAGACGTAACAACTGCCCAGGTTGCAGCGACCGCATTTGCCGATGCCGCACTTCATGCGCATCTCCAGGGTGGTCACAATCTGCTCGTCTTTAAAGCCCAGCTTCTCCATGGACTGGAGGACAAACTTGATCATAATGGGCGGGCCGCAGGTAATGGCCACCTTGCCTTCCGGCGCCGGATTCAACTCCTCGACAAAGGCCGGGACGAAGCCCTCGTGGCCCTGCCAGGTGTCGTCGCCCCGGTCGACGGTCACGTCCACCCGGCAGTTTTCCACCTTGGGCCAGTTGTTGAAGAGGTCATCCTTGAAGCACAGGTCGGCCGGGGAACGGGCGCCGTAGATTATCCACAAATGGCCATAATCCTTCCGGTGCTCGATGCAGTAGTTGATCAGGGAACGCACCGGCGCCAGGCCGATGCCGCCGCCGATGAAGAGGAGGTCCTTGCCCCGCATCATCTCCAGGGGGAACCCGTTGCCGTAGGGTCCCCGGATGCCGACACTCTGGCCCGGTTCGGCTTCATGGAGGGCGTCCGTCAGCATCCCGACTTTTTTAATGGCCAGTTCCAGGTGGTCCGGCCCCTGGGAGGTAATGGAGAACATGGCCTCCCCCACATCCAGGAGGGAGAGCATGGCCAGTTGCCCCGGCAGGGGCGTGAAGGGTTTACCGGTCTCGGTGGTGACATGGAAGGTTTTCACATCCGGGGTTTCGTCGATAATTTTGGTAATCCGGCCCACCTGGGGTACCAGGGGGTTGACCCGCGCTGCTTCCGCCATTACAGGGTCACCTCCTTGACCTCGCGGATTACCCGGGTAATATCAACGTTCACCGGGCAGCGATCCAGGCAGCGGCCGCAGCCCACACAGGCGAATTTGCCGTAGCGCTCCGGAAAGTACTGGAGCTTGTGCAGGAAGCGGTTACGCAAGCGTTCCTTCTTGGAAGGCCGGGGGTTGTGGCCGCCGGCCATACGGGTGTATTCGGAGAACATGCAGGAGTCCCAGCAGCGGAATTTATAGCCGCTGTCACCCTGGTTTTCACCCTGGATATCGAAGCAGTGGCAGGTGGGGCAGAGGTAAGTGCAGGCGCCGCATCCCAGGCACTTGCGGCTGACGGCCGTCCAGTAAGGATGTTCAAACATTCGCTGCAGTTTTTCCGTTACCCCGCCGGTATCCACCTGCAAACCGGGAGCTGCTGCCGCCGGGGGATGGGCGTTCCCCGCCTCTTCCAGGAGATTTCCGGCCTGCTTTAACAACTCCTTGCCGGCGTCGGTGATTGCCTCCAGGAGATAACCGCCTTCCCCGGGCCACATCTGGACATCAGCCCCTTCAGCGCGGCCGGGGTCGATGCCAAAGGCGGTGCAGAAACAGGCAGGCTGGGCCTCATTACAGGCCAGGGCTACTATCCGCGTGTTCTCCCGGCGCTGGCGGTAGAATTCATCGACATACCCCCGGGTCAAGAAAACGTCATCCATAATCAAGAGGCTGCGGGCGTCACAGGAGCGGATGCCTACCAGCACCCGTTTCTCTTCCAGGGGAGGCAGGGTTTCCAGGGTGGCGGCAGGGCCGTTCACCTGGTAACGGTACATGGTTTCCGTCCGTGGGAAAAAGAGGTCCTTGGGCGGTTCCAGGGTATTGCCCTGGCCCAGGGTCAACTTGCCTTTACCATCCCAGGGGGTAAAAATACTTGTCCCCTCCCGCTCCTGGGGAACGAAGACCCTGGCTCCCCTGGCCCAGGCGGAGATCAATTCCGGCAGTTTGTCTTGGCCTATTTTCAACATGTCGCCACCTCCCCCCTACTTATGAAACTCGTCCGGATCATTGAGGTCGTACTGGCCCAGGGGCGGCCGTACTTCCAGATCCAGGCCCGCTTCGTATTCGCCGAAGAGTTCGTTCAAGTCTTTGATAATCTTCTTGTTAAGGGCCATAATAGGAATCCCCTCCGGGCAGACCCGCTCGCACTCGCCGCACTCAATGCACCGCCCGGCAACGTGCATGGCCCTGGTGATGGCAAAGAACTGGTTTTCACTGCGGCTCATCTGCTTGCCGCACCAGCCCGATTGGCTGCGGTCGAAGATGCACTCCCGGCAGTTGCAGGCCGGGCAGATGTTGCGGCAGGCGTAGCAGCGCAGGCAGCGGTCGTACTGACTGGTCCAGAAGGCGTAACGCTCGTCGGGGTTCATGGCCTCGATTTTTTCCACCATCGCGAAACGGCCTTCGGCCGTGGCCGCCGCTTCCCGGGCACCGGCGCCCCTGTCTTCCTGGAGGAGCTCGTCATAGATTACCGGCCCGGGGTGGGTGCAGTAGAGGCACTTCTCCGCCAGGGGCACCTCCGCCCGGCGGGCTTCTCCCAGGGCGGCCGCCCGGCGGCCGTCCTTGACCCCGGAGCAGTTGATGCCGATGAGGTAGACCCGCTCCCGCTGGAACTGGTTGTCCTGGAGGAGCCGGTTAACGCCCCGGGCGTCGCAGCCCTTGACGAAGAGGGCGATCTTCTCTTCCCCCAGTTTATAATCCAGGAGGTACTTGGCCAGGTTGTTGGTGCAAAATTCGTCCCAAACCAGGCGCTCGCAATCGTCCGGATCGGTGATAAAGGCGGGCGGCGACAGGTACCAGAAGGTTCCCTTCTCCCAGCCGATAACCACCTGGACCTCCTTCTTGCTCAGTAACTCCCGGGCCCGGGTACGCATCTGCTCTTGCAGGCTACTCATGCGTCATCCCTCAACTTCCTGTTGGGCCCCAGGGCCCGGATTTCCTCGGTTATCTGGGTGATGATCTGGGCAAAACGGGGGCCTTCCGAGCCGGAGACCCAGCGTGCCTGGAGTCGCTCCGGCTCCAGGCCCATGAATTGCAGGACCCGCTGCATTAAGAGGAAACGGCGGCGGGTGAAGTAATTGCCACTAACATAGTGGCAGTCGCCCGGGTGTCATCCGGAGACCAGGACCCCGTCGGCCCCGCGCTGGAAAGCCCGCAGTACGAACTGGGGATTTATCCGGCCCGAGCAGGGCACCCGGATGACCCGCACGTTGGCCGGGTACTGCAACCGGTTGAGACCCGCCAGGTCAGCCCCGGCATAGGCGCACCAGTTGCAGCAAAAGGCTACAATTTTGGGCTCCCAGTCCGGCGTCTGGGCTACAGACATACCGCATCCACCTCCGCCAGTATTTGTTCGTTGGTAAAGCCGCGTAGATTCATGGCGCTGGACGGGCAGGCCACCGAGCAGGTGCCACAGCCCTGGCACAGGCCGTTGTTCACCGACGCCACCCGGCGGCTGACCTGCCGGCCGGCTACCCGTTCCGTAACGGTCTTGATGGAAATGGCCTTGTAGGGACAGATCTTTTCGCACATGGCGCAACCGGAGCAGATGCTTTCATCTACGGCGGCGATCATGGGATCGGTGGCCATTTCATCCTTGGCAAAGAGCTGGCAGACCTTGACGGCCGCCGCGCTGGCCTGGGAGACGGTGTCGGGGATATCTTTGGGCCCCTGGCAGGCCCCGGCCAGGAAGACACCGGCAGTAAAGGTCTCCACCGGCCGCAGTTTCGGGTGGGCCTCCTGGAAGAAGCCGTCTTTATCAGTCTGCAGGCCGATCATCTTGGCCACCCTGTCCCAGCCCTCGCTGGGGACCATGGCCGTAGCCAGTACCACCATGTCGGCGGCAACTTCCACCTGGCGGCCAAGCAATGTATCCTCACCGCGGACAATGAGCTTATCGCCCTCCTGGAAGACCCGGCTCACCCGGCCCCGGACGTAGACGGCTCCCTCGTGGACAGAGCGTTGCTGGAATTCCTCGTAAGCCTTGCCCGGGGTGCGGATATCCATATAGAAGACAATTGCCTGGGAGTCGGGAATCTTCTCCAGCACCTGGTGGGCGTGCTTGGCCGTATACATACAGCAGGCCCGGGAGCAGTAGCTCTTGCCCTTGGCCTCGTCCCGGGAACCCACGCACTTGATGAAGACCACCGTCTTGGGTTCCTTGCCGTCGGATGGCCGCAGGATCTTGCCGCCGGTGGGGCCGGAGGCGTTGTTCAGGCGTTCGAAGTGCATGCCGGTGATGACATCCGGGTACTTGCCGTAACCGTACTCACCGTAAACCTCTTCCCATTTAAAGAGGTCATAGCCGGTGGACACTACAATGGCGCCGAAGTTCTCGGTTATAACCTCGTCCTGTTGCTCATAGTCAATGGCCTTGGCCGGGCAGACCTTCTGGCAGACGCCGCACTTGCCTTTGGTGAACTGGCGGCAGTGCTCCCGGTCGATTACCGGCACTGCCGGCACCGCCTGGGGGAAGGGCAGGTAAATGGCCTTGCGCTTGCCCAGGCCCAGGTCGAATTCGCTGTCGGCTTTGGTAGGGCATTTCTCCCAGCAGGTACCGCAGCCGGTACACTTGCTGGCGTCCACCGAGCGGGCCTTCTGGCGAATGGTCACTTCGAAATTGCCTACATATCCCGCGATATTTTCTACTTCCGCATAGGTCATGAGTTTAATATGAGGGTGCTGCGCCGCAGCAACCATTTTCGGCGTGCTTATTCAAGCAGAGCAGTCCAGGGTCGGGAAGGTCTTGTCCAGCTTGACCATATTGCCGCCGATGGTCGGTTCCCGGTCTAACAGCACCACCTCGTAGCCGGTATCGGCAATATCCAGGGCGGCCTGCATACCGGCAATACCGGCGCCGATGACCAGGGCCCGCTTGGTAATGGGGATAGTGGCCGCCTGGAGGGGGCCATCCCGGTTCACCTTGGCCACGGCGGCCCGCACCAGGTCGATGGCCTTGGGGGTAGCCCTGTCTTTATCACGAGCGTGGACCCAGGCGCACTGCTCGCGGATATTGGCCATTTCAAAAAGATAGGGATTGATGCCGGCACTCTCCACCGTCTTCCGGAAGGTCGGCTCGTGGAGGCGGGGCGAGCAGGAGGCCACCACTACCCGGTCCAGGCGCTGTTCCTTGATGGCCTTACGAATGAGTTCCTGCCCCGGGTCGGAGCACATATACTGGTAATCAGTGGCGTAAACAACCCCGGGAAAACTCCCGGCCGTTGCGGCCACTTTCTTAACATCGACCACAGAGGCGATATTGGTGCCGCAGTGGCAGATGAAAACGCCAATGCGTTTCATGCTGTTTCCCTCCTTGTGGCCGGGTGCCGCAGGATTTCCTTGGCCTCCAGCAAGGGAAGCGGGTTAACAAAGTGGGTGGTCAGGCCCAGGTCTTTGGGCGCGTAACCCAGGGCCAGGCCCATGAGTTCCGTAAAGTAGAAAATGGGTAGCTGCAACTGGTCGCCGTGGGCTGCCGCCGCCTGGGCCTCCCGCATGTCCAGGTTCAGGAAGCACAGGGGGCAGGCGGTGACGACGCCTTCGGCACCGGCGTCCCTGGCGTGGCGCAGGACCTGATAGATCATCCGGACGCCGATATCCCCCCGGGCCGTGGCGAGGCTCCCGCCACAACATTCAGTCTTGTAGGACCAGCTGACGGCTTCGCCCCCCAGGGCGTCAATCAGGCGATCCATGGTCATGGGGTCCTCCGGGTCGTCAAAGGCCGTTAACTTTGGCGGCCGGACCAGGAGACAGCCGTAATAAGCCGCCAGTTTCAGGCCCGCCAGTGGCTTGACCACCTGTTCCTTGATTTTCTCCAGGCCGACCCCATTGACCATGACGTCCAGGAAGGCCCTGGTCTTATTGGTGGCCCGGTAATCCCGGCCAATAATTTCGCTGATAGTAGCTTGCATGCTTTCCGATTCCCGCACGGCCGCCTCGGCGGCCCGCAGGCGGTTAAAGCAGGCGGCGCAGGGCACGGCCACGTCCAGCCCTTCGGCCTCGGCGATGGCGAGATTCCGTGCCGGCAGGGCCAGAGAGAGGAGGTGATTGTTATTATGGGCGGCCGTGGCGCCGCAGCAACTCCAGTCAGGGATCTCCCAGAGCTCTACCCCCAGGTGCCGGGCTACCAGTTTCGCCGACTGGTTGTACTCCTTGGCCGTAGCCTCCAGGGAGCAACCCGGGTAATAGGCGTATTTCAAGACCGGCCACCTCCTCGGGCACGAACCCGGGCGAAGATATTTTTTATCCCGGCAATGTCCTTGATCTTCATGGGGAAGGGGCTGATCTTACCTTTCAGCAACAGGGGCGGCGCCAGCATGGCGTCCTTGAAGGGCTGGCCCGATTGCAGGTTGTACTGGACCATAAGCCCCATCTCGTGGGCCCGGCCGTAACGCTCCAACGTCCCCAGGAAGGCTTGCTCAAAGATATCGACTTTTTTCTCATTGATCATGCCCCGCCGGCGGGCTTCCTGGCGCACAGCCTCCATAAGCCGCGGCAGGTTGACTTCCCGGGGGCAGCGGGTGTAACAGGCCTGGCAACTGGCGCACAGCCAGGGGGTATGACTCTTCAAGGCCACTTCCCCCAGGCCCAGCTGCAACAGGCGAATAACCTGGCGCGGCGTGTAGTCCATCCATGGGGCCACCGGGCAACCGGCCGAGCACTTGCCACACTGGTAACAATCACTCAAAACAACTCCGCTTTCGGCCTCGACCTGGGTTTTTAAGGTCTGGTTCCGGCGCAGGGAGCCGGCCAGCTCCACCCGTTCCATACTCCTCACCCTCTTTCTTTGTTCCTTCGAGCACTTAAACAGCCAAAAAATACTCGTCTTTTATAATTCTTGCTGTTTGGTCAGATTCCTCTTTTTAAACGAAAAAAACCTGGCCCTTTTAACGGGCCAGGCGAAATATGGCGTAGCGCCGGGTCAGGTACTGCCAGAGGTCGCGGTAGGTATCCCGGCCGAAGAGTACCTCCACCAGGCGCCTGGCTATCCCGGGGTTGGCCGTCACCAGGCGGTGGACCACCGGGGTAAAGGCATAAACCACCCGGGCAATGCGCCGGGCGTAGTGGAGGGGCTGTAATAACTCGTCGTTGAGCCGGCGGGAGTAAGCCTGCGGCTCCCCTGTACCTGCCAGGGTGGCCATGATTGTTTCCGCCGCCAGGCGACCGCTCCTGAGGGCATAGTAAATACCCTCCCCGGAGAAGGGATCCACCAGCCCGGCGGCGTCCCCCACCAGGAAGGCCCGGCCGGTGTGAAAGACGCTCGCCCGGCCGTCGGCCGCCGGGATAACCGCGCCGCGATAGCGTAAGTTTGCCGGCACCGCCAGCCCCAGCCCGCGGCAAAAGGTATCGAAGTAGAGCCCCAGGCCCTTTACCTGGCGGGTGAAGGAGCCTATCCCCACCGAGAGGTGGTCACCCTTGGGAAAGACCCAGCCGTAGCCGGAGGGAATACCGCCATAGCTCAGGTGAACCTGGCCCCGGTAACTCGCCAGATGACCGGCGTCAAGCGGCATTTCGCACTCCAGGGTTATGCCGGCCGTCCCGCCGGTTTTAAAGGGCAGGCTGCGCCGCACCAGGCTCAGGGCGCCGTCGGCCCCCACCAGGAAACGCCCTTCCCAGGTACAGCCGTCTTCCCCTTGCACCGCCACCCCCCTTGCTGTTTCCGTCACCCCGGTCACCCGGTAGCCGTCCCGGACCTCGGCTCCGGCCCTGGCTGCCTCCGTGAGGAGCCACGAATCGAACTTTTCCCTGCTGACCATTCTTATTACCGGCTGCTTAAAGGTTATCTTCAGGGGATGTTCCTGTCGATGGTAAAAGATAATCTCATAGGTATTATTTTCTACCAAGTCTTCCCAACCCGCTTCCAGCTCACCCTGGGCCTTCCCGGTCAAACCGCCGCCACATGGTTTATAACGGGGAAAACGCGCCCGGTCAAATATGGCCACCTTAAGACCCTGGCGGGCCAGCAGGCGACCGCAGGTGCTCCCGGCCGGACCGGCGCCGCAGATTAAAACATCGTATTGCAAAAGCAGCCACCTCGTCGAAAATCCTTTGTTTTAATTATATCCGCATAGTGGCCAGGTAAAAGGCCATAATAAAAATAAATTTTGGATCTCCAAAGGAGGATCTTAGTATGGCAAAAACAGTAGTTGCCGTCTTTAGCAACGAACAGGTGGCCAAAGAGGCCGTTGAAGACCTGCGCCGGTCCGGCTTTGACCGGGAAATATCCATCCTGGCCAAAGACCAGGGCCGGGAGGGCGGTGACCGGGAAGGCGGCCTGAATATGGGAGCCGGCACCGGTGGGATCAGTGACGGCGTGACCACCGGCGGCGTACTGGGCGGCCTGGCCGGCCTGGCGGCCGGTGCCGGGGCCCTGGTAATCCCCGGCATCGGCCCTCTCATCGCAGCCGGTCCCATCGCCGGCCTCCTCTCGGGCGCGGCCACCGGAGGCGTTGCCGGCGGGCTCATCGACTGGGGCATCCCGGAAGCCGAGGGCCGGGAATACGAAAACGAAATCCGCCAGGGCAAAATGCTGGTTTCCGTTCGCTGTGACGATCAGCGTGCCGATCAGGCCAACAAGATCCTGAAGGACCACGGGGCCGAACGGGTCCGCATCCACTAGTTTGAAATTAAAGGAAGCCGGGTTATACTTTGTAACCCGGCCTCTTACTTTAACGGCAGATCCGGCCTGTCTTTCCAGGAATGCCTTGTATGCTGCGGTCAGTGACGGTCGAAGCTAATTAGCGGAGGGCAGTACAAATAAGGAGGCTGGATCATGGCCAGAAGGCGCGGGATTATGTCCGAGGCCCTGAAATGGGAGCTGGCCAAGGAGTTGGGAGT
>JAALLR010000275.1_pt1 | contig 14976 bp, 16 predicted proteins | sample 7245931 | NCBI WGS metagenome assembly JAALLR01 (sample SAMN13049201, study PRJNA578106) | oil field metagenome | isolation source: filtered produced water from oil reservoir B9 | place: USA:offshore Texas | collected 2016 | reverse complement strand
CTGCTTGTTCCAGAAACCAGGCACATGCTTGCCTGTAGCTTTCTAGCATTCGGCTCATTTTCTCCAGTTTGCCTTTGTTGGGCTTAAGGAGCTTGACTCTTAGAGTTACCGTCTGCATACAACCTCTCCTCCGGTTTGCTTAGACTATAGCACAACCGGAAGTATAAACCAAGCCGCCATTCATCCCCTGATTGAAATCAGGGGCATTCTGGCGGGAAATTTGTAAAAAAAGAAAACCTGCCGACGCAAGTTTCCCGGTGATTGCAAACCGCCGCAGCAGTGGTTTGGGACCGCAGCGTCACCGCTGCTGGAGCCTGGACAGCGGATCTACCAGGCTGTTCCCCTCTTTCAGCTCAAAGTGAAAAAGGGTGCCGGAAACGGCGCCGATGACCTGCCCTTGGGCCACATCCTGCCCCTCCCTGACCCCAACCTCCCCCAGTCTTCCGTAGAGGGTAGAGCCCGGCCGGCCGTGCTCGATGACGACGATCTTGCCCAGCGAGCGGTCTTCCGCTACCCTGCTGACCTTTCCGGGTAAGGCTGCCCGCACCAGGGCGCCCTCCTGCACGGCCAGCTCAATCCCTTCGGAGAAGCGCGGCCAGCCGCTGCCGTCCTCCTGCCAGCCGAAACCCCGGACCAGCCTGCCGGAAACGGGAAGATCCGGCAGCGAGCAGCTCTCCGCTCGCTGGGGGGCGGCTACCTCTACCTCTAGACCTTGCTTCCCTTGAGGAACCGCTGCCTCCCGGATGCTTTGAAAGACCCGGCCAATCCGCGCCCCATAACCAGCCAGATCGTAATTCCGGGTAAGGGCATAGTCGACTGCCCTCCGGACAAAACGCCCCGGCTCCCCTCCGAAGCCGGAGATCCCCAGGATCAAAACAAACAGGGCTGCTGCCGCCGCCAGGCGTAAGCAGAACCCCCGCGCCCGGCGGCTCCAATTCCGACCCGGCGAATAGAAAGCGCTCCTCATCACGACCACTCCCATTAAATTGTATATGGCCGTGATTGGGGAAATATAACTAGAACAACATCTTTTCCCTGCGCAACTGGACGCTTAACACCAGGCCGACGGAGAGCATATTGGTGAGCATGGAGCTCCCCCCATAGCTCAAAAAGGGGAGAGGAATCCCTGTTACGGGCATCAGTCCGATGGTCATTCCGATATTCTCAAAGATATGGAAGAGCCACATGGAGACGACGCCCCCCACCAGCAGTCTGCCGTAGGTGTTGCCTGCGAAGAAGGCAGTTTTGAGCGACCGGGAAATCAGAATGAAGTAAAGCAGGAGAACCAGGCCGGCTCCCAAGAACCCCAGCTCTTCCCCCACCACCGAAAAGATGAAGTCGGTATGGTGGTCCGGAAGAAAATTAGACTGAATCTGAGTTCCGCGGTAAAGCCCCTTCCCCATCAGCCCCCCGGAACCAATGGCCACCAGCGACTGAATCACCTGATATCCGGTATTATGGGGATCGCGATAGGGGTCGATAAAGGAGATCAGCCGGTTGATCTGGTGCTCCTCCAGGGGCAAAGGGAGATGTAAGGGGGAAAAATGCAGGGCGAGAGCAGTAACCACCACCGCCAGACCGCCGCCGATGAGGCCGAGCAGGAGACCGGGCCTGACGCCGGCAAAGAACAGCATGCCGAAGAGGATGGCGAGAAAAACCAGCGCCGTCCCCAGGTCGGGCTGGGCCACGATCAGCAGAAAGGGCACGGAGAAGTAGAAAAACGAAGGCAAAAGATCGCGGAGAGTGTTCAGCTTCCCCTCCCTCTTCGCCAGGTACGAGGCGAAACTGATGATGATCATAACCTTACCGAACTCAGAGGGCTGGATTAAAAACGAGCCTCCGACGACGATCCACTGCTGTGCCCCGCGCGAGGCATGGCCCTTCACCATCACGATAACCAGCAAAATGATCAGGACGGCGTAAATCAAGTGCTGATAGCGGGCAAGCCTGTTATAGTCGAAGGTCATCATGAAAACGGCGCAGATCCCCCCCAATCCGATGGCCAACAGCTGCTTTTTTACAAAAAATAACGGATCGGAGGAGATGTTCGCCGTAGCGCTGCTCAACACCAGCAGGCTCAGGGCCAGGATGCAGAAAATAACCGCTATCAGGATATAATCGAGGTTTTTCAGAAGACGCCTGTTAAAAGGCAATGCCCGTCTCTCCCTTCCCATCCAGCTTCATTATAAGTTATTCAAGCCAGGCAGTCTATCGCCCGCGGGCAGGAAGATCCAGGCGAAAAAGTGAAACAGGCTCCTATGAGATCCTCTTCATCCTCACCACCGGGATGTTGGCTACCAGAGCAACGCATCCCTTACCCCGCTCCAGGTCGATCTCCATGGCATCCTCATCGATTACCGCGTAGTCACGGATAACCTTGAGAAGGTCGGCTCGCAGGGCATCCAGCAGCTGCGGGGAGAGGTCAAGGCGATCGTGCATCAGCACCAGGCGCAGCCTCTCCTGAGCCACATTTTTACTCTTCGGCGTTTCTCTTCCGAATATCCGCTGCAGCAAATCCAGCAATGGTTATCCCTCCTAGTTAGCCGGTACGCATCCCCAAGAGCCGCCGGACACGCTCCATAAAACCGCCGCCGTTTTCCAGGTTGAGAAAGGGCACCTCTTCACCGGTAATGCGCCGGGAGATGTTGCGGTAAGCCGCCCCTGCTTTGGAACTGGAATTCAAGACGGCAGGCTCCCCTCTGTTCGTGGAAATGATAATCGATTCGTCATCAGGGACGATTCCCAGTAGATCGATGGCCAGGTGTTCGATGACATCATCGACGTCCAGCATATCCCCCCTCTTCACCATCTGGGGACGGATGCGGTTAATAATCAGAAGGGGGTCTTTGACCTCTGCCGCCTCCAACAGGCCGATAATGCGGTCGGCATCCCTTACAGCAGCCACCTCCGGGGTCGTCACCACAATTGCCCGGTCGGCCCCGGCGATAGCGTTGCGGAACCCCTGCTCGATCCCCGCCGGACAGTCGACAAAAACGTAATCGTTCTCTTTTTTCACATTTTCTATTAATTCCTTCATCTGCTCCGGGCTGACCGCGGTCTTGTCCTTCGTCTGGGCAGCTGGCAAAAGAAAGAGGTTTTCAAAGCGCCGGTCGCGGATCAGAGCCTGCCGCAGACGGCAGCGGCCATGCGCTACGTCGACAAGATCGTAAACAATCCGGTTCTCCAGCCCCATGACCACATCCAGGTTTCTCAATCCGATATCGGCATCGACCAAAACAACCCGATACCCCATCATCGCCAGCGAAGTGCCGATATTGGCCGTGGTCGTCGTCTTGCCAACTCCGCCCTTACCCGAAGTAATCACATAGACTTCACCCATTTAAGCTCCTCCTTTATCATGTCCCCTGTGGTGCCGGTCAGAACCGGGCTGGTATTGTTCAATAATAACGATACCATCCTGCACCCGTGCTATTTCCGGGTAATACGGGCTGGAAATGTCACCCTCAGGCGCCCGCGTAATGTACCCGGCAATGCGCAACTGCGAAGGTTCCAGGCGCAATGCGGCCACGACAGCGTCCTCCTTACCCATGGCACCGGCGTGGGCAACCCCCCGGAAGGCCCCCATGACGATGATATTACCGCCGGCAATAACCTCCCCCCCGGGGTTGACGTCACCCAGCACGACAACATTACCGGGGTAAAAAACCCGCTGACCGGACCGGATCGTCCGCTGGATGAGAATCGTCTGCTCCTGGGAAATTATATCCTCCCGACTTTGGCGTCTGGTGGTATAGCGGATCAAAGGAATATCATCCTTTTCCTCCGCCGGTTCTTTAGCGACGCCATCCTCGACCACAGGAGCGCTCGCGGCGGCCTCCTCTTCACCCTGGAGAAGCGGCTGCGATCTGTTGACTTTCCTCCCCTTTTTTCGGGTGCGCCAGAATACCAGTTCCCTCTCCTTAGCCGCTCCCTGCTCCAACCTCTTCACCTCCCGTCCACGTGCTCGCCCCTTTTCCCTCGATGAAGCGCTACCCGCCAAAACCCGCTGTAAGCGCAAGTTGTTGGCAACAAGAACTCTTCGCAAAGCCTCCAGCTGATCATCCTGCAGCTCCCTGGCACCGACATCGATACTGATCGCTGAGCCTTCTAAAAATCCGTTGGCCTCCTGGATTTTCTCCACAAGCCGGTCCAGTATTCTTTGGAAATCCTCCTCCTCGTCAAGTATTACCGTCAGTCCTGCGCGGCTTCCTTTAAATGTTACCAGATCTCTCATCTTCGGGCTGCAATCCCTCCAGTAGCACTCATCGGATACATAATTTCTACCTTCTGCTTTTTTATTCCTGCCGTGAAAAATAAAAATCGGAGCAAAATATTCCTCGTTTTTCCAGCTTTTTTTGCTCCGCTTTGACAAATTATGTCTATTCGGAAGGGAGCTGCTCCCTCTCCTCGGGGAGGGCAGGAGGCGGCTCCTGAACCCCACCTGGAGGCTCTCCTTGGCCATTATCACCGGGCTCCGCCGGAGGCTCCTGCGGCACATCCGGCGACACGGCCGGAGGCCGGGTGCTCCCCGGCTCCGTCTCATCCGTCGTTGCCTGGTCTTCCCGGCCGGGAGGAGCAGGCTGTGCTGGCGGAGCAGCCACGGCACCCGGCCCTTCTTCAGCAACCTCCTCCTGCTCCTTGATCTCTTCCCTTTTATTGAGGCCGAAGTATTCCTGGAAAACCTCTTTGGCCACAGGCCCCACCGACTCCGAGCCGTGGTACCCGTATTCAATGATGCCGGCAAAAGCTATTTCGGGATCGTCAGCCGGCGCAAAAGCTACAAACAAGCCGTGGTAGAGATCCTTCCCCCTGCCGGATTCGGCAGTCCCCGTTTTCGCCGCCACCTTGACGGGGAAATCGCCGAAAATCCAGTAAGCGGTGCCGCCTGGCTCGCAGACCCGGACCATCGCCTCCCTGGTGAGCTCCATCGACTTCTCCGAAACGTCCACCCTGTGCACGACCTTGGGGCCGAAGCGGGCGACTACTTTCCCATCAGGGGTCTCGACGCGCTCCACCAGGTAGGGGCGCATCACCTTGCCCCCGTTGGCCAGGGTAGCCACGTAATTGGCCAGGCCCAGCGGGGTGAATTCATTCCCACCCTGCCCGAAGGACATATAATAGGTGTCGTAAGGCTGCCACTTGACGTAAACATTGTACTTGTCGTTGTACAGAGATTTCAGAAGGCGCTCCTCATCCTTTTTACGGTAGAGGAGATCCCGCCTCTCCTGTTCGCTGTCGGCCTCGGCAAGCAGCCTTTCGTACTTTTTGTCGAGCTCCTGCTGCTCCTTCTGGTACCACTCATCCAGCCAGGGCAAATTTTGAGCTTTCTTTTTGGCTGGATCGAGGAAACCGCCGGCCACCTCCCCGGGCAGATCGATCCCGGTTTTCTCGTCGAGGCGGAACTCATGGGCAATTTTAGAAAGCATTTCCACCCCGGCGCGCCTTCCCGCCTCGATAAAGAAAACATTGCAGGAAACAGCCATCGCCTTGAAGAAATCGACGGTCCTGTGCACCCCCCAGCACCCCGTATACGGCGGCCGGGGGTATTTTCCCGAACAAAAAACGGTGTCCCGGGTTGAGATCGCTCCGGCCTCCAGGGCAGCCATAGCGGTAATCGGCTTAAAGGTCGAGCCCGGAGGGTATTTGCTGCTGATCGCCCTGTTCAGCATGGTGGGCTCTGTGCCCGGCGGAGGGGCAAGGTAATCCCGCACTGCTTTCGTCGAAACCGGTGGAACAAGGGCGTTGGGATCGAAGTTGGGACGGCTGGTCATGGCCAGGATCGCCCCTGTGCGGACATCGATCACCACAGCCGCGCCGGCCGTTTTCTTCTGCTCCGCCAAGGCCTTATCCATGGCCTCCTCGAGAACCTTCTGTAGATTGTAATCAAGAGTCAGCACCAGGTTATTCCCCTGCTCCGGGTTCACCGTGATCAGATCGCTGTTGGCGACAGGGCGGCCGGAAACATCCACCTCCACCTGCTGGAAGCCATCCTTCCCCCGCAGGTACTTTTCGTACTGGGCTTCCAGGCCGAACCTGCCGACCAGATCTCCCGGCCGATACTCGTTATTATCATCGGCCTCGAGTTCCTCTTGGCTGATCTCCCCGATATGCCCGATGATGTGGCTGGCCAGGGTTTTTTCGGGGTAATAGCGGACGATCTCCTTCCCGATGAGCACTCCGGGTAGTTCGCGCCTCCTTTCTTCCAGGCGCGCCACCACCTCCATTGAGATGTCCCTCTTGATAACAACGGGCTCGTAGGGACGCTCCTTATGTTCATCAAGCAGCTTCTTGATGTATTCGGCATCTATCTCCGGGTAAACATCCCCCAGCAGATCGGCCAGACGGTCGATGGTGCGCTCCAGCGTCTCCTGATCCGTCTGCTGCCTGAGCAGGGAGACGGTGTTGACGATTTTATTGGCCGCCAGCACCTTTCCGTTGCGGTCGACGATTTCACCCCGCGGAGCGCGGATGGGCAGGAAGCGGAAGCGGTTCTGCTCGGCCTTCGTTTTATAAACAGGCGCCTCCAGCAGCTGCAGCGTCATCAACCGCAGCGCCAAAACGGCGAAGATGGCGATGACGATACCCTGACAGATTCTGTACTTTTTGATCAGGCTTTTGTCGACGATCATGCTCCTCACCTGTAAAAGACATCAAAAAAATGGACGCTGCTCCTGTCGGAATAATCCCCGGCTGCCGGTAAGAAGAGGCGCAACAGTGGTTTATAGAGGACAACGGACAGAACCATGTTATAAACGGCCTCCAGCAGCATGCTTCTACCGGCATAGGAGAGAGAAAAGGGAAAAGAACCGCACAGCCCCCGGCCCAAGTAATAGACCAGGTCGTAGACAAAAGTGGCAATAAAAACGAGAATGACGGGCACCAGGGGGTTCTCCTTATAAAACCTGCTTTCCAGTTCACCCACCAGCCAGCCGACCAGCAGCCCGCTAAACGCACAAAGCCCCAGGTAGCGGCCGATGATCAGATCCTGTACCAAACCGGCAGTAAATCCCACAACCCCACCTGTAAAAGCGCTGCTGAAAAGAGCGGTGAAAACGACGAGGACAAGGATCAGGTCCGGCATCACGCCCTCTATCTTGAGAAGCGGAAGGATCGTCGTTTGAAGGATCAGGGATATGATAAAGGTAAGCAAGACGAGTGTGGCACGCCAGAATCTCCCTTTCAACCTTTTCCTCTCCCGTTTTCTCGAAATGCCTTCCGGATAGCCTCAGGCGTCTTCAAATGCGGCGAAGTCCGGGCGTCTCCAAGAGAGCGGCTGTTTTCGCGCCTCCAAGAATAGCCTCAGGCCGGGATGCGGGAAGAACAACCGCCGAAAGGTAAATCTTGCCTCCCGGGCGCTCTCACAAGCCATCGGCGCCGTCCACCGGCTCCGGAACCTTATGCACCTCGGTTATCAGAAATACCTCTTCCAGGCGGTTGAAGTCCACATAGGGGCGCACCACGGCATACTTATCGAGGGCGCTGCCCTCCACCTTCTCGATCTCCCCAATAGGGATGCCGCCTGGGAAAATCCCCCCCATCCCCGACGTAACCACAACCTGCCCCGCTTCCAGCTGGGCGTTATAGGAGAGGTCGACCATCCGCAGCAGGCCGGGGCTCTCTCTGCTTCCCTCGATCACGCCCGGGGTACGGGTTTCCTGGACGATCGCCCCGGCCGCGCACTCCCTGTCGAGGATAAGCAGAATCTTTGAAGTGCTCTCCCCAACCGCCACCACCTGGCCTACCAAACCGGCATCCGATACGGCGACCATATTCATCGTCACGCCATCCCTCTCCCCCCGGTCCACCACCAGAATACTGGACTGGCTGTGCGGGGCGCGGCTTATCACCCTGGCACCGAGAAGGGTAAAGCGCTCTGCCTGGCGTTCCTTGAAGTTGAGCAGTTGAAGCAGCCTCTGGTTTTCGTAAACATACTCCTTGAGGTGGTTGTTCTCCCACGTCAGCTCCCGGACGCGCTGCCGGAGGGCAGCATTTTCTTCGCTGATCTTCTTCGCCTGCCCCACATATTCAAAGGCGGCCTCCGCTCGATGCCAGATCTGCATTACCGTTCCCTGCAGAGGCGCCAGCAGCTCGTTTAAAAAAACACCCCCGGAAAAATCCGCCGTATAGCGCGCCAGAGCAAGACAGAGAACGGCTATTCCCAGCAGTATCCCCAGTTTCTTCCGCAGAGATAAACTCATCACAACGGCCACACACCCTATCGAACGTTGCGCGTAGCCATCACACGCTTCAGCAGTTCAATGTTCTCCAGGGCTTTACCCGTGCCCAGGGCCACGGTGTACAGAGGCTCCTCTGCCATCAACACCGGTATCCCGGTCTGCTCACTCACCAGCTTGTCAAGATTGTGCAACAGGGAACCGCCACCGGCCAGGACGATCCCCCGGTCCATGATGTCCGCCGCCAGCTCCGGGGGCGTCTTCTCCAGGCAGACCTTAATCGCCTCGACAATGCTGGCCACAGTCTCCGCAAGTGCCGCCTGAACCTCTTCCGCAGTGATTTCCACCGTCTTGGGAAGCCCGGTCACCAGGTCGCGGCCGCGCACTTCATAGGTTTCCTTCTTCCCATCCAGAAGGGCGGAACCGATCTTAATCTTGATATCCTCGGCAGTTCTTTCACCGATCATCAGGTTGTAAACGCGCTTGATGTGCTGGACGATGGCTTCATCCATTTCGTCCCCGGCAATACGAATGGACTTGCTGGTTACGATCCCCCCCAGGGAGATCACGGCCACTTCGGTGGTACCCCCACCGATATCGACGATCATATTCCCGGTAGGCTCGTAAACCGGCAACCCCGCCCCGATGGCAGCGGCCATGGGCTCCTCGATCAGGTAAGCCTCCTTAGCACCCGCCTGCAGGGAGGCCTCTCTGACCGCCCGCTCCTCAACGGCGGTTACTCCGGAGGGTACGCTGATAACCACCCGCGGGCGCACCAGCAGGTTGTTTTTCTGGAGGGCACGGCGGATAAAGTAGCGCAGCATGCTTTGAGTAACGTCAAAATCGGCGATAACCCCGTCCTTCATCGGCCTGATGGCAATAATGTTGCCCGGCGTCCTTCCGATCATCTGCTTGGCTTCTTCTCCCACCGCGAGAATCTCCCCGGTATCCCGGCGGATGGCCACCACGGAAGGTTCCATGAGGATGATCCCTTTGCCCTTCAGGTGTACGAGGGTATTGGCGGTCCCTAAATCAATCCCCAAATCTCTGGTAAAAAGCACGGTATTAGCTCCTTCCTCACAAAATAAGGAATCAAATCAAACCCTTTTCCTTGAAACTGACGAAAAGATGATCCCCAATAATAATATGGTCGAGAACCTCGATCCCTATCACTCTTCCGGCATCGGATAAGCGGCGCGTGATCTCGATATCCTCGCTGCTGGGGGTGGGATCACCGCTGGGGTGGTTGTGGACGAGGATTACACCGGCAGCACTGCGCTGCACCGCACTCTTGAAAACCTCCCGGGGATGCACCAGAGAGGAGTTCAGGCTGCCTATGGAAACCGTTTCCACGCCCAGAACCCTGTTTTTGGTGTTGAGAAGAATAACCCGGAAGTGCTCCCGGTCCAGGTAGCACATCTCCTCCATAACCAGGTTGGAGGCCTCCTGGGGGCTCCGGATCACCGGCTTGAGGTCGGGCTCCAGGCAGAAGAGGCGCCTTCCCAATTCTAAAGCCGCCTTAACCTGGGCGGCTTTGGCCAGGCCGACCCCCTTGATGCTGCAGAGCTCGTCAATGGTCGCCTCCGCCAGGAAGCGCAGGCCGCGCGGCTCCAACAGAATGCGGTGCGCCAGTTCCAGGGCGGATTCCTCCTGAGTCCCTGTGCGCAGGATGATGGCAAGCAGCTCCGCCGCCGATAGGGCACCGGGCCCCACTTGTTTCATCCGCTCCCGCGGCCTCATACCCTCAGGCATATTCTTGATGGTCAGACGGTATTCAGGTTCGGGCACAACAACTCCACCCCGAAATCCCGAAACATGGCCGGGAGTTTGCTTAACGGCAGGCCGACCACGTTGAAATAGCATCCCTTGATGCCTTCCACCAGCAAGGCTCCGTACCCCTGGATTCCGTAGGCTCCGGCCTTGTCAAAGGGCTCCCCGGTGGCGATGTAACCCTCGATCTCTTTCTGGCTTAAATCGCGAAAGCGAACCAGCGTAGTTACAACCTCCGTTCTAATAAGCCCTGTGATTTCCTGCCGCAGAACCAAACCGGTGATCACCTCATGGATGCGCCCGGAAAGCAACCGCAGCATGCGGACAGCGTCTTCCCGGTCGCGCGGCTTTCCCAGGATCTGGCCTTCGCAGCAAACGGCAGTATCGGCCCCCAGAACTATCGCCCGGGGATAGAGCCCGGCTACACATCCTGCTTTTAAGCCTGCCAATCTCAATACGAGCTCCCGCTTCTCCAGGCCGGGTTCCGGGATCTCCTCGACCCGGCTGGGGACAACCCGGAACTTAAGCCCAATCTGTTCCAGAAGCTTCTTTCTCCGGGGTGAAGCGGAGGCCAAGATAATTTCCTGCAACGCAACCATCCCTTACAGCCGCCGGTAAATTAAAAAAGCCAGAACAAACCCGATCAAACCGAGAAGATTAACCCTCACGGTAAAGCCCAACGTCAGGGTGAGCACATCCAGATCGAGTGTCGTTACAGGCAGTCCGATACTCCTCGCCGTTCCCAAAAAGCCGAGGGCGGGTATGCCACTCAGCACCTCCCCCACCAGGCTTCCGAAAACCCCGCCGAGGACCAGCAGTATCACCAGCAACCAAGGACTTCGATAACTAGCTGATACCTTCATTAAACGCTCCTTCTTTTCGCACAAACAGCCGTTATTTGTTTAAAAGTCTAACATTTTAGACGATAAGATACAAGGCGGGTTCCCTATTAAGTATTCTCCACTTCTGGTCGAAAACGGTGAATATCCTGCCGAAAGGTTTTTCCGGGCGGCACGGCGTTATTCCCTCTTAAGGCGTCAGCCGCCGCTACTCTTCTTCGGCCACCTCCTTTTTGATCTTTCCAAAAACGAGGTTGAAGGTCAAGACCTCCAGGTACAGGGAAAAGTCCACATTGCGCACGATGACGTCCTCCGGGAGATTAAGCACAAGCGGTGAAAAGTTAAGAAGGGCTCTGACACCGGCTTTAACAAGGCGCTCCCCCACCTCCTGAGCTGCGCTTGCCGGTACGGTGATAATCCCTATTTCCGCCTTTTCCCTGGCGATCAGCTCTTCGAGCTGGGAAACGTGCAATACCTCAATGTCTCCTAAATACTTCCCCACAATCCCAGGATCGACATCAAAAACCCCAACGATCCGAAAACCGCGGCTTAAGAATCCCTCATAAAGGGCAAGAGCAGAGCCGAGCTTGCCGGCCCCCACGATCACTGCCGACCAACATCTGTTCAAGCCGAGGATGCGCCTGATATGGGAGTTCAGCTCCCCGGTACGGTAGCCGACACCCCTCGTCCCGAATTCGCCGAAGTAGGCCAGGTCCTTGCGCACCTGGGCGGGGCTTACTCCCGATCCATCTGCTATGGCAGCCGAAGAAACGGTTGTAATTCCCTGTTTTTCCGCATGCTCCAGGTACCGCGAGTAGACGGCGAGCCGCATAATTGTGGCTTCCGGTATTTTCAGTGTTTTCAATAATATCCTCCTCTCACCGCGTCCTCTGCAATCATCCTATTCTCAAGTGCCTGCTGCCGCCCCGGAAAAATACCTCTCCAGCAAATATGCCCTGGCATCCGCCACCATATAAAAAGAGCCCGTGATGCAAACCAGGTCTTCGGGGGAGGCCTCTTTAAGAGCGGCATCCACCGCCTCAGCTATCTCCTCGATGACGAGCACCCGCTCCACATAGCGCTTGGCCTCATCGGCCAGCTTTTCCCAGTCCCCGGCACGAGGGTTCAACGGCTTGGTGACGATCACCACCGAAGCCAGGGGGGCGAGCTCGGCCACCACCTTTTCCCTCTCCTTATCACCCAGCATCCCCACCACCAGGATCAACCTGCGGTAATCGTAAATATCCCTGAGGGCATTCTTCAGCATCCGGGAACCGTCGTGGTTGTGGGTGACATCGACGATCACCTGAGGGTTATGGGAGATCATCTCCAGCCGCGCCGGCCAGCGGCTTCTGGCCAGGCCCTGACGAAGGTGATCGTCCCCGATTCTCACCCCGTGTCGATAGCGCAGCAGTTCGATAACCCCCAGCGCCGTGGCGGCATTTACCGCCTGGTACTGCCCTGCCAAAGGCACCTTGAGATTTTGATAGAAACCCCAGGGGCTTCTTAAGTCAAAAACGGTAGCCGCCGGCGTTGACTCCCGCAGCTCCCAGGTTATCTCCTTTCCAACCCGCAACAGCGTTGCCCCCATCTCCCGGCACCGCTTCTCGATCACTGCCAGGGCCTCCGGATACCAGGCTGCCGTCACCACAAAACCCTTTTCTTTAATGATGCCCGCCTTTTTTTCGGCGATGGCGGTGATGGTGTTCCCCAGGTAATCCATGTGGTCAAAGGTCACGTTGGTGATTACGGAGACCAGGGGATTGGGCACCACATTGGTGGAATCGATCACCCCTCCGAGCCCGACCTCCAGGACCGCATAATCGACCTTCTCCTCGAAGAAGTAGAGCAAGGCCAGGGCTGTACAGACCTCGAATTCCGTAGGGTGTTCCTGCCCTTCGGCAACCATCCGCTCCAAAAGGGGTTTCAACCGCTCCATGAGGCCGGCGAAGCGCTGCTGAGAGATAGGCCGGTGATTGATCAGGTAGCGCTCGGTGTAGGAGTGCAGGTGAGGGGAGCTGAAGAGCCCAACCCGGAACCCTGCCGCCTCCAGGATGCGCGACACCATCACGGCCGTAGACCCTTTCCCATTCGTTCCCCCGACATGAATGACCTTCAGCGCCCGCTCCGGATTTCCGAGCAGGCCCATCAGATGTTCAATCCGCTGCAGACCGAGATTGATACCGAATTTCGTGAGACCGGTAAGAAAATCAAGCGCTTCCTGGTAATTCATTTTCCGCCCTGCCTTCCCAAACCGCAGGGGACACCGCCCCATCCGGGCAGGTGCCCAATAAGTTTCGGCCGCTTAAGCAACCGCGGCTTTTCCGGAAAAGCAGGTTGTCACCCGCCTTTAATGATACTTTTTTCACATAACTTCCTGGGATATTCGACAAGAAAACCGCATTTCCTGCTTTAGGAGGCTAATAAGAAGTTACTATAATTGTTCCCGCAACCGGCTGCGCTTAAAGCGCCTTGCAACGGTGACGGCATCGGTACATATTATCGGATAACAATTTTCTTGCGGTCATATAACTTTTCCGTGCCGGGCAAGATAATCCCGCACCCGAACCGCAGAGGAATTCAAAACGGCATCCTCTTCGATGCCGGCCTGGACGGCTAACTGAACCGCCTCGCTGCAATCCCCGACCTGAAAGCAGATATGGGCATCGCTGTTGATGGCCACCGGCACACCGTACCGCCTTGCCAGTCTGGCCAACTCCAGACAGCGAGGGGCACTGTTGGGTCGCACCAGAAAGGAACTGTTGTTTATTTCCAGGACCTTGCCATATTCCTTGGCAGCCAAAACAACCTTCTTCAGATCGACCGGAAAACGCGGATTTCCAGGGTGGGTAATTATGTGCACCTTAGGGTTACGAAGGGCAGCAACCATCGCTCTGGTATTTTCTTCTACCGAATGGCCAAGGTACCCCACATCAGCGTGAAAACCGGCCAGGACTATGTCCATTCGGTCAAGCAGTTCCTCCGGGAGATCGATGCCCCTGACATCATCAACAATATTCGTCTCCACGCCCCTGAGCACTGTTACCCCTTGAATTTCTCTCGGCCAAATGGCCATGTTGAAAAAATATTCAAGATCTGGTCCACCTGGCATCCGGTTGTCGTGGTCAGTAATAGCAAGCATCTTCAAACCCTTCTCCCGGGCAGTCGCCACCATTTCATTTAGAGTGCTGTATGCGTGTCCGCTGGCAATGGTATGAGTATGCAGATCCGCCTCCAGTTTCATGCTCAGTCCCTCCTCCCGTTATTCTGCTCCCGCTCCGGCCTGCTGCACAAAACCGCTGCCAGTTCCTGAGGTGTGGACACGAGATAATCCGGAGAAACGCTTTCTAACTTTTCCCGGTCATGCCAGCCCCAAGCAACACCAACGGTAAGAACCCCCGCCTCCCTTCCTTCGATAATATCTCCTACGGTATCTCCGATATAGTAAGCGGGGAAAACGGAGTAAAGCTGCATAACCCTGCGGATCTTTTTAACCTTACTCTTCTCGAGTTCGGCTCCTATGACATCCTCAACGCAAGTAATCCCTCGTTTTTTTAAAACATTCCGCACCTGCTCTGAAATATTCGAGGTAATGATGACAATTTTATGCCGGCCGGCGATCAATTGGAGGGCCTCGGCCATCCCCTCAAAGAGGGGAATTTCCTCAAGATGGTTCCCGGCAATGGCTTCATAATCCCTAATGATCTTGTCCACCTTCCATTCCGGAAGCCCCAGCTTCATCATTTGTTCATAGCAGTTGCCGTCATGCAAAATTGCCAGGTCTTCCTTAGTATTGATACCATAAAAGCCGTTTGCTCGGCATGCTTCCACGAAATCGCGCGCCACCTGATCGAAGGAATCAACAATAACTCCGTCATAATCGAACATCGCAAGGCCCATTACAATCCTCCTCATTCATTGCAGCCGATACATCCTATCTCTCACATCCGGTCTTTCTCATAACTACTACCCTGAAAATATGTGTTCATCCTTTACGCTTGCTCCCGGACTCCGGTCTAACTCGCCCTAAGACTCGTCGATAGATAAGCAGCCGACCGGCTCCTATGACGGCATCTGCCGCAGAGTCGCCTATCTCGACATCCTGTCTCGATTCGGCTGCCGTTTGCTGCTCCTTCGTCAAGGGCGAGTAACAACCTCCGTCAGGTCGCTGCGCCGACAAGGATAAACCCTTT
>JAALLR010000274.1_pt1 | contig 14990 bp, 15 predicted proteins | sample 7245931 | NCBI WGS metagenome assembly JAALLR01 (sample SAMN13049201, study PRJNA578106) | oil field metagenome | isolation source: filtered produced water from oil reservoir B9 | place: USA:offshore Texas | collected 2016 | reverse complement strand
TGGCAAACTCCAGGCCGATGGCGCCGGCTCCGACGATCAGCACCCTCTCCGGGATTTCGGTCAGTTCTAAAGCATCGTCGCTGGTGATCACGCCGGGCAGCCCGATCCCCGGTATATCCGGCAGCAAAGGCTCAGAACCGGTGGCGATAATCAATTTCTCGCAAGAGATAGCGGTTTCTCCTGTGCCACCGGTTACCATCACCCTGTTTTTGTTTTCTATTCTGCCTCGCCCCCGCACCAGGTGGATTCTGTTCTGGGAGATCAGGTGCTCCAAACCCATTCTCAGATTTTTCACTACCCGGTCCTTGCGGGCTATGGCTGTACTCCAATCCGTACACTTAAATTCTGTTACGATCCCAAACTCCTTTGAACGCTTGATAACACCGGCCACCTCCGAGTTTCTCAGCAGGGCCTTGGTGGGGATGCACCCCCTGTTCAAGCAGGTACCTCCAATTTCCCTTTCCTCTATGAGGGCAACCGTTGCCCCCAGCTGCGCCCCACGGATCGCTGCCACATAGCCGGCAGGCCCTCCACCTAAAACGGCCAGTTGAACATCAACCTCTTTCATAATCCCAGCGCCTCCTGAACATCTGTCAGTTCTATATTATTACCGGGAATTACATCTATTCTTTTATGCTTATATTCATCTTTTTTCATATTCTATACCCCCGATTGTTTCCTGTCAATTAATTCCCTGGTGCAGTCTCTATCAAGATTCAGTAGGTATCTACATAAAAATATTTCTGTTAAGAGACCCCGTCGCTCAAAGCTTCAGCTTTAAGGCAACAGCTTTGTGATTTGAGCTATATATTGTCGATTGCTGAGTTCTGCGTTTGCTTTAGCTGCCAAAAGCCGGTTTCGGTTTGCCCCGACTCTTGTTAAACAGCCGACATTCCGGCGAAAACCAGTGCACATTATGGTTGTGGCTTGAGCCGGAGCAGCCGGATCCCGTTCAGGGTCACCAGCACCGAAGCCCCCATGTCGGCGAGAATGGCCAGCCAGAGGGTCAGCCAGCCGGGGAAAACCAGCAGCACGGCAGACAGCTTGACAATCAGGGCAAAGGCGACATTCTGCTTAATTACTCTCACTGCCGCTTTGCTCAGGCGGATACAGAAGGGGAGTCTGGACAGGTCATCCCCCATCAGGGCGATATCCGCGGTTTCCAGGGCGACGTCCGTTCCCGCCCCGCCCATGGCGATCCCCACCGTGGCCAGCGCCAGAGCAGGGGCGTCGTTGATCCCGTCACCCACCATGGCCACCTTGCCGTATTTTTCGATCAGCTTTTTCACAGCCTCCACCTTGTTTTCGGGCAGCAGATCGGCTTCGAACTCGTCGATCCCCAACTGCCCCGCAATGGCTTTGGCGGTGGCGGCATTATCGCCGGTCAGCAGGACGGTTCGCACACCGGTTCTCTTCAGCTCCCGGACGGCATTTTTGCTCATCTCCCTAAGTTGATCGGCCACTGCAACGACCCCGAGGATCTCTGTTTCGGTCCCCAAGATCATCGCCGTTTTACCCTGTTCCTGGAGCCGTCCCAGGATCGGTTTGATCCGGTTCACCGGGGCCCCAATCTCCTCAAACAACCTGGAACTGCCCATGTAATACACCCTGCCGGCGACCTCCGCCCGGGCGCCTTTTCCGGCGAGGGCCTGAAAATTCTCCACCCGGGACAACTCGAGCTTCATCTCCCCGGCCTTTGCCACAATTGCTCTGGCCAGGGGATGTTCGGAAAGCAGCTCGATGCTGGCGGCCAGGGCCAGCAGCCCGGGCTTATCCTGCCCCCCGGTGGGGATCACATCCGTCACCACCGGCTTCCCCACCGTCAGCGTCCCGGTTTTGTCGAAAGCAACCACAGCCAGGGTACCGGCCTCTTCCAGGTGAATACCGCCTTTAATCAACACCCCGTTGCGGGCGGCGTTGCCGATGGCCGCCACCAGGGCCACCGGGGTTGATACCACCAGAGCGCACGGACAGGATACCACCAGCAGGGCCAGGCCCCGGTAAATCCAGGGGCCCCAGGATTGACCGAAGGCAAGAGGAGGCAACAGAACGATAACCGCCGCCAGCGCCAGGACGACAGGAGTGTAAACCGCTGCGAAGCGATCCACAAAGGCCTGGGACGGAGCGCGCCGGGATTGAGCCTCCGCCACCATGTGAATGATTCTGGCAATGGTGGTATCGTTGACGAGTCTGGTCACTTCAACCTCGATGGCGCCTTCCTGGTTCAGGGTGCCTGCGAAGACCTCGTCCCCTACCCCTTTTTCTACCGGAATTGACTCACCGGTAATGGCCGCCTGGTCGACGGCGGAATTTCCCCTGACGATCCTGCCGTCCATGGCGATCTTTTCGCCGGGCCTGACGATCATGATGTCGCCCACCCGGATTTCGTCGACGGGAAGCAGGATTTCTTTGCCGTTGCGCCGGATCAGCGCCTCCCTGGGAGCAATATTCATCAATTCCCGGATCGACTGGCGGGCCTTTTCCATGGTATACGACTCCAGGGTGTTGGAGACAGAGTAGAGAAAGGCCACCACCGCCCCCTCGGACCACTCCCCGATCGCCGCCGCGCCGATCACCGCCACGGTCATCAGCACGTTCATGTCGAACCGGAACTTTTGAAGGCTGAACCATGCCCGCAGGGCAGTGGCCGCTCCCCCGATCACCATCGCCGCCAGGAAAAAGGCTATGGTGACAGGGCCCGGGGCACCGGTGAATTTCGCCATCCAGCCCGCCAGGAGGGCGATCCCCGACAAACCGGTGATAAGGAGGCGCTTGTGCCGCTGCCAGAAGGTTTGTTCAACGGGAGTTTCCCCTTCCGGCCGGGCGATGATGTCATGCCTGGCGCCCTCCCGGGTAACCGCCTCGGGGTTAAACCTTCCCTCCACCGTCAACCTGGAGGCGCCGAAATTGAGTTCCGCCCTGGTAACTCCAGGGATCGCCGCCACGTCTTTTTCAAACCTGGCGGCACAGTCGATTCAGGTAAGGCCGGAAAGCTTGAAAACGATCTTTCCTTCCTTCCCGGACGCAACCTTGAAGGCATCTGCCGGCATCACTCACCGCCCCCTTTGAGTTCCCGGATTATCGTCTCGATCAGACCGGCGATCCTTTTCTCCTTCAAACTGTAAAATACCATCTTCCCTTCCTTGCGGTATTTGGCCAGGCCGATATTCCTCAAGAACCGGAGGTGGTGAGAGGCGGCCTGGACGGTGGAACCGATCAGGTTGGCCACATCGCAGACGCAGAGCTCTTCTTTGGAAAGGGCATAGATGATTTTCAACCTGGTATCGTCGGCCAGCGCCTTGAAGAACAGGGACATGCCCTCCGTCACCGCCACCTCTTGCTTCAAGCGGTTGACCTTTTCGGCATCGGAACAGAAGATTTCACAGACATCCGGAGTAAAACCTTCTCCGGCGAACCGGTATTCGACCATGGGCTCCTCCCTTCACAACTCATGCGGGCCGCTTTATTAAAACATGCACTTTAATGTTATAATATTCTTTCCCGTCAATACTGTCAACCACAATATTTTTTACCGCATCCTGGCGTTTAGTCTTCTCTCTCCCTCGTTGCTCTTTGGATCCTGCTCGCGCCACTTAGTTTTCGCGCATCACAAAGGCCGCCCGGTCCCACCGGACAGCCCCTGGGAATTTGACCGAATTATACAATCATGATAATATGTCATTAGTTAGGCAATTACCCAATAAGGGGGTCTATTCATGGCAAAGGTGCTCAGCCCCATCGAAGCCCGTGATAAGCTCGGCCAGATTATCGAAGAAGCCTACTATACTGGCAAGCAGTTTATAATCGCCCGGCGCGGTAAGCCGATGGCTGCCATTGTCCCTATCAGCGAATACGAAAAGTGGGAGAGGGACCGCGAAGAGTTTTTCAGTCTCATAGATAAGGTCTGGGAGGCCAACCGGGAGGCCGACCCGGACGCGCTGGAGCGAGATGTCACCGAGGTCATCAAAGAGACAAGGGAAAGCAAAAATGCTCAAAGCGGTGCTTGACACCAACGTCCTGGTCTCCGGCCTGATCAGCCCCAACGGCACCCCGGCCCGGCTCATCGGCGCGTGGCGCGAAAAGAAGTTTGAGCTGGTCATCTCCCCGGCCATTCTGGAAGAACTCGCCGAAGTACTCCAGAGGGATAAAATACGGCGCTACTATGAACACACAGACAAGGACCTGGCCCGGAAATATGTCGCAGGCCTCAGGCGCTTCGCCGCCTTGGTCCCTGGCAAGGCCCAGTTCCAGGGCGTATGCGCCGATCCGGATGACGACAAATTTATTGCCGCCGCCCTGGAGGCTGGGGCGGACTATATTGTGAGCGGGAACGACCATTTGTTGGACCTTAAGGAGCACCAGGGAGTGAGAATACTGAAACCGGGGGAATTCCTTGCACTGCTCTAAACAAGTAGACCACCTTTAAAATTTCAGGGCCGCCCGGTCCCGCCGGACGGCCCCAAAGATGATTTTCAACCTGGAATCGTCGGCCAGCGCCTTGAAAAACAGGGACTGAGCCGGGAAGAAAGAACTCCCCTCCGCTCTCCTACCCGTTCACAGACCCCAGTTCTCTCACGATGATCCGCGCCGTTTCTTCGGCGACCTCACCGGTGAAGGAGATGCACTGCGCCATGTGCTCCGGTGAACCCAGTTCCATGCCTTTGGTCAGGAGCCGGCAGCAGGTGCTCCTGTGGCGTTCCTTAAAATTATCGTGCAGTTCTTTCGCAAGCTCCATCGCCTTTTGTACTCTGGCATCCCCCGGCTCGGTCCGGCCGAAGAACACCCCCAGGGCCATGATTCCGCCCGCCAAAGCCCCGCAGGTGCAGCCGGATCCCCCCATCCCGACGGGAAAGCCTGAAGCCATGGCAATCACGTCATCGGGCACCGGCATGTTAAATTCATCCCTGATGGTTTTGACAATCGCCTCGGAACAGTAGAACTCTCCATCCCGGTAATAGGCCTCAGCCCTTTTCCGGATCCTCTCAAGATCGATTTCCGCCATAACGAATACCCCTCTTTGAAGGCTTTTATTTTTATGATCATTCGCCCGATGCCGATAATTATCCTTTATACAGACTATTCCATTTTGGAATGTTCAAAGCTGTTCTTGACGGACCTGCGCCGCTTTTCGACCACCGCCCGGCCGGCGGGGCAAAGGGTCAACCGAGGGGTTGGGTGACAAATACTTTTTGTATTGACACCGCCCTTTTTGTATGCGTATAATATCGGTAATATTTATATCTCAAGTAAACCAATTATATTTATAGTATTTATTTTCCCGCTACCCAAGGGAAATGGGAATTCAGAGTACACCGCTGCTCTGACCCGAAGATTATTAACCGGATGGAGGAGATGCCATGATTAACACGATCCGTTTTGCAACCCTGGCCGTCCACGCCGGACAGGAACCGGATCCCACAACCGGTTCGCGGGCGGTACCGATTTATCAGACTACCTCTTATAATTTCCGCGACGCCGAACACGCCGCTTCCCTGTTCGGCCTGAAAGAACCCGGCAATATTTACACGAGGATCATGAATCCGACCACGGATGTCTTTGAAAAACGGATCGCAGCCCTGGAGGGGGGCGTGGGAGCCCTCGCCACCGCCTCCGGCCAAGCGGCGATCACCCTTGCCCTCTTCAACATCGCCGGTGCCGGGGATGAAATCCTCTCTTCGAGCAGCCTTTACGGAGGAACCTATACCCTCTTTTACCATACTTTCCCGAAGTTCGGGGCTACCGTAAAATTCGTGGACCCCGGTGAACCCGAAAATTTCCGGCGCGCTCTCACCGATAAAACGAAGGCCTTATATGTGGAAACCATCGGCAACCCGAAGATCGACGTCCCCGACATCGAAGCCATTGCCCGGATCGCCCATGAAGCGGGCATCCCTCTGATCGTCGACAACACCTTTGCCACCCCCTACCTCTGCCGCCCCTTTGAGCACGGCGCCGACATCGTCATCCACTCCGCCACCAAATTTATCGGCGGCCACGGCACCTCCATTGGGGGAGTGATCGTCGACGGCGGCAAATTCGACTGGACCAACGGTAAATTCCCGGGGCTCACGGAGCCGGACCCCAGCTACCACGGGCTCAGGTACGTTGAGAGTTTCGGTAACGCCGCCTACATCACCAAAGCCCGGGTTCAGCTGTTGCGCGACATCGGAGCCTGCCTGAGCCCCTTCAACTCCTTTTTGTTCCTGCAGGGTTTGGAGACCCTTCACCTGCGCATGGAGCGGCACAGCACAAACGCCCTGGAGGTGGCCCGGTACTTAAAGGACCACCCCCTGGTCAACTGGGTGAGATATCCCGGGTTGCCCGGCGATCCCTCCTATCAAAACGCCCGGAAATACCTGCCAAAGGGAGCGGGTGCAATATTAGCCTTCGGGGTGAAGGGAGGACGGAAAGCCGGGGAACGCCTGGTCAACAGCGTAAAACTCTTTTCACTCCTGGCCAACGTGGGAGATGCCAAATCCCTGATCATCCATCCTGCGAGCACAACCCACCAGCAGTTGACTCCGGAACAGCAACTGAGCAGCGGCGTAACGGAGGATCTGGTACGGCTCTCCATAGGAATCGAGGACGTGAACGACATCATCGAAGACCTGGAGCAGGCCATTGCCGCCAGCCAGGAATAATACCGTTGCAGTCAGTCTATCACCCAATTTTAATCAGAAAGGAAGACCCCAATGCCGATCAAGGTACCCGACAATCTACCGGCAGCCGAAATTCTCAGCAATGAAGATATCTTTATCATGCACGAAGAGCGGGCGGTTCACCAGGACATCCGTCCTCTCAGAATCGCCCTGCTGAATCTGATGCCGACGAAAATCGCCACCGAAATCCAGATCTTAAGACTGCTTGGAAACACACCGCTGCAGGTGGAGATGGTCTTTCTGCACCCGGAAAGCTATACGTCAAAGAATACACCGCAGGAGTATTTAATCAGGTTTTACAACACCTTCAGGGAAGTAAAGGGAGAAAAGTTCGACGGCCTGATCATCACCGGAGCCCCGGTGGAGCAGATGGAGTTCGAAGAGGTGGCGTACTGGGAGGAATTAAAGGAAATAATGGACTGGAGCGTGCACAATGTCTTTTCAACCCTCCATATTTGCTGGGGGGCGCAGGCCGGGCTTTACCACCATTACGGAGTTCCAAAATATCCGCTTGAGAAAAAAGTGTTCGGTGTTTTCCCCCATTATGTCACCAAAAAGAACGTGAAACTGCTCCGGGGCTTCGACGACGAGTTCTACGTCCCTGTATCCCGGCATACAGAAGTAAGAAGAGAGGACATCGAAAAGGTGCCGGAACTGGAGATCCTTTCCGAATCCAAAGAGTCCGGGGTTTACCTCGTCACGGCGAAAAACGGCAGGCAAATCTTTGTAACCGGGCATGCCGAATATGATCCCCTGACTTTAAAATGGGAATACGAACGCGATCTCCAAAAAGGCCTTGATATCGATATTCCGAAAAATTACTTTCCCGGCGACGACCCGAATCAATTACCCAAAGTGAACTGGAGAGGCCATGCCAACCTGCTATTTTCCAACTGGTTGAACTACTACGTATACCAGGAGACACCCTACGATTTAAACGAAATTGAATAAAAACATTTTTGGATAGCAATATCGGGTAGGAGGGGGCGGCTAACCCCCGTCCCCCCACACACCGCCCGTATCGTACCGATCAGTATCGGCGGTTCATAAGGCACTACGAAGTTCTAAGTACCGCTCAGCTAAGCTCACCAGCCCCTGGTCTCGCCAGAACTTGAGGCCAAGGGCTTTATTCACCTGGGAGTATTGGCCAACCGCCAGTAACCTCCCCGTCACCCGCTTATAAGGGCTGCCCAGCCTCGGGTAAGAGCGTTGACTTTCCCTCCATCTACCCGCCGCAGATACTCTCAGCAGTCTTTGGTAGGACTTCGCTTTGTTGCGCAACTCATCCAACTGCTGCTAGCCTCCTATGCGGTTCCTGTTCGTCAGGCCTAAGCTTCCGCCGGCTTCCTTCAGATTCCGCCTAATCGTAAAGTTCCCTGTCCAGAATAAAAGTAAACATCAAAGTAATATCTTCCCGCGCCGCCCTCCTTCCAGGTTGCAGATCCCATCCTCATGGGCCCGGCGGGCAGGGTTTCCCGTGCGGCTGTAGTCAAAACCCGTGCTCCTGCCCAGCCCCGGGTGACGAAAAGTCGCCGTTTGATATACAGGCTCCCGTCCTCTCATCCCGGCCGACCCCTACCTGGACGAGCTTTGTAGCTAACTCCACCTTGCCCACCTCTCAAGAAATAAAACTATACCCCCTTCCCGATGCCAGAAGAGGAGCTCTGCCCTTCTCTCCGGAAATCCCGGCGGGAATTGGCACCTTCCAGGTAAAAGCCCGGGTGGGCCGAAGGTTCCTCGGGCCCTTTCCTCCCCTTCTCTTGACGAAATATCGCTGTTATTTTATTGTTTTTCCACGTTCTTTAACGATGCCGGTTCATCATCGATAACCTCGTTGAGGCTGCCCGTGCGGTATCCGTCCAGGTCGAGAGCGACGTAAGTAAATCCGCAGGCCTTCACCTCCCCGGAAATCTGACGCAGCAACTCCGGCTTCAATACCCCGGCCATCTCGTCGGGGTCGATTTCAATCCTGGCGACCTGCCCATGATACCTGACCCTGACATTTGTAATCCCTAGATCGGCAAGTCTCGCTTCCGCCTCAGAAACCATCTCCAGCTTTTTCAAAGACAGGGGTTCCCCGTAGGGGATTCTGGATGCCAGGCAGGGCCTGGCGGGCTGGTCCCAGTTTTTCAAACCGAGCAACCTGGCGATCTGGCGAATTTCACTTTTTTCGAGACCGCAATCCAGCAGGGGACTTCTGACCATCTCAAAACTCCGGACAGCCGCAAGGCCGGGGCGGTAATCCCGGGTATCGGAGCCGTTGGAGCCCTCCAGCACACGCCTGTATCCTTCACGGTGAGCCAGCCCCGTCAGCAACTCAAAGGTATGGCGTTTGCAGTAGTAGCAGCGCTGCGGGGTGTTGGCCACAATCTGCGCATCTTGAAGCTCATCGGTCTCGATAATTCGGTGAGGTGCCTGCAGCTCCCGGGCAATTCTTACTGCGGTTTCCAGATCCCTGGGCGGGATGAGAGGAGAACGCACCGTTACGGCCAGAACGTTCTGTTTCCCAAGGCAGTCGACGGCGACCTTGAGCACAAGGGAGCTATCAACTCCACCGGAAAAGGCCACCACGACCCTCTCCAGCTGTGTTATATAACGGCTAAGGTTTAACAGCTTTTCCTCCAGGCTACCCACATCACAACACCCTTTTTGTTAAATTTTTAAAATCACTTACCGGCCATGCATTATACTCCCGAATATTAAAAGACACGCCCGTTGTATGGGATAAAACAAATGTTCAATATGTATATTATATTACTAGGATTTATATGCTTTGTGATTATATATTCTATAATTAAAGATGTCAAGGGGAAAAATCGCCACCATCCCGGCAAAAAAATCGAATCCCTCAACGAATAAATCTGAGCAACACCTGGGTCAGTTCCTCAACCGCTCTTTCTTCTTCCCCTGATCGTATGGCGTTAACCACGCATCCCTTGATGTGACGGTCAAGGATCAGCATGCCAACCCGATTCAGGCCCTGCCTTGCCGCCGCCAGTTGAGTCAAAACATCGATACAGTAACGGCCCTCCTCGATCATGCGCTGGATGCCTCTGACCTGCCCTTCTATCTTCCGCAGCCGCCGGAGCAGATCATCTTTCTCCGCCTCGTAAGAATTCAACTATCCTTCCCCCTTACAAAAAGGATCCTATTGGTGTCACTGAAAAACAGAAATGATCTGTCAACCCACTACTTTCTTTTTAACGTAAGGAATGACGATCGGCATCGTTATAATCATAGTCAGGATAAAAACCCACACCGTCCCTCCTATCCGGGCCACCATCGTATAGCTCCTCCCGGTAAGAAACGTACCTGCCAGGAAAAGTGCAGCCAGGGCCAGTGAAATCCCGGTGTAGATTACCGCCGCCAGCCGCGCCGCTTTTGCCTCCAGATCCGGCACCGCAATCACCTCGCTTTGAACCTCTTGTTCGATAAGCTACACAGGCATCTCCCGGAGGGAAGGCCGGAACCGCTTTAAAAGTAGCGTATTTAACGTTACCGATACCGAACTCATGGCCATAAAAAAGGCTGCCAGTTCGGGGCTGACGATGAGCCCGGTGAAGGGATACAGGACTCCGGCGGCAATGGGAATCCCCAGGGCGTTGTACAGGAAAGCCCATACCAGGTTCTGCCTGATCTTCCCCATGGTCGCCCTGCCGATTTCGATAGCTCCCACCACATCGCGCAGGTCATCCCTGATCAGGAGAATGTCCCCCGTCTCCTTTGCCACATCGGTTCCGGAGCCGATGGCAATCCCCACGTCCGCCTGGGCCAGGGCCGGAGCATCGTTGATCCCGTCACCCACCATGGCCACCTTGAGCCCTCTGTCCTGAAGCTTTTTAACTTCTTCGGCCTTGTCCTGGGGCAGCACCTCGGCCAGCACGGTCTTGATCCCCACCTGTCGGGCAATGGCCTCGGCCGTGCGGCGGTTGTCTCCGGTAATCATGGCCACCTGAATGCCCATTTTCTGCAGGCGCTCTACCGCCACCTTTGTGCTTTCCTTGAGAGTGTCGGCCACGGCGATCACGCCTGCGGCCTTACCGTCAACGGCCAGCAACATGGCGGTCTTGCCTTCCTCTTCCAGTTCCTCCATCCGGGCTGCCAGGTCACCTATGTTGATGTTTCTCTGCTGCATCAAACGGCGGTTGCCCAAAAGGATCTCCCGCCCCCGGTACACGGCCCGTACGCCGTGGCCCGGAACGGCTTCGAAGTCCCGGACATCCTCGATCTCAAGGCCTTCGTCACGGGCTCCGCGGACAATGGCCTCCCCAAGGGGATGCTCGGACGGTTTTTCGGTCATGGCGGCCAACCTCAGAACCTCTTGTTTATCGAACCCCTCCGCCGCAATAATATCGGTGACGGAAGGCTCCCCTTTGGTCAAGGTCCCCGTTTTATCAAAGACTACAGCATTCAGCTTGCTGCTCTCCTCAACCGCATCGGCGCCTTTAAAGAGGATCCCGTTTTCGGCGCCCTTACCCGTCCCGGCCATGACCGCACTGGGAGTAGCCAGCCCGAGAGCACATGGGCAGGAAATCACAAGGGTGGTTACCGACAACAGCAGGGAGAACCCGAAGACGCCCACCTCGGCCAGGCTAAAGGGCGAAAGGATGAAGCGGCTGCCGGGCAGGAAGAAAGCGTTATAGCCGATAAAAAACCAGAACAGGAATACAAGGAGGGCCAGGACATGAACCCCGGCAATGAAATGGCCTGCCACGAAATCGGCGAGCCTTTGAATGGGTGCCTTGGACGCCTGGGCATCCTCCACCAGCTTGATGATCTGGGCGAGTGTCGTCTCGCTCCCCACCCGGGTAGCCCTGAACTTGAAAGAACCGGTCTTGTTGATAGTCGCTCCAACCACCTGGGCCCCAGGGCGTTTTTCCACAGGGATGCTTTCGCCGGTAATCATCGATTCATCCACGGCGGAATAACCCTCAATCACTTCCCCGTCCACCGGGATGCTTTCGCCGGGACGAACCACTACAATATCCCCCGCCTCTACCTCATCGGCCGCAATCTCGATCTCCCGGCCGTCCCGGACCACCCGTGCGGTTCTGGCCCGCAGGCTCATCAGCTTCCTGAGGGCCTCGGAGGTCCGGCCGCGGGTAACGGCCTCCAGGTAGCGCCCGAGCACGATAAAGGCCGTCAGCAGGGCGGCCGACTCAAAGAAGGTCGCGCCACGGCCGCCGAAACCCGCATTGGGCCACAGGGTATTGATGGTAGCTATCAGGTAAGCGGCGCCGATGCCTGTGGCATAAAGGAGGTTCATGTCGGTGGTACCCCGCTTCAGACCGTTCCAGCTGTGCACGAAAAACTGCCAGCCGGGGATAAAGGCTACCGGTGTGGTCAGGGCCCAAAGCACAGAGACGTTGCCCAGGAATTTTGGTACAAAGTACGGGAAAATCCACAGATCGCGGAACATGCCCACCATAACCAGCATCGCCAACGGCCAGGCGATCCACATATTGCGCCGCTGGTACCGGATCTCCCGTTCCCGGGCCTCTTTCTCCCGGTCGAGGGCCTCCTGGCCCGTCAGCTTTTCCGAAGCCTCGTAACCAAGGGCATTGATCTCCTGCTTGATGCGGGATTTGTCAACGGCACCCGGGTAGAACCGGACCTTTGCCGACTCAGCCGGGAGGTTGACCACCACCGATGTCACTCCCGGCAGAGCTCTAAGGGTTCTTTCCACCCGGGCCACACAGGCAGCGCAGGTCATACCCCGAACGCTCAGGAGCACCTCTTCCTCCGGCACTTCGTAGCCGATCTCCCGGACGGCCTCGACCATTTGAGGCACGCTCACCCGCTCCGGAAGGTAATCCACCGCGGCCTTTCCGGCTACCAGGTTCACCCGGGCCTCCACCACTCCCGGGAGGTTTTTCAGGGTCTTTTCCACCCTGGCGACACACGCCGCACAGGTCATACCCCGTACGGGCAGGATCACCCGGGCGGGCTCTGTTCTTTCTGCCGCGGTTTCCAAGACGTTCGCCCCCGGTAACATTTAAGGATGCGATCCTCTACCCGGTATGGGTATATACTCTATCTTTATTATGCACCTGTTAACCTCACATGTCAAGTATTAAGCTAAATTAACGCACATATATGAAGTTTTTGTGAAGCCGCTTGACTATACCCCCACTGGGTATTACAATAAAAACCCACCTGCTCCATCGGTGAAGCTCCGTATTTCACAATGTTATTGTGCCTCGCGCGTTGGCGGCCATATTCAATGCTCCCCCCCTTTGCTGGTTGGAGATAATTTAGTCTGGTTATTTATCTGAATTTAATACAAGTAATGTAATTACATGCTATATTTAAGCAGGGTGGATATTATACGAAAACTTAACAAAAACTTAACATTTTCACTCGATCCAAAAGCCCTCTTCAAACGTCTATATTATAGAGCATGACATAAGAGGAGATTTATGCCGTGTCTTTTGCAAAACTACTCACCAGCGGAAGAGCCGGCGGCGCTGCATGGCAGCAAGCCCAAACTCTTGCGTATCGGTGGAGCCGGGTGTTCCTTCGATCAAAATAACATCCACAACTCCACTGAGCTCCTCCGTCTGGTACGTTTCCAATGAGGTGGAATCAGGGACTTAAATCGGGCATTCAAAGAGGCGGACAATAATTGTACAGAGAGAAGCTGCACCGGAGTGAAGGCATGAGGGGTTCTCTGTCCAAACACTCAATCATGCTCTCTATTATTCTTTTGGCAACAGTGAATAAAGAGGAAATCGGTAAGCGAGAGAGAACATAATCCTGTTAGAAGGGGTGGTATGAACTCCCTGTTTGCGACTATCAGTTATGATTTCTGCTATCATCCTGGAAAACCCTTTAGTAAGGAAGCAACACCGAAAGCTTCAGGCAGAAAATGTGGTGATCGATGTTGAGCCCGCGTCGTAAAAAGAATTTATCCATCCATGAGGAAATACCTGGAGCCCGGCAAGGGGTGGAGTCGCCCGAAAATTCGACGGCATCTTCCCGGAATGTGCTCGCCACTCCGGAGCACAGCAGGCTGGAGATCGTTCCTGGCGTGGTGGTGCAGGTAAACTTTTCGCCGGCGGAAGACCAGGTGATCCTGGATCAAATGGCTCAAGGCAAGCACGGCCGAGCTTCGGATTTGTACCTGCGCAGGCAGGCCCTGGCCGTTTCCCTGAGCCCCGGGTTCGATACACTGTTGTCCCTGAAAGTGGTCCGGGGCATCGAACCCCTGGACTACCAGCTCGCTACAGTCCGCCATGTTCTAAAAAACTTACGGGGACGTGCCCTCCTGTGTGACGAGGTAGGGATGGGCAAGACCATAGAGGCCGGCCTGATCTTGATGGAATACCTGATGCGCGGGTTGGTCCGCCGTGTCCTTGTATTGACCCCGCCATCTCTGGTGGAGCAGTGGCAACAGGAGATGCAGACAAAATTCAACCTGGATTTCATCAGTTATGATAATCAGGCTTTCAAGTCACATCCCCATCCCTGGACGGAGTTTCCGCGCATTATTGCCTCGCTGGATACGGCGAAGCGGGAAACACACCGGGATGAGGTTCTGGCTGCCGAGTTCGACATGGTGATCGTCGATGAAGCCCACCACCTGAAAAACCGGCGTACTCAGGCCTACCGTCTCGTCAGCCAGTTAAAGAAAAAGTATATCCTGCTGCTTACTGCCACCCCGGTAGAAAATGACCTGGAAGAGCTGTTCAACCTGATTACCCTGCTCCAGCCGGGGCAGCTGGAAACCGCCGCTTCATTTAAGAGGAAGTATATTACCCGTGGTGACCCGCTGAAACCGAAAAACGCTGATGACTTGAAGCGTTTGGTGCGGGAGGTCATGGTGCGTAACCGACGCAGTGAAACCAGCGCCATCCGCAGCCGCCGCAGGGCCGACATCATCGAGCTCTCTTTGAGCGATGACGAAATGGCTTTTTATAACCGCTTAAGCAGCTTTGTGCGTGGCTATTATACTCCTGGTTTAACAGGCATGAAAGACGGGGTCAACCAGTTTATTTTGCGCACCCTGCAGCGGGAGATCGGGAGCAGCATCGAGGCGGTCATTCCTACCCTGGAGAAAATGGCGGAAAATCAGGTCTACCCGGAGGTATTGCGGCGTGTCCTGATTACCCTGGCATCCCAGGCTCGGGAGGTAAAAGGGAGGGCCAAAGCGGAGATCCTTCTCAAACTCTTGCGACAGTTCGATGAAAAGGTGATCATTTTTACCTGCTATTTAGATTCTGCTGAAAAAAGCAATTTCCTGATTACTCTTCTATAAGTCTTAGGTTGCTCCTTGATAACTTGATCATGGTTTGGCAATACCGCCTGGCTTAGATCAGCTTGGCTATCCGG
>JAALLR010000267.1_pt1 | contig 15140 bp, 14 predicted proteins | sample 7245931 | NCBI WGS metagenome assembly JAALLR01 (sample SAMN13049201, study PRJNA578106) | oil field metagenome | isolation source: filtered produced water from oil reservoir B9 | place: USA:offshore Texas | collected 2016 | reverse complement strand
ATATAGCGCTGAATTCGCTTGCGATTGACCTTAAAGCCCAGGTTCATGTCATTAATTTCGTTCTTGATGGTTCTTGACCCCTTAAATGGCTTGTCCGTATGAATCTTATCGATAAGATGCTTAATTTGAACTTCAAGTTCAGATACCTCTTTAGCCGTCCGGTAAAGGCTGGTGCGGTTTACCAACAGGAGTTCAGCTTGGGCCTTGATGGTCAAGTGTGGCTCCTCGTTACCCCATTCCACCATGGCTTTTCGTTCATTCACGGGGTAAGATTCCGCCAGATTTTTTTTTAAGCCACTCTAACTGTGTTGTTAGACGACCAACTTGAGCATATAAATTTTCGATGGTTTCTTCCTGCTGCTTCTTTTCTTTGGCAGCAGCCTTGGCATTCTTAGAGGTGGCATATATTTTGTCGGCACCCTCTAGTAGTTCCTTCTTCCAACGGTGTATGGCGCTATGATGAACTCCATATTCAGAAGCAATATCGGCAATGTGGCGTTCCTCTTTGAGAGCCTCTAAGACAATCTGTAGTTTTTGTTCTGATGACCATTGTTTTTTTGGCATGGGACATGCTCCTTTCTGTTACTAATATGTTTCTTCACTGGTGTCGCTTATCCCTTGCCAAACTGTGTCTCGTTTCTTGGGTCCATTATACCGGACGGCAACCTTATAGTTTACTTACTCAACTTTCGCACACTGAAAGTTGCAGTCGTACCTTTAAAAACGCCGGTAGCCCGGCAACAAAATGGTCGAGCAATTCATGAACCGTGATACCAGGCAGATGTAAATACTTTTCCAAAGAATAAAATTGATCTTTACCGTAAACAACCCGGGCGCTTTTTTTAACCGCCCGGGTTGTTTATGTCAAAGAGGCTGTTTACTGCAGCAAAAGGCTGTTTTTTTTCTTTCATGGTATGCAGATCATGAACCTTAATCATGCTACCCGACAGAGTATACAAATTATCCCCTATATAGAGTACCCGCCGTATGTTTTTATCGCTGTCATACCAGCCTGACCCCGACTTCAAGTAATCGCTGCCCGTTAAATGAGTGATCTTACCCCTGAGAACAAAGCCCTTTTCAAGGCTTACATGGTAGACGTAAGCTCCCTGGAAGGTAAATTGACCGTACTGTATATAATCCTCTCCGGGGACTTTATTCTGGATTTCCATAACGGTGACCGGAAAGGCAAGCAGGTTCTTATCTTTACTGAAAAGGAGCGCCTTGTGGTTGCGCAGCAGCTCGGAGCCGGTTCCCCTGTCCCCGATAATCTCTTTGAACATTTCTTCAGGGTGTTTTATGTCGCTTACATCAAAGATCGCAAGCTTCATGCCCTGGTAATAGGCTGTATTCCCGTCCTTTGCCTCAACCGTATCTTTACCGAAACCTATAATATGGTTTTCGTCAAAGGGGTGGAGGTAGTCGCTGTACCCGGGTATCTTGAGCTTACCGAGGATCTTGGGATTCGCCGGGTCTTTTAAATCAATAACAAAAAGGGGGTCCACCTTTTTAAATGTGATCATGTAAGCCCTGTCACCCATGAACCGTGTGGAATAGATGCGCTCTCCCGGTGCAATATCTTCCACTTTTCCGGTAATCTCCATACCGGGCTCGAGGACGTAAAGATTATTTCTGGAAGTATACTCGCCAGTGCGCCAGACCTGTCCCCTGGTGGTAGCGATCCTGAAATACCCCTTGTATTCGTCCATGGAAAACTGGTTTAAGATGTGCCCCGGGACTTCCCCTTTCCCTGTGTACTTAACACTGCCTTTATCCAGAGCAAACTTGTAGACCACTGTGTTTTCCTCCGGGGGTGCCTGGGGTAAAGGCACGTCATTCCCGGGTTCATATTTCGCCGCCGCCACGTAAAGGTTATCCCTTGAGGCGTAGATATTATCCCCCGCCCCGAGGTAGGTATAAACCTCAGCCTCTTTTTCAGGGGCATCCAGGTTGAAGCCGCACACCAGGATATAATTCGGGCTTACGCAGTCCGGCAGGTAATGGATGTCCTTGTAATCTATTTTCCTGAAATCTTTATGAGAATTGGAGTTGCGGTAAGAAGGGGCGGGTACTTTATCCTCCATAATGTGATAGTTTATACCTTTATTGGCAACCAGGTAAACACTTTTATCTATCTTTCGGGATGATACATATCTCCCGTCTACATCAACTTCCCGCATTTTAGTGATATTATTTTTGTCTTTGATGCTGTAGATAACGGCCCGGGTAGTGCTTTCCCGCGGCGGGGGATATATACAGATTTCTTTTCTTACCTTTTTGTCGAAGTAAAAATCGTGGCGCGTGCTCCCAATAACAACCAGGTGCTCGTTATCAACATAAATCTCAAGCGGCCTGAAGCCTTCATCAAAATTCAGGGTTTTAATCACTTTCATATCTTCAGCGGGATAAACCTTGGTGATGATAACTCCCGCATCATTGACCTGGTAGATGTATTCCCCGCAGGTCTTTACCAGGTCAGCTTCGTCCACACCTTCAACCTGTACATTTGTAGTTGAATAGCCGGGTTTCCCTGCAGCTGATTTTTGCGCGCCGGTTGGCATATTTTCTTGCACCATTACGGAAGGCATTCTCAACCTCTGTTTATTTGACTCGGCCAGGAGCTTTTTCAAGTTCTCCAGAGACCCTACTACAGGCAGCTCTTCTTTTTGCACAATGACCGGCTTTTCCGCGGCCGTTGAAATAACGGCCGCGATTAATACTAAGGCAATGGTTATGAAAGTATACAGGGGGATCTTTTTCATACTTTATACCTCCGGTAGGCTTTTATGGCTTTAGACGTACCGGAATTTTTTTTTGTTTCCTAAAAATAATTGCATTGCGTCAAGCAGGAATGGTTCTGACTTGAATGGAAGGGGTGATATAATTTGGTGGTAATGTAAAGAGACAGAAAGGGGTGGCGTAAATGCCCAGATATGCCCGTGTTAAAAGAGGAGAGTACTGCACCTACCACATAATTCAACGTGGTAATGAACGCAGAGCCATATTCCGGGGTGACTCGGACAAAGAAAGATTTCTTGAAACACTGGTACGGATGAAAGAGAAATATGCTTATAAAGTGTACTATTACTGTCTAATGGACAACCACATGCACCTAATTATCAATACCAATGGCAGTGATATTTCACAGATTATGAAGAGTATAAATGTCAGTCACTCCATTTACTTTAACAAGGCACATCGCCGGTGCGGACACTCTTTCAGGACAGGTTCAAGAGTGAGGTGGTGGACAATGACCGTTACCTGACGGAATTAACGAGGTATATACACTTAAACCCGGTACGGGGGAAATGGTTGAGAACGTGAGGGATTATCACTGGAGCAGCTACCGGATCTATGTAGGGTTGGAAAAAGACTTCAGGCATTTAGTAGATGCCACCCCGGTTTCCCTATAGAATGGAGGGGATTGCCTTTGAAAATGAAACCGTATTACGAATTTGCAAAAGACAAGAAAAATAAAGAGAATATGATAGTCGTTAAATTTAATAATGGCATTATGGTAGTTGTTGTTGATTTATATTGCATTAATCCCAACTGCAATTGTGTTGAAGTGGTTCTTGATTTTATTGAAATAGACGAGAATAAAAACTTTAAGTGCAGACTGTTTTCTATTTATCTCAGCACAGAAACCTGGCAAGTTAGTAAGAAAAATATAGAAAACAAGGTTGTGAATTGCGAAGAATTGATAGAGGAATTTGTGAATGATTTAGATGAAGGTCTAAAAAGGACATTAAAAAAACGCGTACAAGAAGCAAATGCGTATGGGGAAGAAAACCCTTTGGAGTGGTTTGATGAGTTAGGTTTGGAGGATGGTTCGTGCTTTGGGTATTCAGAGGTTTTCGGTGAAAGAGATGTGGAAAAATTTTCATTTGAATGTGAAGGTACAAAATATTTTGTCGATGATCAGTACTGCACCAACCCGGAATGTAAATGCAATGAGGTTGTTTTGAACTTTATTGATATAATTGACGACAGAGAAACACAAGAATCTAAGTTTGCTATAAGAATGCCTTTTGGTACAGGGAATTATAAAATTGAATACAGTAATGTGGGCAAAGATGAGATGAAGCAGATTATTAAATGTTTTAAGGAACACATTAATAATGATTTTGGGTTGATGAAAACCCGTTATATACAGATGAAGGAATTTGGTGAAAAGCTGATCAAAAGAAAAAAGCAAAACCGAGATATACAGAGAATTACAAGTTCAAAAATTGGGCGTAATGAGCTTTGCCCCTGTGGAAGTGGGAAAAAGTATAAAAGGTGCTGTGGAAAATAAGTTGGAAGCAGTAAGGGAAAAAATGGCACAACCAAAAATCAAATTAACTGTTACACAATTGAAGAAGGAATTAAAATCACGTTCCAACCAGGAACTGATCGATATTATTACTGGTGTTTTTAAGTTTAACAAGGAAGCACAAATCTATATGCCTCTTGCATATTAGGCAGCGAAGTCTTAAACAAATTGCAGGAACATTACAAGAAAATCATTACAGATGAGTTTTTCCCCGACAGGGGTTTCGGCAAACTGAGACTGTCTGTGGCTAAAAAGGCTGGGCAAAGTGAAAGACAAGAAATTAATTGAGAAGCTTCGGCCAAGGCTGGGGACCATTGTATCGGCACGGATGATTTAGGCTGGGGGTTTCACGATACTTTAAGTGACTTGTACGGTGAGTTTTGTGAGGAGTACTATGGTAAAGCAATCAATACGGGACGTTCTTGAATTGAATGAAAGGGGTGATATAATTTAATGGTAATTTAAATAGAAGCAAGGGGTGGCGTAAATGCCCAGATGTGCCCGTCGTGCCGTGCAAAATACTGGCCCCTAAAAAAGGAAAACAAATTCCTCGACTATAAGCTGGAGTACCGTGGAAAGCTGTTCCTGCCAATCGACGAAAAGTATAGCACCCAGGAGTGCAACAACTGTGGACACCGAATAAAGCTGGACCCGTCCGTACGCGTCTACCGGTGTCCAAAATGCAAAATGGTTATGGGTAAAGATGAAAATGCGTCAATCAATCTGTTAAACAGGTTCATTGCTGGAACAGCTCAAAGGAAGGTTACTTACAAGGACTATCGGGTGCGGGTAACCTTCCACCGAACGTTCTGCGGTAAATGGACGCACCGGGAAGAGTTGCTGAAACCGGTTTAAACTAACGAACCCTTGCCTCTGTGGCCGGGCCACCACGGGTAAACCCGTGTGTGCTGTAGCAATGCAGAAACCTCCGGGGCACCTACTCACGGACCCCGGCGTTCCGGATGATGTTTTCTCCGGGGATGCCCCCTAATTTTTTATTGGGGGGAGGAGGTCACTACAGGGGGATCTTTTTCATACTTTATACCTCCGGTAGGCTTTTATGGCTTTAGACGTACCTGAAGCGTAAACGAGGAAAACCGGGGGATTGGTCGAACATATATGGGAGAATATAATGCGGAAAGAGGGGACAGTGTTGAGACATTACAGGTACGGTAAACTAGTTGCATTAATGTTAATCGTTACAGTGGGGCTGCTCGCCGGCTGCGCCGGGCAAGAAGCAAAAAAGGACGCCCCGCTGAAATTCGGGGTGCTTCCCATTGTTGATAATCTCCCCTTCTGGGTGGCCGCGGAAAAGGGCTACTTTGCCGGGGAGGGCGTTGACGTGGAACTGGTGCCCTTTGACAGCGCCATGGAAAGGGATAGCGCCATCTCCGCGAAACAGGTAGACGGGGCGTTGGGCGACCTGCTGGCCCTGGCGGCATTGAACGGCGGCGGGGTCCCCGCCAGGGCGGTGGCGGTGGGCCAGGGGGTTACGGCTGAGGAAGGCCGGTTTGCCCTGTTGTCCGCTCCCGGCTCGGGCATAACCCGGCCGGAGCAGCTTAAAAATGTGGAAGTTGCGGTATCTTTGAACTCCATTATCGAGTATGTTACGGACAAGCTGTTGTTGGGACAGGGATTCAGTGAAGATGAAATAAAGAAAACTGCCATTCCTAAAATCCCGGCCCGCCTGGAAGCTCTTTTAAGCGGGCAGGTTGAGGCGGCGGTGCTGCCGGATCCCCCGGCGGCAATAGCCGAGCTGAACGGGGCCAACCTGGTTCTGGATGACACTCTTGAAAACATATCGCAGACGGTAATTTATTTTCGCCGGGATACCCTGGAAAACAGGCCGGAAGAAGTTAATGCGTTAATGAGGGCCTATACCCGGGCCGTAGAAGACATACAAAACCAGCCGCAGGCCTTTTACGATATACTGGTGGAAAAGGCCCGGGTCCCCCGGGATGTTCTGGAACAGCCGGGGAAAACGGGCATGAAAATAGTATTTTCCAACCCTGAACTTCCTGCTGAAAAGGACATCAAGGAAGTTGTTCAGTGGATGCAGGAGCATAATCTTCTGGATAAAGAATTAACGTATTCGGATTTGGTATCTAAAGAGGTGCTGCAGTAATTTGACCATGGTAGAAGTAGAAAGGCTGAGCGTCACTTACCGGGGGGATAACGGGGCCATAGATGCCCTGCGGGATATTTCACTGTCAGTGCCAAGGGGCGGTAGTTGTGCTATAATCGGTCCCTCGGGGTGCGGTAAATCAACCCTTTTGTTTGTGCTGGCCGGGCTCAACAGGCAGTGGAGCGGGCGGGTGACCGTGGACGGGCGCCCGCCTGCTGCGGGCAGGAAAGAGATTTCGTTGATCCTCCAGGATTACGGCCTTTTGCCCTGGAAGACGGTATGGCAGAACACCGTGCTGGGCATGAAAATAAGGGGCTTTTCCGCCCGGGAAATGCAGAGTAGGGGGGAGAATGCGCTCCGGCAAATGGGGCTCTGGGAACTGCGCCGCCTGTTTCCAGCCCAGCTCAGCGGCGGGCAGCGGCAGAGGGTGGCCATCGCCCGTTCCTTGAGCCTGGAGCCGGAATTACTTTTGATGGACGAGCCTTTCTCCTCGCTGGATGCCCTGACCCGGGAGAAACTGCAGGATGCGGTTCTGGAAATATGGGACAGGCAATCCCTGACCATGGTCTTGGTAACTCACAATATTGAAGAAGCCGTCTTTCTGGGGCGGCGAATAGTCATCCTTTCTCCCCGCCCCGGGCGGGTGGTGAAAGTAGTTGAAAATCCCCTGGCCGGGGACCCTGCGGCCAGGAAAGCGCCTGAGTTTCACTCCCTGGCCACCGGGATAAGGGAAATCCTGGCCGGGGCGTCACACAAAAAGTTATTTTCTGGGTAGATGCCCATGCCGCTAAACGCGGCACCAGCAAATGAGTGAAAATACCACAGGCCCAAAGCAAGCTTATTTTCTGGATAGAAAGGAAAAGTTATGGGACGAAGTTTTAAAAACATACTGCCGCGGGCCGGGGCCATTATAGTGCTGCTGGTCCTCTGGCACTTGCTGGCCCTTGCCCTTAAGCTGGCAATACTTCCGGAACCCGTAGAGGCCTTCGGTGTTTTTTTTGCGGAAATGGAACGGGGTTTAGGACGCCATTTTTTAGTCAGTACCTACCGGGTGCTGGCGGCCATAGGGATTTCCTTTATTATTGGTGTTCCTCTGGGACTGGTGCTGGGGCGCGAAGAGAAACTGGATAAATTCTTTGCCCCCTTTGTATACCTTATCTATCCCGTTCCCAAGGTGGTTTTTCTCCCCCTGGTCATGGTTTTGCTGGGCCTGGGAGACCTGTCCAAGATATTTTTAATTACCCTGGTGGTTTTCTTTCAAATATTTATGACTACCCGGGATGCCTCCAGGGGGGTCAACAAGGCCGCCATTTATTCCATGCAGTCCCTGGGGGCAACCCACCCGCAAATATACTTGCACGTAATCTGGCCGGCCTGTCTCCCCAAGGTGTTAACGGCCCTGCGCATCGGTTCGGGAACGGCTATCGCCGTACTTTTCATTGCTGAGACGTGGAGCAGCCGGATGGGGTTGGGTTATTATCTGCTTAACGCCTGGTCCTCTTTCATGTGGGATAAGGTATTTGCGGGCATTATCGGTATGGGGCTGCTGGGTTTCATAATTTATACCGCCCTTGACATTTTGGAAAAAAAGCTATGCCCGTGGGAATATGTATGAAGGCTGTTGGTGGCCAGGTTTGGGGTGGGATAAGACTGCACGGTGACCCGGTGGTTTTCCGGAGTGAGCGGAGCACTGAATAGCGCCGCTCAGCCCGTCAAATCCCAAAAGTCATGACCCCCTTAGGGCGTGGAGTGCCACCTGGCAGACGGTGGTAAGCGGCTTATAAGGGTAAATTCCTTGCTCCGGAGAAGAATTGCGAAGCGAACGGAGGAAACCACCGGGTCACCAGACAAAAGTATCTTATTTCCGTAGCAGACCCACATGCCGCCTCTGGTGACACCGGCAATGAATGAAAGTAACCAAGGCACCACCGGCCCCATAAAAAATACCGGCGCCTAAAAAGGTACCGGTTTGGGGTAGAAGGAAGCTTTTATTATTTTCCTTGAAAGTTAGGATGTCTTTTTTCTAAGAAGGAATTTATACCTTCTAAATGGTCTTCTGTACCAAATAATATAGTCTGTGCAAGTTTTTCTATGAAAAGACCTGTTTGTATATTTGTCGAACTTCCCCAATCTATTACTGATTTGGCAAATTTAACTGCAAGTGGTCCTTTTTTAAGAATTTTTTTAGCCATTTCTTTAGCAGATTCAAGTGCCTGGCCCTCTGGAACTACTTGATTTACCAAACCTATCCTCCATGCTTCCCGGGCATCTATGATATCACCGGTCAAGATCAGTTCTTTTGCCTTGCTGATACCTACAAGTCTTGAAAGCCTTTGTGTGCCACCTGCCCCGGGTAAAAATCCGAGATTGATTTCCGGCTGACCAAGCTTAGCGTTTTCCGCTGCCACTCTAAGGTCACAAGCCATGGCAAGTTCACATCCTCCGCCGAGAGCAAACCCGTTAATAGCAGCAATGGTTATTTTTTGCATTCCAGCAAGTTTATCCAGGATAGCTTGATTTTCTCCTTCAAAAGTTTCCAACATGTTGCGTTCTTTTAACGCATTTATATCGGCTCCAGCAACAAATGCCTTATCACCGGCACCGGTAAATATGATAACTTTGATGCTTTCGTCTTTCTCCAATTGGTCAATTGCCGTATCTAATTCCAGCCACGTTGTTCTGTCCAGGGCATTTCTTACTTTGGGCCTGTTAATTGTTAAAATGGCTATTTGGTGATTTGTATCTTTTTCTAATAAAAGATTATTAAAGCCCAATTCATATTCCCCCTATTTCCGGGTATAATCATAAACACCCTTGCCTACTTTGCGCCCAAGCCTGCCGGCCTTGACATATTTCACCATTAAAGGTGCAGGTTTAAATTTTTCTCCAAGAGTTTCATGTAAATATTCGAGTATTTTTAATCGCGTATCAAGACCCACGAGATCAACCATCTCAAATGGCCCCATGGGGTGGTTCAACCCGAGTTTTATTGCCTTGTCGATATCTTCCGGGGAACCTACGCCTTCTTGCAACATTGTAAACGCTTCGTTGCCAATTAGCGCGTTGATTCTGGTGGTTACAAAGCCCGGAAATTCATTTATTTTAACGGTTTCTTTGCCCATTTTGCGACATGCATCTTCACTTAGCCGGTAAGTTTCTTCACTGGTTTCCAGTCCATTAATTATTTCTACTAGTTTCATTATGTGAACAGGGTTAAAAAAGTGTAGGCCAATACATTTATCCGGCCGTTTAGTTGCTGCTGCAATTTCAGTAATGCTTTTGGCTGAAGTATTGGTAGCTAAAATTGTATGATCCGGGCAATATTGATCTAATTTTGAGAAAATGTCAAGCTTTACCTCTAAAATTTCCGGGGCGGCTTCGATTACAAGATCAACACCGGAAACTGCCTTTTCCAAATCGGAGTGTAAAGAAATCCTATTTAGTGCCGCATCTTTATCTTCCGGTTTTATTTTGCCCTTATCAATACCTTTTTGAAGATTATCACCGATAATTGATAGTGAGTTTTTAAGTATTTCGTCTCCAATGTCATATAAATTGACATTATATCCTCCCAGGGCGGAAACATGGGCTATTCCCCTACCCATAATTCCTGCTCCGATTACAGCTACTTTTTCAATATCCATATATTAACCATCCTTTTAACAATATTCTTAAATTTCTAAAGTTTAAAAATATTCAGCTATACCCCTTGATTAATTGGGCAGCTATTATATTTTTTTGTATCTCCGATGTTCCTTCATATATTCTACAAATCCGGGCATCACGGTAATATCTTTCGATAGGAAAGTCTTTAATGTAGCCGGCCCCACCGTATATTTGGACAGCCCTGTCGGCGACCCTGCAATAAGCTTCGGTACCAAAATATTTGACAGCGGCAGCTTCTTTTATTACCTTCATTTTCTGATCCGCCATCCAGGCCACCCGGTAAACCATTGAGCGCGTTGCTTGTATATCTACTTCCATATCTGCAAGCATATGCTGCACGGCCTGAAAAGATCCAATGGGTTTTCCAAACTGAACCCGTTCCTGAGAATATTTTACACATAATTCCAGAAGCTTCTGCATGGATCCAAGATTACGCGCGGCCATGCCTGCACGACCATTGGCAAGAATTTTGAGCGCGTTGACATAACCCTGACCTTCTTCGCCCAATATATTCTCGGCAGGCACTTCGCAATCTTCCAGAATCAGTTCTGCTATATGAGACCCGCGGAGGCCCATTTTTTTCTCAATAGTTCCTATTGTAAAGCCGGGGAAATCCTTTTCAACAATGAAGGAAGTGATACCTTTGGGGCCTTTACTTTTGTCCGTTACCGCCATTACGGTAAATATATCTGCCTCGGGGGCGTTAGTTATAAAAATCTTGGTTCCGTTTAAAATATATTTGTCACCTTTGCGCACGGCCGTGGTTTTTAGGGAAGATGCATCTGACCCGGCGTTGGGCTCGGTTAGTGCAAATGCCCCAATCTTATCACCGGAGGCCATATCCGGCAAGTATTTCTCCTTTTGTTCCTCCGTTCCCAGCTCAACAATACCTACAGTTCCAATCCCGGTATGGGCACCGATTAAAGTGGTAAAACCATTTGATGTACGCCCAATTTGTTCGTATATTAGACATTTACCGACCATATCTAGACCAATACCGCCATATTCTTCCGGAATACTTAGCCCGAATAACCCCATTTCCTTAACTTGTTCAATGATATCTTCCGGTATTTGGTCATTTTCTTCAATAATGTGGGCCACAGGGTCAACTTCATTGTCCACAAAATCTTTAACCGTCTTGGCCATAAGTTGCAATTCATCGCTAAAAGTAAAATCCATAATCTCACACTCTCCCGGATGGAAACTAGTATAAATAAATTGATCTTTTAAATAATACCTTTTTCCTTTAAAATCTCTATATCTTTTTCGGTATAACCCAGTTCCGTTAAAACCTCCGTGGTATGCTGCCCCAAAAGGGGAGGAGCCAGGCGTATCGAACACGGTGTATCAGAGAAATTCATGGGAAAACCAAGCATCTTTAATTTACCTATAGTCGGGTGATCTATCTCTAATACCATTTCTCTATGCAGCACCTGCGGGTCATTTAAAACTTTGTCGATAGTATTAAGAGGCCCGCAAGGGACACCGACGGCCTTTAACTTTGACATTGTTTCTTTCGCAGGATATAATCGGGTATACTCGTTTATCCGCTTAATCAGTTCTTCCCGGTTTGTAACACGGTCACTGTTTGTGGCGAATTTAGGGTGGTTCTTCAGGTCATCCAGACCCAAAGCGTCGCACATTTTTCTCCATAACCAGTCATTTGGAACGGCAATAATGAAGTCTCCGTCACTGGCTTTAAACACTTGGTACGGAGCGATAGTCGGGTGTGCAGAACCATACCTGTGAGGAACATTTCCGGTGGCGAAATAGGATAGGGCCAAGTAAGTCTGTAAGGATACAACGCTTTCGAGTAAGGATACCTCAACATATTGCCCTAGGCCGGTCTTTTCGCGATTATAAAGAGCTGAAACTACGGCGGAGTGAGCATACATTCCCGTGGTAAGATCAGCTATGGAAAATCCTACCTTTACCGGCGGCCCGTCATATTCTCCTGTAACGCTCATAAGCCCGGCATAACCTTGAATAAGTAAGTCATATGCAGCTTCGTCTTTCATGGGCCCGGTTCTACCAAAACCACTTACTGCACAATAGATTAATCGTGGGTTAATCTTTTTTAACACATCATATCCAAGACCAAATCTTTCCATGGTGCCTGTACGAAAATTTTCAATTAAGACGTCTGATTGTTCTGCTAGTTTTTTCACGATCTCTTGGCCTTGTTCCGTTTTTAAATTTAAGGTCATTCCCCGTTTATTGCGGTTAAAGCTGAGGAAATAAGTGGATTCTCCTTCCATGGCCGGAGGTGTATAACCCCGGGTTTCATCTCCTATTACCGGCTGTTCAACTTTGATTACACTGGCCCCCATATCGGCAAGGAGCATGCTGCAATATGGTCCCGCCAAGGTTCTGGACAATTCTAAAACTTTTATGCCCTCAAGAGGTCCAGGCACTCTAGTTCCCCCTTTTTTTGGTTTTTTGAAGGTAAGTTCTAAACTATTCTTCTAGGACACTCTTTCAGTTATTTGACTATGGTTTGTTACCCACTTGCATTTCTCCCTCCCAGGGCTGCCGTGATTTGGGCAGCGATTTTTTTAACGGTGCGTCCACAAGCTGCTATCTTTTCGTCATCCATGTAGGCGGAAACCCCCAGACAGGCTATTGCTATAATTACCTCCCCAGACATATCAAAAACTGGTGAAGCTATTCCAACAACCCCGGGGGTATGCTCTTCAAAGCTGAGTGCATATCCTTGTTCACGTACTTTTTCAAGCTCTTCTTTCAATTTTTTTTCATCTGTAATAGTTTTGGTTGTGAATTTCTTTAAACCAACTTCTTTAATTATTTGGTTGAGCTCATTTTTCGGCATATGCGCCATAAAGCACTTACCAAAAGACGTAACTGTTAATGGGAAGTATTGTCCCAAAATAACATTAATCTTGATATCCATGTTAGATGTAGGTTCCTCTTTTGCTACGTACATTAAGTGTTTATCACTTTTACGCTGGACAAGCACGCTTGTCAGGCTTGTTTCTTCCACTAAGCGGTGAAGATATGGTTTAGAAATTCCTAGTGTATCCGAAAATTCTGAAGCTCTTGCACCTAAAACGACTAGATATACTCCTAGACTATATTTTTTGGTGTTCTCATCATAAGAAACCATTTGATATTCATTGAGAACTCTCAAAATTCTTAAACATGTACTTTTATTTATTTCTAATTTTTGAGAAATTTGTGATAATGAGCTCTCTCTGTTTTTGTATCTGCTCAAGAAATCCAATATTCTTATCGCTGCATCTACCGAAGGTACCGGGGATTTTCTTTTCTCCTGATTCATATTAAACCACCATTTCTTTGTTTTATATATGGAACACTATTTTATTTTTGGAACAATTATAGTTTCTTTTTTTTAATCAGTCAATATCCTTTTGAGTTAAAATTCTGAAGCCAGTGATAACAGTCAATGTTAAATGTGGAGTTTCAAGTGAAAAGCTACTGTTTATTCTCAAACTCTTTATTGTTGTAAAAAAGAAATGAATACACAAAATTTTGAGAAAATTATTATTGACATCAGCTCTTGTTGTGATATAATTTTTTCAACATAGGAACAGCGTTCCATATATGAAACAATTTGTTTATCTAATCAGTTGATTATTGTGATTTTACCTGTTTCGGAGGTGAATACTTTTTGGAACAAGCTGTAATAGTCGAGGCATTACGTACTGCTGTAGGGAGATTAGGGGGAGCATTAAAAGATATTGAAGCAGATGTTCTAGCTGCATTAGTTATTGAGGAATGTATCGCTCGTGTAGGAATTCCAAAAGAACATGTTGATGAAGTAATTATGGGCCAGGCAAAGCAGAGTACAGACGCCCCGAATTTGGCTCGTGTGGCAGCTTTAAGGGCGGGCTTTCCTGTTGAAGTTCCGGCATATACAGTTCACCGGCAGTGCGGCTCGGGATTACAGGCGGTTAATAGTGCTGCTTTGCAAATTATGAGCGGTTTATCAGAAATTGTTATCGCCGGCGGAGTTGAATCAATGAGTACTGCTCCGTACTATTTACGAAAAGGCAGGTTTGGTTACAGGGCGGGCAATGGTGAAATTTTAGACCCTAACACCGAGAGTCAGCCTAAGTCACAGCCTGAAGAGATTTTTGGAAGGTTCAATATGGGTATGACAGCTGAAAACCTGGCAGAAATTTATAAAATTTCCCGGGAGGAGCAGGACGAATTTGCCTTGTCAAGTCAGGAAAAGGCCTGGAAAGCTATCGAGAACGGAATTTTTGCAGATCAAATAGTACCGGTAAAAATTAAAAAGAAGAAAAGCGAAGAGATATTTGACACCGATGAACACCCGAGGAAAGTAACTCTTGAAAAGTTGGCCAAGTTGCCGCCGGTTTTTAAAGAAAACGGCACCGTTACAGCCGGTAATTCCAGTGGGCGTAACGATGGCGCCTCGGCTCTGGTTTTAATGAGTGAAGAAAAGGCTGCAGATTACGGCTTAAAACCCATGGCCAGGGTGGTTTCCCAGGGGGTGGCCGGGGTAAGGCCGGATATTATGGGTTTTGGTCCCGTGCCTGCTACAAAAAAGGCCTTAAAGGCTGCTGGTTTAAATTTGGAGGATATAGATTTAATTGAGCTGAATGAAGCTTTTGCCGCCCAGTCGCTTGCGGTTATAAAAGAGCTTGGTATGAATATGAAAAAAATTAACCCCAACGGGGGTGCCATTGCTTTGGGCCATCCACTAGGTGCCTCGGGTGCAATTATTCTAACTAAATTGTTACATGAACTGGAGCGAAGAAGTTTGCGCTATGGCCTGGCAACTCTTTGTATAGCCGGTGGCCTTGGAATAGCTACAATTGTGGAAAATTTGCGGGTTTAAATTCAGTGTAGTGGTTGCAGGCGTACTACAAATAAACCGCCGGGAGCGTGTGAGAAAGGAGGGGGCAGCATAATCTAATTTTTTTGTTTGTATTTTAGTAACTATTCAGGTACACATTTTACTTTCATAAAAATTTTTACAAATTCTCAAATCCTCGCTGGACTCGGCGGGGATTTTGGTTTAAAATAGAA